>Ga0105107_10000173_pt1 | contig 36947 bp, 29 predicted proteins | sample PPLLaktember2015_6_FD_79335 | JGI IMG/M metagenome (GOLD analysis project Ga0105107, IMG submission 79335) | Freshwater sediment microbial communities from Prairie Pothole Lake near Jamestown, North Dakota, USA - PPLs Lake P8 Core (1) Depth... | ecosystem: Environmental > Aquatic > Freshwater >...
ACTTCTTCTACAAGTACTGGTTTGCGACGCCGCCCTGGGAGGATTACAGCGCTTACTGGCAGCGCTCCCCGCTGTCACGCGTCGGCAATGTGAAGACCCCGACGATGGTCGTCACCGGCGAACAGGATTACCGCACGCCGATCGCCGAGTCGGAGCAGTTCTACCAGGCGCTCCGCCTGCGCGGCGTCGACACCCTGCTCGTCCGCGTCCCCGGCGCCCCGCACTCGCTCGACCAGCGCCCCAGCCAGCTCATCGCCCGCGTCGCCTACATCCTCGCCTGGTTCGCGAAGCACGATGCTGCTGCCGCGCCAAAACCGCCGTCCGATCTGACCGAGCCGAGCGAGGCGACCGCGCGAGCGAACGAATAAGTTCCGGCTGAGAGAGCGAGTGCGTGTCGCCTCGCTCGGCTCGCTCCGCTCGGTCTTAGTCTTTGATTCACGAAAAAGGGTCGTCACTTGCGTGACGACCCTCTACGAGAATGATTGGCGGAGCGGACGGGACTCGAACCCGCGACCCCCGGCGTGACAGGCCGGTATTCTAACCAACTGAACTACCGCTCCAGGTCACTGGTGGGTGCTGCAGGCATCGAACCTGCGACATTCGCCTTGTAAGGGCGACGCTCTACCAGCTGAGCTAAGCACCCCTGCGGACCGGAATCCGGCCCCCTGGGAGGCGCGGAACTATACGGCATCGACCTTGTGGTGCCAAGCCGAAGAGACTGCCCTCAATGCGGCTGCGACGGCTTGATCGTGCGGCGCGGGGCGCGGCGTTCGAGTTCTTTAGTCGGTTCGGCCGCTGCGGGCGCGGCTGCGGTTTTTACCGTCACCTGCGGGCTCCGTTCGAGCGCAATCTCGAGCACTTCGTCAATCCACTTGACCGGGCGGATGTCGAGCTTCTCCTTGATGTTCTCCGGAATCTCGACAAGATCCTTTTCGTTCTCGCTCGGGATCAGGACCGTCTCGATGCCTCCGCGCTGCGCCGCGAGCAGCTTCTCCTTCAGCCCGCCGATCGGCAGCACTTCGCCTCGCAAGGTGATCTCGCCGGTCATCGCGACATTGGCGTGCACCGGAATCTTCGTCAGCGCCGAGACGAGCGCGGTGCACATGCCGGTGCCGGCGCTCGGGCCGTCCTTCGGCGTCGCGCCCTCCGGCACGTGCACGTGCACGTCTATCTTCTGGTGATAGTCGGTCTCGAGACCGAGCAGGTCGGCGCGGCTTCGCACCACCGTCATCGCCGCCTGGATGGATTCCTGCATCACTTCGCCGAGCTGGCCGGTGTAGAGCAGCTTGCCCTTGCCCGGCACGACCGCGGCCTCGATCGTCAGCAGTTCGCCGCCCACTTCGGTCCAAGCGAGGCCGGTGACCAGGCCGACGCGATTAGCCGACTCCGCCTTGCCGTAGCGGAAGCGACGCACGCCGAGGAACTTGTCGAGATTCTCCGCCGTGACCGCGATCTTCTTCGTCTCGGTCTCGAGCAGGAGTTGCTTGACCGCCTTGCGGCAGATCTTGGCGGTCTCCCGCTCGAGGTTCCGGACGCCGGATTCCCGCGTGTAGTAACGGATGATGTCGAGTATCGCCGGATCGTCGACAGTCAGCTCGCCTTCTTTCAGCCCGTTCTGGCGGATCTGCTTCGGCAGCAGGAAGCGGCGCCCGATGTTCTGCTTTTCGTCCTCGGTGTAGCCGGGCAGCCGGATCACTTCCATGCGGTCGAGCAGCGGTGCCGGGATGTTGAGCGTGTTCGCCGTGCAGACGAACATGACCTCGGACAGGTCGAAATCGACCTCGAGGTAGTGGTCCGAGAACGACGTGTTCTGCTCGGGGTCAAGAACTTCCAGCAGTGCCGACGACGGGTCGCCGCGAAAATCCATCGACATCTTGTCGACTTCGTCGAACAGGAAGAGCGGGTTGCGCACGCCCGTGCGTGCCATGTTCTGGAGCACCTTGCCGGGCAGTGAACCGATGTAGGTGCGCCGGTGGCCACGGATCTCGGCCTCGTCCCGCACGCCGCCGAGAGACATGCGTACGAACTTGCGGTTCGTCGCGCGCGCAATCGACTGGCCGAGCGAGGTCTTGCCGACGCCGGGAGGCCCGACCAGGCAGAGGATCGGGCCCTTGAGCCGCTTGACCCGTTGCGTGACCGCAAGGTACTCGACGATGCGTTCCTTGACCTTCTCGAGGCCGAAATGGTCCTCGTCGAGGACCTTCTGGGCGGCTGCGATGTCGTGGTGCACCTTGGTGCGCTTCTTCCACGGCACCTTGACCAGCCAGTCGACGTAATTGCGCACGACTGTGGCCTCGGCCGACATCGGCGACATGAGCTTCAGCTTGCTCATCTCCGCCATGGCCTTTTCGCGCGCCTCTTTCGGCATGCCGGCCTTGGCGATGCGCTTCTCGAGGTCGCCAAGCTCGTTCGGGGCGTCCTCGAGGTCGCCGAGCTCCTTCTGAATCGCCTTCATCTGCTCGTTCAGGTAGTACTCGCGCTGGCTTTTCTCCATCTGCGACTTGACGCGGCCGCGGATCTTCTTCTCGATCTGGAGCACTTCCATCTCGCCTTCGATCAGCGACATCACCTGTTCGAGGCGGACGCGCACGTCCTGCGACTCGAGCACCTTCTGCTTCTCGGAGAGCTTGAGCGCCATGTGGGCGGCGACCGTGTCGGCCAGGCGTCCCGGCTGCTCGATGCCGGCGAGCGAGGTCAGGATCTCGGGCGGCACCTTCTTGTTGAGCTTCACGTACTGCTCGAAGTGCGACACGACCGAGCGCGTCAGCACGTCGATTTCGCGCTCCTCGTACTGCTCGATATCCGGGAGCGGCGTCATGTCGGCCATGAAGTAGCCGTCGACGTCCATGTTCTCGACCATCGCGCGCGATACGCCCTCGACCAGCACCTTGACGGTGCCGTCCGGGAGCTTCAGCAGCTGGAGGATTGTCGCGACCGTCCCGACCGTGTAGAGGTCACGGGCCTTCGGGTCGTCGACGTCGGCCGCCTTCTGGGCGACCAGCAGGATCTGTTTGTCGCGCCGCATGGCTTCGTCGAGGGCGAGGATCGACTTGTCCCGGCCGACAAAGAGCGGGATCACCATGTGCGGATAGACCACGACGTCGCGCAGCGGGAGGACCGGCACGCGGGTGGGCTGGGGAGCACTCGGGGACTTGCTTTTCTCTTCGGGCACTGTCGCTACCTCGGGCGCGTAAGCGCCGCTCTGACGTCACGAAGGATACGTCATGGGGGCGGCAGCTGCGTGTAACAAGTCGCAGACCTGGAGGGGACGGTCCCCTTCAGATGTGGGACCCGTCACGACCTTGAGAATGCGGAATCTAAAGGGGACCGTCCCCTTTTGACGAGGCGCCTTCGATCAGTGCGTGTCGGAGCCCGCGGCGCGCCGGATCTCGGGTGCGGCTACCTGGGATTCGTCGCTGCGGTAGACGAGATAGGGCTTGCTGTCGCCCAGGATCACGGTCTCGTCGACCACGACCTTGGCCACGTTCTTGAGCGACGGCAGGTCGTACATGATGTCGAGCAGGACATTCTCCAGGATCGTGCGCAGCCCACGAGCCCCGGTCTTGCGGTCCATGGCCTTGCGGGCGACCGCCCGCAGCCCGTCTTCCCGCAATTCGAGATCGACGTTCTCCATCTCGAAAAGTCGGGCGTACTGCTTGGACAGGGCATTTCGCGGCTGGGTCAGGATCGTAACAAGCGCCTCTTCGTCGAGTTCCTCGAGGGTCGCCACGACCGGCAGCCGGCCGACGAACTCGGGGATAAGGCCGAACTTGATCAGGTCCTCGGGCTCGACGTCCTTGAAGAGGTCGGCGCCCTGGGGGCGCTCGGAAGGCGCCCGCACCTCGGCGGCGAAACCGATGCCGCCACGGCTGCTGCGCTTCTCGATGATCTTCTCGAGGCCGGCGAAGGCGCCACCGCAGATAAAGAGGATGTTCGCCGTATCGACTTGCAGGAATTCCTGCTGCGGGTGCTTGCGGCCGCCCTGTGGCGGCACCGAGGCGATCGTGCCCTCGATCAGCTTCAGGAGGGCCTGCTGGACGCCCTCGCCCGACACGTCGCGCGTGATCGACGGGTTGTCCGACTTGCGTGAAATCTTGTCGATCTCGTCGATGTAGACGATGCCGGTCTGCGCCTTCTCAACGTCGTAGTCGCACTTCTGAAGGAGCTTCTGGATGATGTTCTCGACGTCCTCGCCGACGTAACCCGCTTCGGTGAGCGTGGTTGCATCCGCAATCGTGAACGGCACGTTCAGGAGCCGTGCGAGCGTCTCGGCCAGCAGGGTCTTGCCGCAACCGGTCGGCCCGATCAGCAGGATATTGCTCTTGGATAGTTCGACTTCGTCCCGGTCGTTGCGGTGACGCTTGTCGCCCGGCTTCGCCTGCAGGCGCTTGTAATGGTTGTAGACCGCGACGGCGAGGATCTTCTTGGCGCGGTCCTGGCCGATCACGTACTCGTCGAGGACCTTGCGGATCTCGTGCGGCTTCGGCAGGCGGTCGCGGGACCGTTCCTGCTTTTCCTCGAGCTCCTCGCGGATGATGTCATTGCAGAGTTCGACGCATTCGTCGCAGACGAACACGGATGGGCCGGCGATCAGCTTGCGCACCTCGTGCTGGCTCTTGCCGCAGAAGGAGCAATAAAGCAGCTTGCCGTCGTCGTGCTTGCCCCGCGTGTCGTCGACCATGCCGTGGCCCTCGTTCGCCGGGAGGCCGGCATGCCGTCTTATAGCATGCCGGTTTCGGCCGGTAAAATCCTTTTTAGCTCAACCAGTTGCCCCTGCTATCTGGAGCGAAATCTCACTCAGTCCTTGCCAAGCTGCGGCAACTGGCCGCGCTTTTCGAGGACTCCATCCACAATTCCATAGTCGCGCGCCTGCTCCCCGCTCATGAAATTGTCGCGGTCCAGGTCCCTTGCGATCTTCTCGAGCGGCTGACCGGTGTGGTGCGCCAGGATTTTGTTCAAGCGGCTCTTCGCATCGAGGATCTCCCGGGCGTGAATCTCGACGTCCGTCGCCTGGCCGTGGAAGCCGCCGAGCGGCTGGTGAACCATGATGCGCGAATGCGGCAGCGCGAAGCGCTTGCCCTTGGCGCCGGCGGCCAGGAGCACGGCACCCATGCTGGCCGCCTGCCCGACGCAGATCGTGCTGATGTCCGGCTTGATGAACTGCATCGTGTCGTAGATCGCAAGCCCCGCAGTGACCGCACCGCCGGGAGAATTGACGTAGAGGTGGATGTCCTTGTCGGGATTCTCGGACTCAAGAAAGAGGAGCTGGGCGACGATCAGGTTCGCCATCTGGTCCTCGACTTCGCCGACGATGAACACGACCCGCTCCTTGAGGAGCCGAGAGTAGATGTCGTAGGCCCGCTCGCCGCGCGCGGTTTGCTCGACCACCATCGGGACCAGGTTCAAAGCTTTTGTTTCGATGCTTCCACCCACGTCTGCCACCCTTATCCCTCGGACGCCGGGTCGACCCCGAAGTTCATGATGTCCTTGAAACTGCCCGGCTGGTCCGTGACCTTGGCCTTCTCGATCACCCAGGCAACCGCCTGGTCTTCGAGCACCGACATCTGCAGCTGGCGCGTCGCCGCCTCGTTCTGCAGATACTGGCGGCGTGCCTCGTCCGGGTCCGAGAAGCCCGACACGATTTCATCGAGCCGCGCCTGGACCTGTGCCGCATTCGGCTGGATGCCGGCTTGCCGAATCACTTCGTTCAGGATCAGGCCTAGCGCCACGCGGCGCCGCGCCGGCTGCACGAAGGAGTCCCGCGGCGGCAGCTGCCGGGCGTCACGCGCGCCCGCGCGCCGTAAGAGCTCCATCTGCATGTCGCGGATTTCCGCTTCGACGAGCGCATTCGGGACAGCGATCGGATTGGCCGCGAGCAGCTGATCCATCACCTGTGTCTTGAGACGGGTCTGGACTGCCTGGGCAAGTTCGCGTTCCATGTTCTCGCGCACTTCGGCGCGAAGCGCCTCGATGCCGCCCTCGCTGACGCCGAAGGCCTCGCAAAATGCCGCGTCGACTTCCGGCAGGTGGCTCTCCTCGACCTTGCGCATGATGGCCTGGAACCGGGCGGTCTTCCCGGCAAGCGCCTTCACCTGGTAGTCGTCCGGAAAGCGCAGATCGAACTCGCGCTTTTCACCGGCGGAGGCACCCCGCACGCCCAGCTCGAAGTCCGGCAGCAGCCGCCCCGCACCGAGCACGATCACGAGATTCTCGCTCTTGCCGCCGTCGAAGGGCTCGCCGCCGATCTTGCCCTCGAAATCGAGGGTGATACGGTCCCCATCCCGGCAGCCGCGCTCGACCTCGACCCAGTTCGGGCGCTGCTGGCGCAGGCTTTCGATCATCACGTCGAGATCGCCTTCCGTCACTGATGCAGTCGGCCGCGTCAGTCGGATCGAGTCGACGCTCTTCAATTCAAACTGCGGGTAGACCTCGAAGGTCGCCGTGTAGCGCAGGTCGTCCGCTTGTTCCGACTTTTGCGGTTCAATGCGCGGACCACCCGCCGGTTGCAGCTTTTCCTGACGCAGCGCCTCGGCGAGCGTCTCGCGGATGAGGTCGGACACGACCTCGTCGCGGACCTGGGGGCCATAGTGCTTGCGCACGACGTGGATCGGCGCCTTGCCCGGTCGAAAACCCTTGATGCGCACCGTGCGGCTGACCTTGAGCAGGCGCGCGTCCACCTGCTGGCGCACGCGGGTCGCAGGCACCGACACCTGCAGGCGGCGCTCGAGCCCCGGTAGCGTCTCCACTGAAACCATCATCGATCGATCAACCTCGTGGTGCGAAAGGAGAGACTCGAACTCTCAAGGGTTTCCCCACCGGAACCTAAATCCGGCGCGTCTGCCAATTCCGCCACTTTCGCATCTGGAACCGGCCCCGAAACGCGGCACCCGCCGCGTTTACAGCCCGTAAGTATAGCGTAAGGCGCTCAGCGTTCCGGCGGCCGCCGGCGGCGGGTCCACCGTGTGCGCAGGAACGCGATTGTGCTCGGCAGCAGGAAGGCCGCGAGCACGGCGACGCTCGTCAGGTCCCGTCGGGCATTGATGCCGCCGTAGGTCGCGAGATAGAAAAAGACGATCGTTACCGCCGCCGCCAGGATGGCCCCGATCTTGAGCGCAGCGAGCGCGGACTCGACCGGCGTCGGATCGTCGTCGGCGGTCGGCCCGCCCGGCCAGTGGTAGGTGGGCTCTGGAATGGATCGTCGAGACTCGCGCATCGCGGACTCCGCCCTGCCCCGCAGACAGAACTGCGGAGCCCGGGAAATGGTGGGCCATGTAGGACTCGAACCTACAACCTACGGATTAAGAGTCCGGAGCTCTACCAATTGAGCTAATGGCCCGAAACAGTGGGGCGAGCGACGGGATTCGAACCCGCGACGGCCGGAATCACAATCCGGGGCTCTACCAGCTGAGCTACGCCCGCCATGGTGTTCCGCAAAATTATATATGAAGGTGGATCGTGATTTCGGACTCGACGCCTTGCGGGCACACTCTCTGGTGCGCCCGGAGGGACTCGAACCCCCGACCGGCGGATTAGAAATCCGCTGCTCTATCCAGCTGAGCTACGGGCGCGCCGTGTTCCAGGAAAGTTGGTCGGGGCAGAGGGATTTGAACCCCCGACCCTCTGCTCCCAAAGCAGATGCGCTACCAGACTGCGCCATGCCCCGCCGCGCCGGCATCGTACGAAGGCACCCCCGGCCCGTCAATTTGCAATGTCGGCGACCGAACTGGAAGCGGCCGTTAGCCAAGCCAAACTGTTCTTTTTAAACCACAGTGGTATTCGTGTTGTCGAAAGGTGTAGATTCCAAGCAGGGCAGTCGCCATGCGATTGTCGTTTTTACGCAAATGAGGGGGTCGATCGTGAAGACAAATACGTCCCTGGCACGCGCCATCCGGCTTGCGATCGGCGGTGCGGCGGGTCTTTCCGCCGTGTTCGCGGCTCCGATTACCCAATCGCAGGAAGCAATCGGTGAAGTCGTCGTCACCGGATCGAGAATCCGCCAGAGCCCGCTCGAAGAGCGGCTGCCGGTGCTCTCGGTCAGCGCTGCGGATTACGAGGCGAGCGGCGCGACCTCGATCGCCGACTTCGTGCAGAAGCTCCCGATCGCAGGCTCCGCGATCAATCGCACGAACAACTCGTCCGGCAACCTCGGTTATCCGCCGGACGGTGGCGGCATTGGCGCCGGCGCCGCGGAGATCGACCTGCGCTACCTCGCCTCGAAGCGCGTGCTCGTGCTCGTCGACGGCCGCCGCTGGGTCAAAGGCTCCTCCGGCTCCGGCGTGTCGGGCGCGGTCGATCTCAACTCGATCCCGGCGAGCGCCATCAAGTCGATCGAAATCCTCCAGGACGGCGCCTCGGCGATCTACGGTTCGGACGCGATCGGCGGCGTGATGAACATCATCACGGCGGACGACTACGACGCCTTCAAGATCTCCGGCTACACCGGCCAGTACGGCGACGGCGACGGCAGCATGTCCGTATTCGATGTTCGCATGGGCGGGGACGGCGAGCGTGGGCGAGCCTTGGTGTCCATCAACTATACGAATCAGGAGGCGGTGAACACGGCAGATCGGTCGACCTCGGAGTTTCCGCTCCCCGGCTTCCCATTCGGCATCAGCTCCGGCACACCTGCCGGCCGTTTCGTGTTCTTCGATCCGGTCTTTGGCGATTTCGTGGACGTGGCTCCCAACAACACCAACCCTGTTTACACGCTCGGCGACCCGACCGGCGACGACTTCCATGCATTCGGGCTGGATGACCGGTTTAACTACCAGCCGTTTAACCACCTGGTGACGCCGAACGAGCGCTTCAACGTATTCGCGAAGGGCGAGTACGACATCAGCGACAACGTCCGTTTCGTAGGCCTTGCGAGTTTCAACAACCGCAAGTCCCAGGGCCGCGCCGCACCCGTGCCGCTGTTCTTCGGCCTTGACGGCGGATCGACGCCGTACATGGTCAATTTTACGATGCCGGCGAACCACCCGTTCAATCCGTTCGGCATCGATCTGGACGGCAACACCAACGCGCCATTCTTCACCAAGCGCCCGATCGAGGCGGGTCCGCGCATCTTCAACCAGGATGTGGATACCTGGTACCTGTCCGGCGGATTCGAGGGCGATTTCGAGCTTGGCGGCCGCACGATGTACTGGGACGTCAACGGCATCCGCTCCGAGAACAACGCGACGCAGACGAAGCTCAACCAGTTCAATGCGCGCATGCTGAACGTCGGCCTGGGCGATCCGGCGGTCTGCGCGGCGACGCCGGGCTGCGTGCCGGTCGACATCTTCGGCGAGGGTTCCCTCACCCCGGCGATGCTCGACTTCGTGACCTACACGGGCGTCGACACCACCAGCCAGCGGCTGGTCGACGTCACCGCGAACCTGTCCGGCGACCTGTTCGACCTGCCGGCGGGCGCGCTCGGCTTTGCGGTGGGTTACGAACACCGCGAGGAGGATGGCAATTTCATCCCGGACCCGGTTGTCGCTTCGGGCGAAACAGCGGACGTACCGACCAACCCGACCGCGGGCGGCTACGACGTGGACGAGTTCTACGGCGAGATCGTGGTGCCGATCCTGAAAGACGCGCCCGGATTCGACTCGCTGAGCTTCAGCGCCGCGGCCCGCTACTCGGACTCGGACCTGTTCGATAGCGAGACCGGCACCAAGTTCTCAGTCAACTGGGGCCCGACCGAAAACCTCATGCTGCGGGCGAGCTACGCCGAGGGCTTCCGGGCGCCGAACATCGGCGAGTTGTTCAATCTCGGCTCGCGCTTCGACTCGTCGATCTCGGACCCGTGCAACACGGACCTCAATCCGGTCCCGCCGGCCAACTGCGCGGCGCTCGGCGTGCCGGACGACTATGTACAGCTGAACCCGCAAGTGTCGGTCGACACCGGCGGCAACCGCGATCTGCAGCCGGAGACGTCCGAAACGCTGACCGCCGGCTTCACCTGGCAGATTCCGCTGAGCGGCAGCCTCGAGCGCCTGCTGGTCGAGGCCAACTACTATGACATCGAGATCAACGGCGCGATCCAGGCGCCGGATGCCCAGGACACGCTGGATGCCTGCATTGCGACGCTCGATCCTCTCTTCTGCAACCAGGTCAATCGCAATCCGGGCGGCACGATCACGAGCATCGAAGGCACGCTGAACAACATCGGCGGCATCGAGACCTCCGGCTTCGACGTCAACCTCGACCTCAGCATGGCGGAGACGGGCGCGGGCTCGTTCCGCTTCCAGCTGATGGCCTCGTTCCTGATGGACTACGACGAACTGTTCGCGAACTCCGCGGGCGGCTTCGACCGCGTCGACCGCGCGGGCCAGGAGCTCGGTTCGCCGACCCGCGGCTTCGTCGAGGAGAAGGCGACGCTCAACACGTTCTGGAACCTGGGCGACTTCTCGGCCCTGCTGTCGTTCCGCTACCTGAGCTCGCTTACGGAGCAGTGCGTCGGCCTCGTGGCGGATTTCGGCCAGACCGCCTTCTGTTCCGACCCGGTCGGGCTCACGAACAAGCTCGACAGCCAGCTGTACACGGACCTGCAGTTCGGCTGGCAGCCGGAAGACCTCTTCGGCGGCGGCTGGAGCTTCGCAGTCGGCGTGCAGAACCTCACGGACGAGGAACCGCCGATCTGCTTCTCCTGCGACCTGAACAGCCTCGACGGGACCATCTACCCGATCGCGGGCCAGTTCTGGTACCTGCGGGTGGCTTTCGAGAATTGACCGCGCATTCGCCGGGATGGCGGAGAGAAGCCCCCGCGAGGGGGCTTTTCTTTGGCGGAGCCAGGGGCCATGAGACACTCGATCGAGGCGACGGGCACATGAGCGCAAGGATCATCGACGGCAAGCGAATCGCGGAAGAATTCCGGCGGGAGGTCCGCGCCGGCACAGACGAACTCGAGCGGCGGGGACTGCGGCGTCCAGGTCTCGCCGTCGTGATGGTCGGCGACAATGCGGCGTCCGCCGTGTACGTGCGGAACAAGCGCCGCGCCTGCCAGGAAACCGGCATCGTTTCGGTCGCGTACGACCTCCCCGCCGCGACGACCGAAGCCGAGCTCCTCGCGCTGATCGACCGCCTGAATGCCGATGCCGCGATCGACGGCATCCTGGTGCAGCTGCCGCTCCCGGCGCACTTCGCGGCAGTCAGCGTGCTCGAGCGCATCGATCCGCAGAAGGACGTCGACGGTTTCCATCCCTACAACGTCGGCCGCCTGGCGCTGCGCATGCCCATCGCCCGGCCCTGCACCCCGTACGGAATTATCCTGATGATGGAGCGCGAGGGCCTCGAGATCCGGGGCAAGAACGCCGTTATCCTCGGGCAGAGCAATATCGTCGGCCGGCCGATGGCGCTCGAGCTCCTCATGAAGGCGGCGACAATCACCGTCTGCCACAGCCAGACACGCGACCTCCCGCGGCACGTCGGCGAGGCGGAAATTCTCGTCGCTGCGATCGGTAAGGCCGGATTCGTGCCTGGCGCCTGGATCCGGCCGGGTTCGGTCGTGATCGACGTCGGCATCAACCGGCTCGCGGATGGTCGCCTCGTCGGCGACGTGCAGTTCGAAGAAGCAGCCGCCCGCGCGGCTTACATCACGCCGGTGCCCGGCGGAGTCGGCCCGATGACGATTGCGGCGCTGATGAAGAACACGCTCGAAGCTGCAACGAGAAGGCTGGCCCGCGCCTAGGCGTCGGGGTTCACTTCCGGCGCCAGGTCGTGCCCGCCGGTCCGTCCTCGAGCACGATGCCTGCCTCCGCCAGCCGGTCGCGGATGCGGTCCGATTCGGCCCAGTTGCGCTGCCGTCGCGCTTCGATGCGCGCGGCGACCTGACGGTCGATCTCCGCGGGATCGAGGGCCTCGGCCGTCGCTTGCGTGCCTTCCGCAAGTGCCGAACCGGTTGAAAGCCATTCGGCGGGCGGATGTTCGAGCAGGCCGAGTACGCCCGCGAGCTGCCGGAGTTCGGCCGCGAGCGCCGAGGCCTTCAGGCCATCGCCTGCCGCCTTGGCAACGTTCAGCTCGCGCGCGAGATCCTGCAGCGCGGCGATGGCACCGGGCGTGTTGAAATCGTCGTCCATCGCTTCGGCGAAATGGCGGGAGGCCTCTCCGGGCGCGAAGGCCTCTGAAGGCGTGACGTCGCGCAGCGCCAGATAGAGCCGCTGCAGGGACGCGTCCGCCAGGCGAAGGTTTTCGTCGGTGTAGTTGACCGGCGCGCGATAGTGGCTCGAGAGCAGGAACGCACGCAGCACCTCGGGCCGGAGTCGCGGCAATACGTCGCGCACCGTAAAGAAGTTTCCGAGGGACTTCGACATCTTTTCGTCGTCGACCCGCACGAAACCGTTGTGCATCCAGACCTTCGCGAAAGGCGCGTCGCAGGCGGCGCAACTCTGGGCAATCTCGTTCTCGTGATGCGGAAATTTGAGGTCCATACCACCGCCGTGAATGTCGAAGTGCGGACCCAGGAGGGCGACCGCCATGGCCGAGCACTCGATGTGCCAGCCAGGCCGGCCCGCGCCCCAGGGCGAATCCCAGGCGGGCTCGCCGGGCTTGGCCCGCTTCCACAGGACAAAGTCCGCGGGATCCCGCTTGGCTTCATCCACCTCGACGCGCGACCCCGCACGCAGGTCCGCGAGTTTCTTGCCGGAGAGCCTGCCGTAGTCCTTGAACTTCGCGACGGCGTAGAAGACGTCGCCATTGGTGCCCACATACGCGAAACCGCGCTTTACCAGCCGGTCGATCATGTCGATGATCTCCGGCAGGTAACCGGTCGCACGCGGTTCATGATCGGGTTTCTCGATCCCGAGCGCGGCGAAATCCTCGTTCATCGACGCAATGTAGCGCGCGGTCAGCGCTTCGTAGGGTTCGTTCCGCTCACGTGCGCGGTCGATGATCTTGTCGTCGATATCGGTGATGTTCCGGACGTAGGTGACCTTGTTGCCGCCCGCCCGCAGCCAGCGGCGGACGATGTCAAATGCGAGCTGGGAGCGCGCATGTCCGACATGGATGTGGTCGTAGACCGTAATGCCGCAGACATACATCCCGACCTGCCCCGGCACGAGCGGCACGAACGGCTCCTTGAGGCCGGTCAGCGAGTTGTGGATACGGAGCACGCTAGTCCCCGTGCGTACGGGCCGCGCCCGCAAGCCGGTCGCGCACGAGCGCCGCGGGGATGGCCGCGAGCAGCGCCGCGAGCTCCGGCCCGTCATGGCGACCCGTGAGCGCGAACCGAAGCGGCATGTAGAGCGATGCGCCCTTGCGGCCGGTGCGCGCCTTCAAGCGGTCGGCGAGTGCGCGGAGATCCGCGCCGGCCTCGGCAAACGACGCGAGCGCAGCATCGAAGAACGCGGGCCCCGCCTCCACAATCGCGTTTCGCGCCTCGGGCGCAAGCGGCGGGAGTTCGCCCGAGAGCACGGCGATCCACTCGCGCGCGTCGGCGGGAAGCAGCACATTGCCCTGGAGCAGTCCTGCAACCGCACGTCGGAGCGCATGCGGCCAGTCCGGTGGAAACACCGGCGCGAGCCAGTTGACGGCGCCGTCCCCGTCGAGCCGCCGCACGGCCTCGCGCTGCCAGCGATCGAGTTGCGCCGGGTCGAAATGCGCCGGAGCGCGTCCCAGCCGGTCGGCATGGAAATGCCGCGCGAAATCGGCGGGCTCAATCCAATCATCCGGCGCGCCGTGATGGCCGAGCCGCAACAGGTAGTTGCCGACTGCAGATGCAAAATAGCCCCGCTGGCGCAATTCGCCGACTGTAATGCTGCCGCGCCGCTTGGACTGCGGGGCACCGCTCGCATCGAGGAGGAGCGGCAGATGGCCGTACCGCGGTGCTGTGAGACCAAGCGCTCGCAACACGAGCAGCTGGCGCGGCGTATTGCTCAGGTGATCGTCGCCGCGCAGCACCTGGGTCACGCCCATCAAGGAATCATCGACGGCATTGCAGAAGAAGAACATGGCGCCGCCATCGGCGCGCCGTACCAGGAAATCGCCGAGCGTCGCCGATTCGACGGCCTGAGGTCCGCGCACGAGATCGTCGAAACGGATGAGTTCCGGTCCCGGAATCGCGAATCGCAGGCCCGGCTTCCTGCCCGCGGCGACGCGCGCCGCACGCGCTGCGGCATCGAGCGCGCGGCAGGTTCCGGGGTAACGCGGCGGCTCCCCGGCCGCGAGCTGCGTCTTGCGGGCGATGTCGAGCTCCGCGGGCGTGCAATAGCACGGATAGGCGTGGTTCTCGCGCTCGAGACGCTCGAACAATCCCGCGTAGATCGCGGATCGCACCGACTGCCGGTAGGGGCCGCGGCCATCGTCACGATCCGGTCCCGCGTCCCAGTCGAGCCCGAGCCACGCGAGATCCTGCAGCTGCGCGGCGACGAAATCGTCGCTGCCGCGCTCGCGATCCGTGTCCTCCACGCGCAGGATAAAGCGCCCGCCGGCATGCCGCGCCATCAGGAAGCTGAAGAGCGCCGTGCGGGCATTGCCGGGATGCAATGCCCCGGTCGGGCTCGGCGCGAATCGCGTGACGATTGCAGCGTTCATTGCAACCACAGTCTAAAGTATCGGACCCGCCGCCTCACGCGCCCGGTGCGCTAAAATCCCGGCGAGGTTCAATCCATGCCACGCCAGGTCCCCCTGCTGCTCGCCTTGTTGCTGACCCTGCCGGCAGCGGCCCAGGCACAGAGTTCGCTGGCACCGCGCATCCGATTCGAGACTTCCCTCGGCGATTTCGTCGTCGAGGTCGACACGGCGCGCGCGCCGCTCTCGGCGGAAAATTTCCTGCGCTATGTGCGCGACGGAGCCTATGACGGAACCGTCTTTCACCGCGTGATCGCGAACTTCGTGATCCAGGGCGGCGGCTACGACGCAAGCCTCGCCGAACGCCCGGCGCACGCGTCGATCCCGAACGAGAGTGGAAACGGCCTGTCGAACCGGCGCGGAACCCTGGGACTCGCGCGCGAGGACACCCCGCATTCCGGGTCGTCGCAGTTCTACATCAACCTGATCGACAACCAGGGCCTCGATCCGCTGCCAAGCCGCTGGGGCTATGCCGTCTTCGGCCGTGTTGTCGAGGGCATGGACGTCGTCGATCGCATTGGCCACGCGCGCACCGAAACCGTCGCCGCGTTCGGTCCGGACGTGCCGGTCGAACGGCCCGTCGTGCGCCGCGCATTCGTCATCGAAACCGGGCCGGCCGCAGCGGCAGAACCGCCAGCTCCGCAGCCCGCGGACCCGTCTCAGTGATCCGCTGGTTCGCCTCGGACCTTCACCTCGATCCATCGACTCCGGACATCGCAGCACGCTTCCTGCGGTTCCTCGCCGGTCCCGCCCGTGGATCGCACTCGCTGTTCCTGCTCGGCGATCTCTTCGAGGCCTGGGTCGGCGACGACGACCCGGAACCGGCGCACCGCGAGGTAATCGCGGCGATCGCCGCCGTCGTCCGCGCGGGTACGCTCGTCTACGTGATGCGCGGCAACCGCGATTTCCTGATCGGCGAGCGCTTCTGCGCCGATTCCGGCGCAATACTTCTCGAGGACCCGGCCATCGTCTCGGTCGCGGGAGCACCGGCGCTGCTTTCCCACGGCGACGGGTTGTGCGTGGACGATCGCGCCTACCAGAAATTGCGCGCGCTCGTGCGTGATGAGACCGTGCGGGCGGGCTTTTCGCGGCTCTCCCTCGACGCGCGGCGCCGGCTCGCGACCGAGGCGCGCGCCGGCAGCCGCGAGCACCTGGCGGGTGCGGCCGGCTACATCACCGACGTCAACCCGTCAGCCGTCGAGACGCTGATGCGCGATGCCGATGTCGCGCTCCTGATTCACGGGCATACCCACCGCCCCGGAATCCACCGTTTCCAATCGGATGGCAAGGCCCGCACACGGATCGTGCTCGGCGCCTGGCACGACGACGCGATGGTTCTTCGTTCGGATCCCACCGGCTACCAGCTCGTGCCCTGCCCAAACTGAAGGCAAGACCGGCGCGGCTTACGACGGCGGGCGGGCTGGCTCGCTCGCTCGCTCAGCCGGAATTTTATTCGCTCGCTCGCCACCCGCCCGTCGTCTCGGCTGCGCCGGCGGTCGCTTCAGCGCGGTTGCGCACGCGTGCCGCACGGGCGGGGTCCCGAGCGAGCGAATGTCCGTTCTTCTGAGCGAGCGAGGGAGCCCCGCCCGGGCGGCCAGGCGCGCGCGACCGCGCATCAGCGCTCGATTTCGTCGCGCTCGAGCTCACGCACCGCATCGAGCAACTGCTCCGCGCTCCCATAGCGCCGGTTCGGTTCCTTCGCGATGCAATTGAAGAGGATCTCCTCGAAGCGCTTCAGCTCGGCCTTGAGCTCGGGCAGCGGCGCATGCGCATGCTTGTAGATGACCTGCATCGGCGTCCCGGCGACATACGGCTTACGCTTCATCAGCATCTCGTAGAAGATGATGCCGATGCTGTAGATGTCGCTCCGCGCATCCGTATCCTTGCCATGACCCTGTTCCGGGCTCATGTAATACGGCGTGCCGAAAATCTCGCCGCTGTTGGTGAGCGTTGCGTCCATTTCGACGTGCTTGGACAGGCCGTAATCGATGAGCGCCACCGAAAGCTCGTCCCGGAGCATGACATTGCCCGGCTTCAGGTCGCGGTGCAGGACGCCTGCGCGATGCAGGACCTGCAGCGCCTCGGTCATCTGGCGCAGGAACGTCAGTGCGCGCAGCGGCTGAATTCCCTGCTTGATCCGTCCGCGCAGGTCGCCTAGCGGAAAGTATTCCATGACGATGAACGCATGGTCATCCGCGACGCCGAAGTCGTAGACGCGCGCGATGTTCGGATGCTCGATGGCGGCGGCAATCTGGTACTCGCGCAGGAACCGGTCGAAGGTCTTCACGCCCGAACCGCCGTCGGGCGCCTGATGCAGCACCTTGAGGGCAACCTGCTGGCCGCTGCGCTCGCTCTCCGCCAGGTAGACGCTTGAAACCGGGCTGTCAGCCAGCTGGCTGACGTAGCGGTAACCGCGGATCGCGGTATCGCCGAAGCGTGTCGCGCGCGCCGATTCGTCGACCCGTACCGAGGGGCGCGAGAACTGGCCGCGTCGCGCCTGGGCAGCACGGAGCGCCGCGATCAGCGCGCCATGATCGACCTTGCGCTTCGAGAGGCAGGCCTGTGCGCCCGCGCCGATCGCAGCTTCTTCCGACTCCGGCGTCTGCCGGGACAGCAGGTAGATGACCGGCGGGAAACCGTTCCGACGGCTCAGGTCCCGCAGCCACTCGATCCCGCTCTGCGCGCCCGGCGTGTCGCCGAGCAGCACGGCGTCATAGGCGCTGCCCGAGAAATCGGCGGGCAGCCGCCCGCGTGCGACCGGGTCGTATTCGGCAATCGAGGGTGAATCGAAGCCTGTGAGGATATGCCGCGCCAGCAGACGCCGGAAATCGTTCTGGTCGTCAATGATCAGAACCCGGACTGTCATTGCCGCATTCTACATGGGCGGCGAATCGGCCGGCGGCGACCGGAGCGCCAGCACGATGTCGCCGACATTCGTGCCGGTGTTGCCCGTATTGACGAGATCGCCGGTCGCCTCGAGCAGGTGGCCGGAATTGGCCGTTGCGAGCGCAGCCGCCGGATCGATGCCGCTGTCGGCGGCACGCTTGACCGTTTCGCCATCGACGATCGCGCCGGCGTCCCCGTTCGCGCCATCCTGTCCGTCGGTGCCCGCCGCAAGCAGCAGGTACTCCGGGTGCCCGGCAATGCAGCGGGCGGCCGCTAAGGCGAGGTGCTGGCAACGGCCGCCGCGCCCGGGATGCGTCGGCAGCTTCACAACGGTTTCACCACCGTAGAACAGGAGATCCGCCGCGCTGAGCGCAAGCTCGTGACAGATGCGCCGCGCCGCAATCTCCGCGTCGCCTTGAAGCCGCTCGGTTGCCCGGTGCGCCGTGAGGCCGCGAGCCTGCGCCGCGCGCAGCACCGCCTCTAGCGCGTCGTCGAGCGACCCGACCAGGCGCGGACGCAAGCCGGGTGCGGCCAGGAGACCCGAGCCGAGCACCGCGGGATCGTCGCGCGGCACATCGGAGATCATGAACGCCTCGACTGCAGAGGCACGAAACATGCCGGGCAAGCGACCACCCTTGATCAGCGAAAGCGCGATGCGCTTTGCGTTCAAGCTCTCGATATCGAGACGCTCGGCCAGCGACTGGTCGAATAACGCGCGAAGTTCAGCGAGACCGACGCCTGGCGCCGGTATCTCGAGCAGGGCTGAAGCCCCACCTGAAACAAATAACAATACAAGGTCTTCGCCGGGTGTCGTGGCGGCGAATTCCTCGAGTGCCCGCCCTGCTTCGAGGCTTCGCTCGTCGGGACGCGGATGGCCGGCCTCCAGACATCGCACGCCGGGACGGGCGGCGAGTTCATCCGGTATGGCGCCCTCGGGCGCAACCACGAGCCCGCGATGCAGGCGCGGGCCCAGCGCATCGGTGGCACCGAGCATCATGCTCGCCGCCGCCTTGCCCACTGCGAATGCGCTGACCGACCCGGAGCGGCAGTCCGCCACAAGCGCCGCACGCACGCGCCGGCGCCCATCGACGGCCGCGAGCGCCGCGTGGAAGAATTCGAGGAGCATCGCGCGACGCGGATCGGCCAGCGATTTGTCGGAAGGACTAAAGGGGACGTTCACCTTTATCGACTTGAACGATGGGGCGGTTGCATTCCTCCAAGATAAAGGTGAACGTCCCCTTTAGCTCCTTCAACAAATCTAAATGGCGCGGGCGGTGCGACCGCCCGGGAGATCCAGAAGGCGCTGGGCGCGAACACCGTCGGAACGGTCGTGCTCGAGGCGGGCCAGGAACTGCTCCGTCACGTCGCCCGTCACGTAGCGGCCCGAGAAACAGGACGTGTCGAAATCCGTAATGCGTGCATTGTCGTGACGGCAGGCGGCCACGAGGTCGTCGAGGTCCTGGTAAATGAGCCAGTCCGCGCCGATGAATGCGGCGACGTCGGATTCGCTGCGGCCGTTTGCGACGAGTTCGGCCGCCACTGCCATGTCGATGCCATAGACGTTCGGGAAGCGAACCGGAGGCGCTGCCGACGCAAAGTACACCTTGTGCGCCCCGGCCTCACGGGCGAGATCGATGATCTGGGCCGAGGTCGTTCCGCGCACGATCGAGTCGTCGACCAGGAGCACATTGCGCCCCCGGAACTCGAGGTCGATCGCGTTCAGCTTGTTGCGCACGGACTTCTGGCGCATCTCGTGACCGGGCATGATGAAGGTGCGGCCGATGTAGCGGTTCTTGACAAACCCTTCCCGGTACTTCACGCCGAGCGCGAGCGCGAGTTGCAGGGCGCTCGTCCGGCTCGTGTCCGGGATCGGGATCACGACGTCGATGTCGTGATCCGGCCGAAGCCGCACGATCTTCTCGGCCAGCTTCTCACCCATGCGCATGCGCGCCTTGTGGACGGAAATGTTGTCGATGATCGAGTCCGGCCGCGCGAAGTAGACGTATTCGAATATGCATGGCGTATGCTCGAGGGCGGGCGTGCATTGCGCCGCGTGCATGCGTCCCTGCATGTCGATGAAGATCGCCTCCCCCGGCCCGACGTCCCGGACCAGCGAAAAGCCCGCCATGTCGAGCGCCACGCTTTCCGATGCGAGCATCCATTCGAGGCCGCGGGACGACTCGCGCTTGCCGAGCACCAGCGGGCGGATGCCGTGCGGATCGCGGAAACCCGCGACGCCATGCCCGACGATCATCATCACGACGGCGAAGCCGCCGCGGCAGCGGCGGAATACGGCCTCGAGGGCGCGGAACACGTCGGCGGGCGCCGGCTTCGCAGCCGTCGAGCGCTGCAGCTCGCTCGCAAAAACGTTGAGCAGCACCTCGGAGTCCGAATGCGTGTTGAGGTGCCGGCGGTCTTCGTCGACCATCGTCCGCGACAGCTCATCGGCATTCGTCAGGTTGCCGTTGTGGGCAAGGCCGATTCCGAACGGCGCGTTCACGTAGAAAGGCTGGGCCTCATCGGCCCCGTCGCAGCCGGCGGTCGGGTAGCGCACGTGGCCGATGCCAGCGTTGCCCGCGAGCTGGCGCATGTCCTGCTCGCGAAACACGTCCCGCACGAGGCCGGCGTCCTTGCGCACGAACAGCGCGTGTTCGTCCATCGTCATGATGCCGGCCGCATCCTGGCCACGATGCTGCAATACCGAGAGCGCATCATAAATGCGCTGGTTGACCGCTCCCGAGCCGACGACGCCGACGATTCCGCACATTCGCTAGGTACCCGGTTTCTCCTGGGCCTGCTCGTAGAGTTCCATCGCGGCCGGGCGCGCGTAGCGCTCGAGCCAGTTGGCGACCGCTTCGGCGGCCGGCATCGACCGGGTTTTCTCCCACCAGGGCTCGAGATCAAGGTTCACCGCGCGGCCAGCGAGGACCAGGACCCCGATCACGACCGCGCCGCGCATCAGCCCGAACAGCGCGCCTAACAGCCGGTCCATCATCGCGAGGCCGACCGCGCGACGCACAAGATGCGTGACGAGCGCGCCGATGCCGGCTCCCACCAGGAGCACCAGGAACAGGACTATTGCGCGGCCGGTCCATTCGCGCACGCCCGGCTCCGCAAGCGCGCCGCCCAGCCACGGATTCACGAGATAGGCGAAATGCCAGGCGAGCCAGAGTCCGACGAGCCAGGACACCAGCGAGATGGACTCGCGGATGAATCCACGGAAATACCCGAGCGCGCCGGAAAGCAGCAGGATAATTGCGAAAACGTGGTCGGCGCCGTTCATCGGTCGGTGGCCCCGCGCGAAACGTGCGGCATTCTAGCCGATCACGGATGCCGCGCCACGACGGGCTGGAAACCGTCCTTGGCAAGCCTTTGCGCGATCTCCGCGGCGCGCGCGCGATCCTGCTCCGGACCCACGCGGACGCGGTAGAGCACCTGCCCTGTGGCGCGGTATTCGAGTACGAATGCCGCGTAGCCGCGCTTGCGCAGATCCGCGACGAGCTGCTCCGCCTTGTTGCGGCTCGAGAAAGCGCCAAGCTGCACCGCCCAGGCCGGTGCCTCGGCGGGAGTGGACACGGCGGGTGCCTTGACCGGCTTCGGGTCCGCCGGCGGTTTTTCTTGCGCCCGCTCGGGCGCCCGGGATTCGTTGGCGGCCGGGACCTGCGCCGGCGGGGCTTTTATTGGCGCCGGCGCGTCCGGAAGTTCGGGTTCCGGCACGAGGACCTCGTCCCGGGATGCGGGTTCATCGACTGCGACCGGCACTTCGACCCGCCGCGTCGGCTGCTCCGGTGTCCCCTGGGGCATGGGATCCGGGCCCCTGAGAATCGCGGGCACGATCAACACGACAATGGCGACCAGGACCAGCGCTCCGATCAGTCGTTCGCGTACGCGGACTTCCATTGCGATCGATTGTAGCGTCTGCGGTGCGCCTACGAAGGCAAGCCGAGCCACGCCAGGGCCGGTCCGACCGTCAGGAACGAGCCGAAGACGAGCACGCGGTCGCCGGGCCTGCAGTCGGCACGCGCCTGCTGCAGGCCGGCCTTGACGGATCCCGCAGCAATGACGGACGCGGCGCCCGCCCCCGCGATCCGGCCGGCAAGTTCTGCTGGCGCGAGCGAGCGCGGGCCCTCGAGTGCGACCGTAATCCAGCGGCTGACCTCCCCGCCAAGCGCGGTGACAATGCCTTCGACGTCCTTGTCACCGAGGATGCCGCAGACGGCCAGCGTCCGGCCCCGGCATGGGCGCGCGGCGAGGCTCGCGGCCAGCGCCTGTGCCGCATCCGGGTTATGCGCGACATCGAGGATCCATTCGGGTTCGCCTGCAACGATCTGGAACCGTCCCGGCAGGCGCACGGCGGTAAGACCCCTGCGTACGGCTTCATCCGGCACCAGGATCGCGGGTTCCGCAGCCTCGAGTACGGCGAGCGCGACCGCGGCATTGCCGAGCTGCGTTACACCTGCCAGCGCCGGGAGCGGCAACTCGCGGCGCCGGGACCCGAACCCGACGTAGTCCCAGCCGTCCGCCCGCTCGACGTAGTCGAAGTCGTCGCCGATGCGGCGCAGGCGCGCCCCGACGGCGGCAGCGCAAGCCACGATGCTTTTCGGGACGCGACGCCCGCCGAAGATCGCCGGCCGCCCGGAACGGAAGATTCCCGCCTTCTCGGCAGCAATCGCTTCAACCGTATCGCCGAGCCATTCACGGTGATCAAGGCCGACGGATACTACCGACGCGACGTCCGCATCGAGAAGATTGACTGCGTCCAGGCGCCCGCCCATTCCGACCTCGAGCACTGCGACGTCGATGCGTGCTCGCGCGAAGGTGATGAATGCCGCCAGCGTGTTCCATTCGAAGAACGTCAGCGAGATGTCGCCGCGCGTGGCATCGATTTCTGCGAACGCGGCGAGCAAGTCATCGTCCTGCAGCTCGCGCCCCCGCAGGCGGATGCGTTCGCTGTAGCGGACGAGGTGCGGGGAAGTGAATAGCCCGGTCTCGTAGCCCGCCGCCGTGAGTATTGCGTCGAGGGTGGCCGCAACCGAGCCCTTGCCGTTCGTGCCGCCGACAGTCAGCACCTTCGCCGGGAACGGCAGCGCGAGCTTGCGCCAGACGCGGCCAACCCGTTCGAGTCCCGGATCCACCGCGACCGGATGCGCGACCTGCTGCCAGGCGAGCCACCCCGCAACGGTCGCGAAGCGCAAGTGACCGCCTGGCTAGCCGGAGGCCGCGGGCCGGCCGAGCAGCATGCGAAGCAGGGACGCGATGCGCTCGCGCAGGTCGCGCCGGTCCAGGATCATGTCGATCGCGCCATGGTCGAGCAGGAACTCGCTGCGCTGGAATCCTTCGGGCAAAGTCTCGCGAACCGTCTGCTGGATCACGCGCGGGCCGGCGAAGCCGATGAGCGCCTTGGGCTCGGCGACGTTGACGTCGCCGAGCATCGCGAGGCTCGCCGAGACGCCGCCGGTCGTCGGGTCGGTTTGCACCGAGATGAACGGCAGTCGCTCGGCGGCGAGCATGGCGAGCGCCGCACTCGTCTTCGCCATCTGCATGAGCGAAAGAAGCCCTTCCTGCATCCGCGCCCCGCCGCTCGCCGAAAAACACACGAGCGGCGTGCGATGCGCGATCGCGTGCTCGACGCCCCGCACGAACCGCTCGCCGACGACCGAGCCCATTGACCCGCCCATGAAGGAGAATTCGAATGCCCCGGCGACGATCTCGATGCCTTCGAGTGTCCCGCTCATGACGACGAGCGCGTCTCGCTCGCCGACCGCTTTCTGCGCGGCGGCCAGCCGGTCGCGATAACGCTTCGTATCGCGGAAACGCAGCGGATCTTCGGGCAGGACTTCGGCCCCGATTTCGACGGTGCTGTCCGGATCGAGGAACTGCGTCAGGCGTTCCCGCGCGCCGATTCGCATGTGATGCGCGCACTTGGGGCAAACCTGGAGGTTGCGCTCGACCTCGGGCCGGTAGAGCACCGAATCGCAGGCCGGGCATTTCATCCACAGGCCTTCGGGCACCGAACGCGTGCGCCGCTCCGTCTTGATCCGCGACGGAATGATCTTTTCGAACCAGGTCATTTCAGAGGTTATCCGCCCCTGTCTGGCCGGAGATCATAGCCCAGGGACGGCTCGTGACGGGTTCGGGGATCTGCAGCGACGGCGGATACCGGACCCGCCAGAGGTAGAGGCCGCAGGCAGGCGCGGTGATGCCGGCACGGCTGCGGTCGCGCGCCGCCAGTATCTCGGCGACCCAGGCGGGCGGGCGCTCGCCGGCGCCCACCTGCATGAGCGTGCCGGCGATGTTCCGCACCATGTGGTGGAGATACGAATTCGCGCTGATCTCCATCACGACGAGCGGCCCCTCTCCGCGGACCGAGATCGCGTCGACGTGGCGCAGCGCGGTCGTGGACTGGCACTCGACGGCGCGAAAGGAGGAGAAATCGTGCTCGCCGACGAGCGACTGGGCCCCATCGTGCATGGCTTCGACGTTCATGGTTGCGCGGGTCCAGCAGACGCGGTCGCGCAGGATTGCGGGTCGCGTGGCCCGCCTCAGCATGCAGTAACGATAGCTTCGCCCCTGCGCCGTATAACGGGCATGGAACGAAGGCTCGACGACCATCGCCCAATTCAGTGCGATGTCGGGCGGGAGGTGGCTGTTGGCGCCCAGGACCCATCCGCGCACCGGCCGGTCCGCGTGGGTGTCGAAGTGCGCGACCTGTGCGCAGGCATGGACGCCCGCATCCGTGCGGCCTGCGGCCGCGACCGTGACCGCATGATCGGCGACCGCGGAGAGCGCCTTCTGGACGCTGTCCTGGATCGTCGGCAGGCCGGGCTGATGCTGCCAGCCGGCGTAACGTGTGCCGTCGTATTCGATACCGACGGCCAGCCGTCTCGTCGGGCTGCTCACGCTCCCGGCAGGGAATCGATCAGCCGGCGCGCTTCCTGCTTCTGCGAAGCGCTGCCCTCGGCGAGCACTTCCTGCAGGATGTTGCGGGCGCCGTCAGGGTCGCCCATGTCCATGTAGGCGCGCGCGAGGTCGAGCTTTGTGCCGACTTCGCTCATCGTCACCGGCTCGAGCTGCGAGAGCTGCGGCATCTGCTCCGTTTTCAGCGTGTCGCGCGTCGTGGGTGAAGAATCCGCCTCGTCCGGGGCTGCTCCCAGGTCGAGGTCGATCTCGCCGAAGTCGATCTGTGGAAGCACGGCGGTTGCGCCGGCGTCACCGCTCGGCATGAGCGCCGTGCCGTCATCGTCGTCCATCGCGTCGCGCGGCAGCACCTCGGTCTTCTCATAGCGCTGCGCAATCTGCGTCACTTCCTCGTGCATGCCCGTCGCGATCTCAGTCGCGTCATCGATATCCGGGAGATTGTCGAGATTGCCAAGGTCGAGACCGAGGTCGTCGATCGCCATTTCCGCCGTCGAATCCGTCGGTACGCCGCTCGCGCGTTCACGGGCCGCCTGGTTGCCCGCACGCAAGGCCGGTGTTTCGACCGTCGGCGTCTCTGACGACGGAAGCTCGAGCGTCGGCATCTCCACCGTGCCCGGGGTCTCGCGTCCCGTGATTTCCTGGGTCGTGCTGAAACCGGTCGGCCCGTCATCCAGATTGAACTCGAGCGCCGTGTTCTCGCCGGTCACCTCGTTGTCGGCCGATGCCGCGGCAACCTTGCCGAGGTCGATGTCGAGGCCTTCGTCGCCTTCGGGCGCCGACAGCAGGTCGAGGTCGACCAGGTTGTCGCCGCCTTCCAAGGACAGATCGACGTCCGCATCCTGCACGGCACCCGCGAACATCGGCTCATCCGGCGCAAGCTGGCGGCCCATGATGACGATGCGGTCCCAGTCGCCGCCTGAACCGAGCGACTTGCGAAGGTCGCGCGCCACCGTCAGGAACTGGTTCGTGTCGCCGGCGACGAAATGAATCTCCGCAAGCTTCAGCTTGAGGTCGGTGCGATCCGGCGAATTCTGCAGGGCCATCCGGACGAGATCGACCGCCTGGTCGTAAAGGCCGTAGGCCATGTGGAAGTCGGCTTCAGCCAGCGGATCCGCGGTGTCGAGGTCGAGCGCCGCTTCCGCGCTGATCGTTTCCTCATGGCCCGCGCTCGGCCGCGGCGCTTCTGTCTTCGGACGCGCAACCGGTCGCTCCTCGACGACGATGTCCCCGTCCTCGTCTTCGTCCTCGAACACGGGCGGCCGCACCATCTCTGCGGTCTTGTCGCCCGTCGCGAGCGCCCGCAGCCGCATCGTTTCGGTTGGAATCGGCGCAGACGCCGGCACGTCGAATCCCTTCAGTGCGACATCGACGTCTTCGTCGCGCCGGCGACGGAAATAACCGTAGCCCAGCATGCCGAGCAGCAAGAGGCCTGCAGCCCCCAGCAGGATCATCCAGTTGTCGGTCAGCGTTTCGAAGAACGATTTGCCAGCCGGCTCGGGCTCCGGCTTCGCGGCTTCCGGCTTGGGCTTGGCCGCAACGGGCGGCGCTTCCGCCGGCGCCGTATCGTCTTCCGGAGCAACCGCCGATTCCTCGACGGGTGGTTCGGGCGTGACGGCTTCCGGCGCGGGCGGCGGCGCCTCAGCCGCTTGCTCCTCCGCACGCGACTGCGCGAGCTTCGCCTGAAGATCGGCGAGCTCCTGGTTCCGCAGTTCGAGCAGCCGGCGTTGTTCGGCGATGTCTTTTTCGAGCGAGTCGATCTGGGACTCGACACGGCCGCTCGATTCGGGCGTCGCGGCGGTGGCATCGCCCTCCGGCGGAGTCACAAGCCGGAGCTTGCCGCTCTCCGCACCGCCACCGGCCGCGCGCCAGGCCGCGTTGTGGCTCTGGACTTCGCTCGTCGCCTCCGCGGCGGAAAGGTTCGCAATCTCGGACGACGGCGGAACGCGCAGGATCGCACCCGCGCGGAGCTGGTTGATGTTGCCATTGAAGGCTTCGGGATTCGCGCGGTATACGGCGATCATCGTGCGCTGGATCGCCTGGCGGTCGCCACCGGCCAGCGAGCCCGCGATGCCGTACAGCGTGTCACCGCGCACGACCTGATACGTCGACGCTCCGACGTCGGCAGAGGGAGCCGGGGACGGGTACGGAGGCGCCGCCTGCGGAGACGGCAGCGGCGCACTCGGTCTTGCGGCCGGCGCAGTCGTTGGCGCAGCGAGCGGTGCAGCCGGGGGGCTGTCCTTGGCGGACAAGAGCACCGGTGGATCGAGCAGCACCGTGTATTCACGGAGCAGCCGGCCGCGTGGCCAGTTCACGTCGACCAGGAAAGAGACGAACGGCTCGCTGATGGCATCGCTCGAGCGGACCAGCAGGACATTGCGGCCATCCTGTCCGCGGCCGACGCTGAATTGGATCGAGCTCAGGAAAGCCGGTCGATCGAGGCCATAGCGCTGGAAAACTTCCGGCGACGCAAGGTACGCATCGAGGGCGGCGAGTTCTTCCGGGGTCGCCGCGACGAGATCGATTTCGGCCGAGAGCGGTTCATTGAGCGCCGAACTCAGGCGAATTTCGCCGAGACCGAGGCCCAAAGCCGCCGCCGGCGTCAACAAAATCGCCGAAATGAGGACGCGCAATTTCCAGCTCATCGTGACTCCCCAAGGCTCGGGCAGGCAAAACACTGGCCGCGAGCTTGCGAAATGGGTGTGAAAGCGATCACAAGTCCCTGATCCTTTGGAACTATAGCTTACACGCCGTATTTACCAAAATCTTGCCCCGCGTCACGCAATGGTGGCCCTGCGTTCCCGCCTCGGCCCGCCGCCGCAATGCGTTGATTCGCTGGCATTCAGCGCGTAATGAGCGGTGTGGGGGAGTCCACGTCGGCGCACTGGGCCCGGTGTCTCAGGACATGGTCCATCAACACGATCAGGAGCATCGCTTCGACGATCGGCACGGCACGCAACCCGACGCAAGGATCGTGCCGGCCCGTCGTCACGATTTCCGCAGGCGCACCCTCCACGTCCACGGTGCGTCCCGGCACCTGGATGCTGGAAGTCGGCTTGAATGACACGTGAGCGATGAGGTCCTGTCCGGAGCTGATGCCACCGAGCGTCCCGCCCGAGTGGTTCGAGGCGAAACCCGTGGGCAGGAGCTCGTCGCGATGTTCGGAACCGCGCTGGCCGGCGACCTCGACACCATCACCAATCTCGACCGCCTTTGCGGCATTGATTCCCATCATTGCGAATGCGATATCGGCGTCGAGCCGGTCGAACATCGGCTCCCCGAGTCCCGGCGGCACGCCGCGGGCGCAGACCGACACGCGCGCCCCGGCCGAGTCGCCGTCCCGGCGCAACTGCCGGAGGAAATCCTCGAGCAGCGGCAGCTTGTCGGGGTCGGCGCAGAAAAAGGGATTGCCGCGAGCCGACGCCAGGTCGACGCAACCTAGCCGATGCGGACCCACTTGCGACAACCAGCCCGTCACCTCGATCCCGGATTTCTCGCGCAGGTACTTTCTCGCGACGGCGCCCGCTGCCACGGTCGCGACTGTGATCCGCGCGGACGAGCGCCCTCCTCCGCGGTAATCACGGAATCCGTATTTTTGCTGGTAGGCGTAGTCGGCGTGTCCAGGACGAAAGCGATCCTTGATCGTGTCGTAGTCGCGCGAACGCGCGTCGACATTGTCGATGTGGAGCCCGATCGCAGTGCCCGTCGTGCGCCCTTCGAAAACCCCCGAGAGGATGCGGACGCGGTCGGGTTCCTGCCGCTGGCTCGTGTGGCGCGAAGTCCCGGTGCGCCGGAGTTCGAGGTCCGCCTGGATATCCTCTTCCGATAACTCGAGTCCCGGCGGACAGCCGTCCACGATCGCGCCAAGCGCCGGGCCATGGCTCTCGCCAAAGGTCGTGACGCAGAAGGATCGGCCGATGGTATTGCCGGACATGGGCTCAGGCCGTCAGATCGTCGGCGCGAAGCACAAAGACCCCGTCGCCTCCGTGTTCGAATTCGAGCCAGGTCAAGGGCAATTCCGCATAGTGACGTCGCACGCGGGCCGCCGTACCGCCCGCCTCGACCACCAGGATTCCACCCGGCGTGAGGTGGCGGCGTGCGCCGGCAATGATGCGCCCGATGACGGCGAGCCCGCGCTGCGGAGCGCGAAGCCCGAGCGACGGCTCGGCGCGATACTCGCGCGGCAGCCGGCGCATCTCGGCGGCGGACACGTAGGGTGGATTGCTCACGACGATATCGTAGCGCCGCCCGCGAAGCCCCACATAGACATCCGCCTTCCTCACGTGCACGCGCCCGCCGAGCCGGTGTCGCCGGACATTCTGCCGGGCGACGGCCAGCGCCTTGGGTGAGACATCGGTCGCATCGATCTGCGCCCAGGGAAGCGCATGCGCGGTCGCAATCGCGATGCAACCCGAACCGGTGCCGATGTCGAGCACCCGCCGGACGCGGGACGGCTCGATCCAGGGCGCAAAGCCGGATAGGCACAGCTCCGCGATGGGTGAGCGCGGGACGAGCACGTCCGGTGTCACGCGAAACTCGTGTCCTGCGAACCAGCTGACGCCCGTCAGGTATGCGGACGGCAGGCGTTCTGCGATGCGCCGCTCGATGAGCGCGCGGGCGCGCGCGGCATCACGCTCGGAAACCGCAAGCACGTAGCTCTGCGGAGCCGAGTCATGCGCGAGTCGGAGCGCGTGAAACACGAGTGCTGCGGCATCGTCCCGAGCATTGTCGGTGCCATGGCCGTAATGAAGCTGCGCGCCAGCCAGCCGCCGACTCGCCCAGTCGAGCAGCGCGCCGACGCTGTGTTCGCCGCGGCCGGCGCGAGCCTGCCTTGCTGTCATCGCCGGAAGTCTAACCGGACGCGCCCGGAGCGCGCGAAGCCATGGGATAATTGCGGGCATGAATCGCGCAGTCGTCTTTGCCCTGGTCGTCGCGGGTCTCCTCTCGGGTGTTGCCGCCGGGTTCTATTTCACGCGCGTGCGTGGCGAGCCGCCCGTGCTCGAGCGGGCGACCCACTTTGAGACGCCACGGCCGCTCGCGGAGTTTGCCCTGGTCGACCAGACCGGAAAAACGTTCGATCGCGCGCGGCTGCGCGGGCAGTGGACGTTCCTGTTTTTCGGCTTCGTAAACTGCCCGGACGTCTGCCCGACGACGCTCGCGACGCTCGCCGAGGTCCGGCGGATCGCCGGCGACCTGCCGCCCGGCGAGCAGCCGCACGTGGTCCTCGTGAGCGTCGACCCCGCGCGTGATTCGCCCGAGGTGCTCGCGCGCTACGTCGGCCATTTCGATCCGGCGTTCACCGGCGCCACGGGCGACGCGGCCGCCATCGAGGCCTTCACGCGCCACCTGGGGGTCGCCGTCGTCGTCGGGCCGCCTACCGGTGACGGCAGCTACACCGTCGATCATACGGCCGCCATGTTTCTCATCGATCCCGCGGCTCGCCTTGCAGCGCTGTTCGGGACGCCGCATGACGCCGCCACGATCGCGCGCGACTACCGCCGCATCGTGGCCGCGCGGCCGCATTAGGGGCGGAGCATGGCCGGCAGGACTTTCAGGGAACGCGCGTTCATCGGTCTTCAGTACCTGTTGCCGCAGCATTTCCTGTCGAGGCTTGTCGGCATGATTGCGGCGAGCCGCATCGGCTTCGTGCGCGCGGCGTTGATCCGCGCTTTCCTCGTGCGCTATCCGGTCGATCTCTCGGAAGCGGTGCATGCCGCGCCCGGCGACTATCTGAGCTTCAACGATTTCTTCACCCGGCGCCTGCGCGCGGGTGCGCGGCATTTCGACCCGGACCCGCGTGCGGCACTCTGCCCGGTCGATGGCGTCGTCAGCCAGGCAGGTCGCATCGCGGGCAGTACCGTCTTGCAGGCGAAGGGGATGGAGTATTCGGCGGCGGCACTCCTGGGCGGCGATGCGGCGCTCGCGGCCGAGTTTGCGGACGGAAACTTCACGACGCTGTACCTCGCGCCACACAACTACCATCGCGTGCACATGCCGCTTGCCGGAACGCTTCGCATCGCCCGCTTCGTTCCCGGCGACCTCTTCAGCGTGAATGCGGCAACGGCGGCAAGCGTACCGGGCCTCTTCGCGCGCAATGAACGGCTCGCCTGCATCTTCGACACGTCGACGGGGCCGATGGCGGTCGTGCTGGTCGGAGCGTTGTTCGTCGGCAGCATGAGCCTCGCCTGGTCGGGACGCATTATCGCGCCCTCCAGGCGACTGCCTCGCGACCTGCCAGTGCGCGATCCGATCATCGCGCTCGACCGTGGCGCCGAATTGGGATGGTTCAACATGGGATCGACGGTCATCGTCATGTTCCCGGCTGGCGGACCTGCGCCCGACGGCGCATTCGTTCCAGGCCGCGCCGTGCGGGTCGGTGAGCGGCTCGCCTCGCTGCGATGACCGATTCGGACTGGAGGCCGGCGGCCGGCATCGACGTGCTGCGCGGGCGTGCCGAGATGCTCGCGCGCGTTCGCGCGTACTTCGCCGCGCAGGAAGTGCTTGAAGTGCAGACACCGGTGCTGTCTGAGGCGGCCGCGAGCGATCCGCAGATCGAATCGATCGCTGCCCGACCGGCCGCGGGCGAAACGAGGTTCCTTCACACCTCGCCGGAGTACCCGATGAAACGGCTGCTCGCCGCGGGATTCGGCGATTGCTACCAGGTCTGCCCGGTGTTCCGTGACGGTGAAGCCGGTCGCCTGCACAATCCGGAATTCACCATGATCGAGTGGTACCGGCTCGATTTCGGGGTCGGGGAGCTGCAGCAGGACGTCGACCGGCTGCTCAGGGTCGCCTGCGGGGAGATCCGGAATCTTGCGCCGTCGCGCACCCTGACCTGGCGCGAGGCGATCAGAGCTGGCTGCGGCGTCGACCCGCGGGATGCGGGGATTGCGGAATTGCGTACCGCACTCTCGGCGCGCGGAATCGAGCCTTCGGATGCGGGCGGCTGGGACCGCGACGATTGGCTCGATCTCGTGATGGGGTCACTGGTGGGCCCCGGACTGGGGCACGACGCCCCGGTCTTCCTGGAGGACTATCCCGAAAGCCAGGCCTCGCTCGCGCGGCTTCGCGTCCTGCCCGACGGTTCGCGCGTGGCAGAACGCTTCGAGCTCTACGTGGACGGGATTGAGCTCGCGAACGGCTTTCGCGAGCTCGACGATGCGCTGGAACAACGTCGGCGATTCGCGCGGGATCAGGAGACGCGCCGGCGGCGCGCGCAGCCCGAGAACCCGCTGGACGAGCGGTTGTTGTCGGCGCTGGCGCACGGACTTCCGGACTGCGCGGGCGTCGCGCTCGGGTTCGACCGCCTCGTCATGGCCGCATTCCGGTTGTCCTCGCTCGAGGCGGCGATGGCGTTTCCGGTGGATCGAGCCTGAGGACTTGGGAATGCACGGCACGAATACCGACGGAACGGATCTGCTGCAGCTCGCCGAAGGTGTATTCGCCGGCGAGCGCGATCCCTGGGCCAATGCCGCAAATGCCGCCGCGCTCGTCTTCGAGGCGCTGCCGGATCTCAACTGGGCCGGTTTTTATTTCCTGCGTGGAGGCGAACTGGTGGTCGGACCGTTCCAGGGACGCACAGCCTGCGTGCGCATCCCGGTCGGCGACGGTGTCTGCGGCACGGCGGCCGCCCGCCGCGAAACCGTCATCGTCCCCGATGTCCACGCTTTTCCCGGCCATATCGCCTGCGACTCCGCGTCGAACTCGGAACTCGTGGTGCCGTTAATCTCAGGCGACCGCCTGATCGGCGTGCTCGACCTCGACAGTCCGCGCTTCAATCGCTTCGGGCCCGCCGATGCCGCGCTCGGCGAAGCGCTGGCCACGCGCCTCGTCGCAGCCTGCGACTGGCGGCTCGCGGATATCGACGGGTTCTAGTGGTGCCGGGTCGTAGGCTTCGTAGGCTACGCAACTCGCAACCTACGAAGCCTACGACCCGGCACCGTTAGCCCACCTTGGCCGCCTTGCGGACAAGGTGAATGTCCCCTTCAAAATTACTTCGCGCGCGCGATGTAGCTGGCGCTGCGTGTATCGACCTTGACCACTTCGCCCTGGTTGATGAAGAGGGGCACCTTGATGACGGCGCCGGTCTCGAGCTTCGCAATCTTCGTACCGCCCGTGACGGTGTCGCCCCGCATTCCGGGGTCCGTCTCGACGATCTTCAGCTCGACGTGCGGCGGCGGCGTGACAGTCAGCGGCTGGCCGTTCCACAGCGTCACGATGCAGACCGTGCCGTCCTTCAGCCACTGCGCGGCATCGCCGACGGCGGTCTCGCCTGCCGCGAACTGCTCGAAGGACTCCGGCTGCATGAAATGCCAGAACTGGCCATCCGCATAGAGGAACTGCATGTCCACGTCAACGACGTCCGCCGCCTCCAGCGAGTCGCCGGACTTGAACGTGCGCTCGATGACCCGCCCGGTCCGCAGGTTGCGGATGCGCACGCGGTTGAAGGCCTGGCCCTTGCCGGGCTTCACGAATTCATTCTCGACGATCGAACAGGGGTCGTTGTCGAGCATGACCTTCACGCCGGAACGGAAATCGCTGGTGTTGATGCTGGACATGGAATCTGCCGCCGAAACCCGGTACGGCTCCGGGGGTGGGTGCGGTTAAAAGGCCGCGTATCATAGCCGCTGCCCGTTTCACCGGCCACCCCGTGCCGGAGCATGACGCGGGTCGCGAAATTGGCTGATTTCGGGGTGCTACTATCCGGCCACCCACCGAGGCAGCAGCCCTCCGGAGCCGGATTTGAAGCCACCCGCCGCCGTTCCGATGATTGCGCTGACGCGCAGTCAGGACAATGTCGAGGCGATCAACAAGGCGCTGCGCAACGCGGGCCACCCGGTCCACGTCACCTGGCTGCCCGATGCGCGCGACCTGGGCGACGCGCTGACCCAGGCCTCCGCCGAAATGCTGATGCTGTTCGCCGACGAGGACATCGTCGACCTGGCGAGCGCCATGGATTTCCGCGCGCGCTTCGCGCCGGACGTGCCGGTGCTCATCGTGCGGGAGAAGCTCGACGAGGAATCGATTGCACAGGCGCTGGCGCTCGGCGCACAGGACGCCGTAACGCTCGCCAACGTTTCGCGGCTCCAGCTGGTCGTCGGGCGTGAGCTTCGCACTTACCGTATCGATCGCGCGCTGTCGACGACGCTCGCTTCGGCTCGTGAGTACAAGAAGCAGCTGGAGCATGTCGTCCAGGGCTCGACCGACGCGATCGCCCAGGTCCAGGAAGGCATCATCGTCGATGCGAATCCCGCATGGCTCGCGCTATTCGGCTATTCCAATGCCGAGGAAGTCGTCGGCACACCGCTGATGGACGCATTCGATCCCGACGATCATGCTGCGATCAAGGGCGCGCTCGTCGCCTGCATGCAGGGCAAGTGGTCAGGTCACACGCTTCACGCATCCGCGCTTGTCGTCAGCGGGCACACGCCGTCGCTCGAATTCCAGCTGATCCGCGCCGAGTTCGACGGAGAGCCCTGCGTCCAGGTCTGCGTACCTGCGAAAATCGCCGATGCCGGCGAGTACGAACGCAAGCTCGAGGACGCGATGCAGAGCGATCCGGCGACCGGATTCATGCACCGGCGCTACTTCATCGAGAAGCTCCGCGCACGGCTTGCTGAACCCGTCAAGGCGGGCGTGCGTTGCGTCGCCTATGTCGAGCCGGACAAGTACGACTCCCTGCACGCGGAACTCGGAGTGCTCGCCGGCGAGGACTTCCTCTCCGACTTCGCCCGCCTCCTGCGCGAGCAGGTGCAGCCGGGCGATCTTGCGGGCCGCTTCGGCGGCCATGGCTTCATGCTGCTCATCGAGCGCGGCACGACGCAGGACGTCGAGGCATGGTCCGAACACGTCGTTCACAAGGTCGCGACCGAGGTCTTTCAGGCCGGCGTGAAGTCGCTGTCGACCACGTGCACGATCGGTCTCGGTCCGGTTCCTCCGGACTTCCGCACGGCGGAAGGGCCTGCGAATGACGCGTACATGGCACACGGCCAGGGACGCGACCTCGGCGGCAACCGGGTGCAGCTGCTCGAGCACACCGGCGCGATGCTCCGGCTCCAGGACCAGGACCGGCTCTGGGTGAAACAAATAAAAGCGGCGCTGATGGAGAACCGTTTCCGTCTCGTGCAGCAACCGATCGCGAGCCTCGTCGGCGAAGACCTCGGCATGTTCGACGTGCTGGTTCGCATGCTGGACGAGCAGGGGCAGGAAGTCCTGCCTTCGGTCTTCATGCCGGCCGCCGAGCGCAACGACCTCATGAAGAATGTCGACCGCTGGGTCATCGGCGCTGCGATGTCGTTCTGCGCGGCCCGCAAGCCCGGCGCCCTCTTCGTCCGGCTCTCGCAGGACACGCTTTCCGATACTTCCCTGCCTGGCTGGCTTGCGAACCAGCTGAAAACCTCGCGCATCGAGCCCGCGCGCATCGTGTTCCAGGTGCGTGAGGAAGTCGCGGCGCAGCAGATCAAGGAGGCCGTCGCCCTGCACAAGGCGCTCAGGGATCGCGGATTCCGCTTTGCCATCGAAGGCTTCGGCATGGGGCGCGACACGGAACAGATGCTCGGTCACCTGAAGCCGGACTTCGTCAAGATTCACGGCGCCCTGATGCAGGGACTCTCGGCAGACCAGGACAAGCAGGCCCGCGTCAAGGCGATGGTCGAACTCGCACGCCAGTGCAAGGCGATCACGATCGGGGAGCGGGTGCAGGACGCCAACACGATGGCAGTGCTCTGGCAGCTCGGGGTCGAGTTCATCCAGGGCTACTTCGTCAACGCGCCGGAGGAAGTGGTCCTCGGTTGAGCGTCCCCTTCGCTCAGTCCAGCGTGACGCGCAGGACCTCTCCGCCGCCCGGGAAGATGCCGAAGTTGCTCAGGTACACGGCTCCACTGCGATCGACCGCGACGCCGGCCGGGAACACGAGCCCGTCGAGCACGACCTCGACGGCACCGTTCTTCGGCTTGCGCAGGAGCCGGCCGTTGCCGACGCCCGGATCGCCGCTGCCGGCCGGCGGCGGTACGAAGCCACTCGCGATCTCGACGATGTAGAGCGTGCCGTCGCGGTCGAAGGCGATGTCCACCACCGCCGTCAGGCCGGTCAGGTAGGGCGTTACGGCCCCACCGTTCCTGGGCACCTGGTAGATGGTCGAGCTGCCCTGGAAGAACGGTGCGCCAGTCAATTGACCGACGAACAGGTCTCCACCGGGAGCCTTGGCCACGGTGGTCGGCACGGGCTGGGTCCCGAATCCCGTCGGCGGCAGGACTGCAAACGTGCGATCCCGGGACGGTTGCAACAGGTCCATCGACTCGGATTCGACCAGCGCATTCGCGCCCGCGTCGGCAACGATGCGCTTGCCCGAGAGCACCAGCACGCCGTAGGGGTTGGAGTCGACCGTGTCGCCTGCCGGATTGTGGCGCTGTTCGTTGTCGGCGACGTCCGTGACGGGGAAGACGAGCCCATTCGGCGTCGCGAGCAGCAGTGTGCCCAACAGTCTCGACTTCGGGCCGAGGCCGGCGCGCAAGGCGGGATCACCGCCCCAGCCCATCACGATGAACGCATTCGAGCCGGAGAAAGCGACGTCGACCGGCCCGCTCTGAGCGGCAAATCCGCTTGCCTGCGCCATCGACGGCAAGTTGCGCAGCACGCGCCGTGGTGCCTTGGCTCCGGTCGGGTCGATGCGCGTCAGCGCGCCCGTCTCGCCGTAGCAAACCTCCACCGGCTGGCCGTCCGGGGAGGGGCGGCATTTACCGCTGCCGCCGATGCCGGCCTCCGCGACGTAGAGGTCCCCATTCGACGCGAAACCGAGGCCGCGCGGGTTGTCGAGTCCCTGGGCGATGACCTCGACCGCGGGGCCGCTAGCTAGCGCGGGCGCCGCGGCGATCGCGAGGGCGAGCGCGGCGAGGCGGAGATTCAATCGCTTCATATCGATTCCCCTTTATTGTGTGACCCGAGTGCTTCGATGGTACATCCGGCCTAGCGCGTGAAGTGGAAATCCGCCGTCCGGTAGATGACGCTGCCGTCGGGATTGCGCTCGCCGAGATCGAGGCGCAGGCGCCGGCAGCCGCCCGCATAGTCCTTCGGCGACTTCCAGTTGAGCTGGTACACGCCGTCGCCGAGATGCTCGAGGCCCGATGCGCCCAGCGCGTACTCCTCGAGCGCGTCACCCGAGCCGCCGGCGGCGTCGCAGGCAATCGCGACCGACGAGACCTTGACGACCGCGGGATCGAGGTCGAGCACGGGCGCGACGGTCTCGTCGAACAGCTGCCACTTGAGCGGAATCGCGCGGCCGGCCTTCGCGACATTGAGCGTCGCCGCGTCGACCGGGATGCCGAAGCCGCGGAAGTAGTAGTTCGGGATCACCGCGAATACGGTGCCGCCGAGCTGGAGCACGCTGGGCGAACTCAGCGCCGTGAAGTCGAACGTGAACCGCTGCAAGACGCTGTCGTAGGCCGGCAGGATCGGCGGGCCGCCGGGTTGCAGCACGGGCGACCAGTCGCTGCCGTCCCACCAGGCGAGGCGGATCGGGCTGGGCGGCAGAATTGGACTTGGCGGGAGGATGGGACTCGGTGGCAGGATGGGGCTGGGAGGGAGAATTGGGATTGGCG
>Ga0105107_10000174_pt1 | contig 36530 bp, 37 predicted proteins | sample PPLLaktember2015_6_FD_79335 | JGI IMG/M metagenome (GOLD analysis project Ga0105107, IMG submission 79335) | Freshwater sediment microbial communities from Prairie Pothole Lake near Jamestown, North Dakota, USA - PPLs Lake P8 Core (1) Depth... | ecosystem: Environmental > Aquatic > Freshwater >...
CTTGCCGCCAAATACGAAAGGATCATCATGCTCTATACCATCGCAGTTGTTCTGGTAATTTTGTGGCTGGTTGGCCTCGTCTCCTCCTACACCATGGGCGGCTTCATTCATGTCTTGCTGGTGATCGCCATCGTGGTGGTGTTGCTGAATGTGATCGGCGGGCGCCGCTCGTAGTGATGCGAAACAGGGCGCAGGCCACGTTTACTGCAGGCCGAAAGCGTCGGCCTGCTCTTTGATTGTCACCGGTGCCAATGCATCGACATACGTTGTGGTAAAGCGACGAATTGACGCCGCCGCAATGCAGCGATCCTGCGAAGCCCTGCGATTATCATGGGCTACTTGCAGAGCAATTCGCCGGCCGGCCCTAACTAGCAAATGAAGTACGTATTCATCAACAGATACAAATTGATTAACCGCCTTGCAGCATTTCAACCAGACAGATTCATGGAGATCCAAATGATTAAATTTGAGAAGAACATTACGCTTATGCTGATCGCAGGAGCCATTATTGCCGTACTATCCGGCTGTCAAAAAGAGGAAGGCCCGGCGGAACGCGCCGGCAAGGCGATGGATAAAGCCGTTGACAACGCCGGGCAGCAAATCGAAAAAGCTGGTGAGCAAATCCAAGACGCAGCGAAGGATGCTAAAAAATAGGAATTTCCAATTCCTCACACAGGTCTCGCTTCGGCAGGGTTTGTTTTTGTGCGGTCCGCATGTCGGCGTGGAGACCGATCGGCCACAATTCCGCCACACTCGGCAGCGATAAACCCCGAAAACGCCGGCTTGCTCTATTGTCCCTTGTACTATTAACTTGGCTCGGAAAAATCCGGTCAGGGTGCCGTTCTCCATTGATGAATGGACCGAAAAGCCGAAAGCAGGTCACGGCTCCAAACGAAGCCGTAAGGGATACCCGAGAAGGCTACATTAGGTATCATTGACTCGATCACCGGTTTTTAATCACGCTGGGCGGCCGCAAAAACGGGAAAGCCGTTTTCTTCACAGCCGCGCCAACTAATGTGCCACTTTTTTGCAGAAGCCATATGGAATCGAACAACAAGTTTGAACTAATGGAAAGAATTGCCACGTCATTCAGCCCGAGCGCCCCGATTGACAGCAGAGCATTTGCCGGTCGCGAATCTCAAATCACCGACGTAATCAATGCATGCGCACAACGCGGTCAACACGTTGTGATATTCGGCGAGCGCGGCGCAGGTAAAACCTCTCTTGCCAACACATTAGGCCAGATGCTTAGAACCAAATTCTTAATCCCGGCCTGCGGAACAATCAACTGCGATGAAACCACAACCTTTGCCTCGTTGTGGAGGGCGATCCTCTCGGAAATTCCCATATCCAAGAATGCGCCCCCCATCGGGTTCAAGACCGGTGCGGATCGTGAACAGGGCACGTTCGCGCAGCTCCTGCCTGAAAGCGTGACCCCCGATTCCGTCAGGGCAATCCTGCAGAATCGCGGGAAACTTTTATTCATCATTGATGAAATCGATCGCATCAAGGAAAAAACCACCACCACGCTCCTCGCCGATACGATCAAGAGCCTTTCAGATCACGCTGTAGACACCACCCTTGTTCTGGTGGGCGTCGCCGAGTCGGTTGACACATTGATTGCCGAACACGAATCGGTGCAGCGGGCCCTGATTCAAGTGCAAATGCCGAGAATGTCGCAGGCAGAGATAGATGAAATTATCGACAATGGTCTTGCGGCTGTCGGCATGACCATTGAACAAAATGCCAAGAAACGAATCTATAAATTATCGCAAGGCCTTCCACACTATGCACATCTCCTTGGCATGCATTCGGCCCAGACGGCCGCAGCTCAGGACCGTCTGCACATTATTATTGACGATACCCATCAGGCTCTGCAGAAAGCGCTGAGACACGCTCAACAACGCATCGCACACGACTATGAGCGAGCCACGATGAGCACGAGGGAGACCCTTCATCGCAAGGTCCTGCTTGCGTGTGCTTTGGCCAACACCGATGCGCATGGTTACTTCACCGCCGACGATGTGAGAACACCGTTGAGCAAGATTATGAAGAAAGACTGTCCGGTTTCCTTGTTTTCCCGGCACTTGAATGCGTTTTGCGAAAACCAACGCGGTCCCGCATTACATAGAACTGGCGTTGTCCATGGATACAGATACAAATTCAAGAACGCCATGATGCAGCCATACGTCATAATGAATGGGTTAAAAATCGGGCTCATTTCCTGACGGAGTCATGACGGAACTCGCGTCTTCGGCTGAATAAACGGCGCTGGGGTGAATTAATTACTCAATCGCCTGATGACCTGCTCTCCGTTTTTCGGACCACTCATCACTGGAGAACGGTCCCCTGCTTGCCTGAAATTCGGTTCTCAATTTAAGAATCAACCAATATGAATCTCTTGCTGAGAGAAATCCGTCACAACCGTCTGCTCTGGCTGCTGGTATTCGTCCCCGCGATTTTTGCCGGCCAGGCCCTCAGGCCGGAAGCGCATACACTGCTGTTCGTGCTCTCGGTTCTGGCCATCGTGCCACTGGCCGGGCTATTGAGCCACGCCACCGAATCGGTAGCGGCCAAGACGGGCGATGCGGTCGGCGGCCTGCTCAATGCCACCCTCGGCAACCTGACCGAACTGGTCATCGCACTCACCGCCCTGCACGCTGGACAATACGTTCTGGTGAAGGCTTCCATCGCCGGCGCAATTGTCACCAACACGTTGTTCATGCTTGGCGCATCGTTTCTGCTCGGCGGACTCAAATACCACACGCAGGAATTCAATCGGGGCAGCGCCCGCCTGCAAGCCGGACTTCTCTTTCTGTCCACAGTCGCCCTGCTGGTTCCTTCAGTAATCCCTGAAGGCAACGCCGCGACAGAGATGTTCACCCAGGAGTTAAGCCTGGGTTTGTCGGCGCTGCTCATCACTACGTACGCACTGGGAATGCTGTTTTCACTGAAAACGCACCGCGAACTGTTTACCAGCGCAGCGACCGGCGAGACTGACGAAGCGGCATGGCCGATGGCCCTGGCCCTGGGCACACTGGCCGGCGCCACCGTGCTGGTCGCACTGGTGAGTGAAGTGTTCGTCGAATCGGTACAGGAAGCGGCGGTGACGTTCGGGATGACCCCAGCGTTCGTGGGTTTCATCGTTGTCGCGCTCGTGGGTGCGGCCGCGGAGATGGCGTCGGCATTTTCCGGCGCACGCAAAAACCGATTGGACCTGAGCGTAGGCATCGCGCTGGGTAGCGCGTCCCAGATCGCGCTGTTCGTCGCCCCGCTGTTGGTGCTGCTCAGTTACGTGATCGGCCCGGCACCGATGAACCTGCAATTCTGGCCAGGCGCCGTGGCGATGATATTCATCGCCACCATGTCAGCGACGCTGGTCACGAACAGTGGACGATCTGCGTGGTTCGTCGGGGTGCTCCTGTTGGCGGTATACCTGATTTTCGCCATGACGCTCTACCTGTTACCGCCCCGCTTGTAGCAAAGTGGCCGTTGATTACCTTACCGGAGCCCTGGTGCGGCATTACGCGCCGCCAAAAGAATCACTGGAACTTCATAGCGGCCCTGCCTTAAACTCCGGATCAAATAAACATAAGCACTCTGTTCACTTTCTTTTCAATTCAATATGAGCGATCACCCTTCCCGCCACCGCATCAAGTTCCAGGATGTTGCCATTGGTCAGCGTTTCTATGACCCCATCAGCGAGGAGTACTTCGTCAAGCAGAGCGCGACCATGGCCGCCATGGTGACCGGCATTGGAGACGGCACCGTGCCGGATGAATTTGAAGCCGACGATATCGTCGGCATCGACCATTAACTGCGCTCAAGCGGTGGCCGCTCGACATTCGAAGCGCAAGTATCACGAGCACGCCTCGTGGTCCCTGCAATGACCGTGCCCCAGCCCGGCAACCCGCTCCACGGCGTCACGCTCGAGCAGATGCTGATGGAATTGGTCGACAGCCTGGGCTGGGAGGCCATGGGAGTCGCGCTACCGATCCGCTGCTTCACCCACGAACCGAGCATCGCCTCCAGCCTCAAGTTCCTGCGCCGAACGCCTTGGGCCAGGGCCAAAGTGGAAGCGCTTTACCTGCAGCGGCGGTGACCTGCCCCGCCCATTTGCGATAGAAGCGTTCCCTTGTGCGAAATCTCCGCCACGACCGAGTCGTATGCGCGGAGGCGGAAAAGCTCACCGCTACCCCATTATTTAGCGGCGCCCGGCAGCCTGCCCTTTGGCGCGAATCAAAAGCACCGGCACCGGCGACTGGCGCACCACGCCTTCGGCATCGCTGCCCATGATCAGGCGGGCGCCTCCCCGCCTGCCATGGGTGCCGATCACGATCAAGTCCGCGCGCAACTTCCTGGCCTGCTTAACAATTGCATCAGCAACGGGCATATACGAATTATCGATCAGGACGGTTTTTGCCTGCACCCCTTTCTGGCTGGCGAGCGCTGCCGCTTTGGCGAGAATGTTCTTGCCGCTCTCGGTAAGACTCCTGACCAGATCATCGAAAAGCGCGCCGGATACGGCGGCACTCTGAATCAGCACGCTCTCATCGACAACATGCAACAACAGCAAAGCGGCCTTTTGCTCCCGGGCCATCTGGATGGCCTGCTGCAGGCCACGATTTGATGTCGAACTGCCGTCTATTGGTACCAGTATCCGCTTGAACATTCAATGCTCCTGCTTTCAGGTTGAAAATTGCATCAAAAAACATCGCGCCTCGGAAACTTGAATTGGCATCACCAGCCCCATCCCTGATACTACTGTCAACAAGCGAGAAATCGCTTTTGCTGCTTATCCAAAAACAGTTACAGCTTCTGACAGAATAACCTGAAATCCGCAACCGGAGACGGCCAATGAGCAGTGCGTCATCCGCCGCTTCAGCAGCGCCCGCCAAACCGTTCCCGGTCGCCGTAATGGTCGCCATGGTCGTAGCCTTGACGATTGCACTGATGCCCCTGCCGGACGGACTCACCGTATCCGGACAGCGGATTCTGGCGATACTCGCCTTCGTAGTGATCGTCTGGCTGACCGAAGCGCTGGACTATGCCGTGTCGTCGGTCGTGCTGTTCCTGCTGACGCGACGGCTGATACCGCCGGAAAAAGTGCGCATAGAAGGCGGCAAGGAAGCGGTGCGCGGCGCACTGACTGCCATGGGACCGATGACGGCCGCAGAGTGTCGCGTACTGATCACGATTGCCTTGCTGATCGGCTTCTGGGTTACGGAAAAGCAACCGCACGCCATCGATACCACGACGGTAACCATCGTCGGACTGGCCCTGCTGTTTCTTCCGAAAATCGGCGTGATGACGTGGCCACCGGTCCAGAGACAGGTGCCGTGGGGCACGATTGTCGTCTTCGGCGTCGGGCATCAGCCTGGGCACTGCCCTGCTCGACATCAAGGCAGCCACATGGCTGGTGAATATCGTGGTGCAGGCGCTGCATCTGGACACTCTGGGCAGCTTCGGCGTCTTTGCCGATCTCTCCCTGTTCCTGATCCTCATTCATATCGGTTTTGCCAGCGCCATTTCGCTGACTTCCGCGCTGCTGCCGATCATGATCGCCCGGCGGTGGCCTCAACGTCATGGGAATGGCCATGCTGCTCGGCTTCGTCGTCAGCTTTGGATTCATTCTGCCGATCAACGCCCTCCCCAGAACATGGTCTGCCTCGGCACCGAAACCTTCACCAGCAGGCAATTCACAAAAATCGGCCTGTGGCTCACCGGAATCGGCTATGCGCTGATGCTGATTTTTGCGCTGACCTAGAGGGAATTCCTGGGCTACGTTTGAGATCCGGACCACCTGTGCCCTGTGTCCGGCGGGCGCCTGCCACACAGCAAGCGACCGGCAATGAGTCACCGGTTGCTCGGGCATTTGGCCCAAGAAAAAAGGCCTGCGCATCGGCGCAGGCCTTTTGTTCAACGGGCTTCGATTTCACGCGGCTGCGGTCACCGCCCCGACCGCCGCAAACAAATTGGCAACCGCTTCCCGGGGAATGTTGCGGGTAATGAACACGATCCGCGTGGAGTGATCGGCACTGGGCCAGTTCTCGAGTTCCACCGGCGGATGGAACAGATGCTGCACACCCTGAATCACCATCGGTCCCTTGTGCTCGGCCACATTGATCAGTCCCTTGACCCGCAGCAGGTCGGAGCCGCGCAGCGCGCCGAGCACTTCCATCGTTTGCGAGAACGCCGTCCAGGTCATCGGCTCCTGGTAACGCAGGCAGAATGACTTCACCCTCTCGTCATGACGGTGATGCTCGCCATGCTCGTCGGGTTCGCCCATCCAGCGTTCGATGTCTTCCAACTTGCCCTTGATATTGCGCAGGCCGACGTTGATCAGGAACTCGAGGTCGATCTCGCCGTTGACCGCGCGCCTGATCGGCGCCTGCGGGTTGAGTTCCCGCAGGCGCTCTTCCAGTTGCGCCGTCACCTCTTCGCCGGCCAGGTCGGATTTGGTAATGACGATGCGATCGGCGAGCGCGGCCTGCTTCACCGGCTCCTGCATGGTCTCCAGCTGCTCCAGGCCATTGACCGCGTCAGCCAGCGTGACCACGCAGTCGAGCCGGTAATTCGCCAGCAGCATGTCGTCAGTCATCAGCGTCTGCATCACCGGCGCGGGATCGGCGAGACCGGTGGTCTCGATGATCACCCGGGTGAAGTCGATGATGTCACCGTTGCGGCGCTTGACGTAGAGGTCGCGCAGCGTCTCCTGCAGGTCGCCCCGCAGCACGCAGCACAGGCAGCCGTTGTTGAGCAGCATCATCTGCTCGGACGACACCTCGACCAGGTCGTTGTCGACGGCCTGCTCGCCGAACTCGTTGACGATGACCGCGACCCGGTTCATGTCCGGCCGCTTGAGCAGCTTGTTGATCAGTGTGGTCTTGCCGCTGCCGAGGAACCCGGTGACGACGCTGACCGGGAATCTCCCCGAAAGTGCATCCAGCATTGTTGCTTCGCTCCGGTTACGGGTTCATCTCGATGATGTAGAGGCCGCCGGCAAAACGGTCCACGGTGTAGACCAGACCCTTCTCGTCGACCCACACGTCGTTGATCTGGATCGATCCCTTCGGCGACAGCTTCGGCGCGCCCGGAACGTAGTAGGCGATCTCCTGCGGCTGGTACGGATTCGAGGTGTCGAATGCGCGCACACCGCCGTTGAAGAAGGTGCCGACGATGATGCTGTTCGAGCGGAACGACGCTGGTCCCGGCAGGTTCTCGTGGATGTTGTGTGCGCCGTAACGGCCGCCGCGCTTGGCAAAATTCTCCACCGGCGGCAGCGGCAGCGTCGACATCGGCACCAGGTTGGTTTCGACGCTGGCGTTGACGACCCAGCCCAGCTTCGGCCAGTCGAGGCCGTCGTCCTTGGTGCACTCATCGGTGACCAGCAGCAGGTCGCGGCCAAGCAGCGGCATCACTGTGTGGCAGAAGCCGTTGTAGGGCGGCGAGTAGCGCCAGTTGGTGATCATCTTCGGCTTGGACTTGTCGGAAATGTCGAGGATCAGTGCACCGCCGTCCAGATACGCGACATAGGCGCGGTCCGGACGCTCCGGGAACACGTTGATGTTGTGCGGGCGGTAGCCGCCGTCGAATTTCGGGTGACGCGGCGGCGGCGCTTCCTTGTCTCCCTTGTGCGTGCCGGGGTAATGCCAGCGGCCCACTTCCACCGGTTTTGACGGGTTGCGCACGTCGATGATGCGGTAGAACTGGAAGTCGTTGGGGTGCGTCGGCTCGAAGTCGCCCGAACCCGAGGTCAGGTGCACGTATTCGCCGTCGACGAACCACACGCAGTGCGCGCCGCGCGAGTGCGGGCCGGAGGCATCGAAATGCGAAATCAGCTTCGGCTTCTCCGGGGTGCTGATGTCGAAAATGTCCATGCCGGCGGGCTTGTCGCCGACTTTCTTGGTCTGGTAGGCCACCACCATGATGTCGCCGACCACGTCGAGCGAGTTCGACCGCACGCGCTCGTGCGGCAGGTCCGTCTGGCAGATGACTTTCGGGTTCTTGACGTCGCTGACGTCGACGGCGGTAAAGTTCTTCGGCGCCGATTCGTGTGCCAGCCACAGGATGCGGCGGCCGTCCTTGGTCACCTGCATGTTGATGCCTTCCCCGATCCCGCCGAATCCGGCGAGCTCGTTGTGGGAAATCAGCGTCATGTTGCGGGAGATGGTCTGGGCCGCCTGGGCCTGGGGGGACATGGTGGGTTTCATCGTGGCTTTCTCGTTCGGGTTGAAATGGACTTGGATCGCTTGCTGGTTTTGCGCTGCACTCCGGCCATCTGTTCGAGCACTGCGCAGACGGCGGCGGTATCTTCCAGCGCGCGGCCCTGCGCAAGGGCTGCGGCGTAAAACGGCTTCGCGGCTTCGAATAGCGGTGTCGGGCAATGCAGGTCGGTTGCAAACTGTTCGATGATATCAATATCCTTCTTGTAAACCTCGACCTTCATGGTCGCCTGACGATAATCGTTGGCGATCATCAGCGGTCCGCGGACCTCAAACATGCGCGAGGTCCCGGCGCCGTCCTTGATCACCTTGTACAGCAAGTCGAGGTCGAGCCCCGATTTCAGGCCCATGACCATCGCTTCCGCGGTCGACAAGTTGTGAATGGTCACCAGCAGATTGGCGACGTACTTGAGTTTCGACCCGTTGCCGTATTCGCCGCAATAGTACACGCTGCGCGAAAAACCCCGTAACGCCGCCGCCGCTTTGGCGTAGGCCTTGCGGTCGCCGCTGGCGTAGATTGCGATGTCGCGCGCCGCGGCCTGCGCGCCGGTGCCGCTGACCGGGCAGTCGAGCACCGCAATGCCGCGCTTGGCGCAACCGTCACGGATTGCGTGCTTCACGGCAAGCGGCAGCGTGCTGGTTTCAATGACCACCGTGCCCAGCCTGGCGGCAGCGGCAATGCCGCCCTTGCCGAAGAACGCGGCATTGACGGCGGCGATGCTCGGCAGCGACGTGACCAGGACAGGGCATGAACTGCTGACCGCGGCCGCGGACGCCGCGGGCTTGCCACCAAGTTTCTTCAGTGCGGCGCGGCGTCCGGCATCGATGTCGAAGCCGGTTACCGCAAAACCGCTGGCCAGCAGGTGGCGCGCGAACGCGCCGCCCATGATGCCGAGGCCGATGCTGCCAATCGCGCTGTTGTTGATGATGTATTCCTTGCTATTGCTTGGACAGCCCGAGGAAATCCATGACTGCCTTGAGTTTCTTGTAATCCGCGGCGAAGAACCTGGCGGTCTCGGCGGCGTTCTTGTAGTTGATGGTCCACTGGTTCTTGGCAGCAATATCCTTGAATTCGCTGCTGGCGGCTATAGTGCTGAACACGCGGTCCCAGTATGCCACCTGTTCACGGGTCAGCCCTTTGGTGCCGATGATGCCGCGCCAGTTTTCGAACACGCCTTCGTAGCCGAGTTCCGGCCAGGTCGGGCCGGAGGCCAGCGCACCCGGCAGGCGTTGCGCCGAACTGACCGCAAGCAGGCGCATCCTGCCATTCGCCACATGCGGCGCAATCTGCACCGTACCGCCGGAGAGCACGTCGACATGCCCGCCGAGCAGCGCGGTCACGGCTTCGCCCGTGGAATTAAATGCAACCAGTTTGGCTTTCTTGATGTCGACTTTGCCGGACAACAGCGGCAGGCCGAACGAGATGTGGTGAGTGCCGCCGACCGCACTGCTCAATGCCAGGCTGTATTTTCCCGGATCCTTGCGCAAGGCTTCGATCAGATCCTTGCCGGTCTGCAACGGAGAGTCGGGACGTACGGCAAATGCGATGTATTCCGTCATCATCACCGTCAGCGGCGTGAAGTCCCGGTACGACAACTTGACACGGCCGTTGATATGGCTGGTATGCAGCGTCGACGAGGTGATGCTCATGAACAACGGATTGCCGGCGCGCTGATCGAGGAAATTGTAGGCGATTGCATGGCCGCCACCCGCCATGTTGACGATGATGCTGGATGTGGGAACAAGCTTCTGCTGATCCCACATCCGCTGAATCGTGCGGCCGACGTTGTCGAGCGAACCCCCGGCCGACGAGGGCACGATCAGCGCGACGTTGCGATCCGGTTGCCATTGCGCCTGGGCGGCACCGGCAATCAGCGCCAACCCGAAAATAGCAATTAACTTATTGATTTTAAATATATTTATCATAGCTCCTCCAGTGGTTGATGATCCGCGGCAACCTGTCCGCCCACCGGGGCTTGCGACTTTGCCGTGCCTTGCCCCGGTTTTTTTATTGTCCGCGGTCAGTTCGGCGTCACGTTGACGCGGGCCTGCGCGGCCTGCTCGGGCGTCATGTTGTCAATGCGATCTTCCAGGTACGGTGTCGAGCAGACGATGGCGTAACGCGCATGGCTGCGCACCTGCAGCCGGTAACGCTCGCCCCGCGGCACATAGACGATGTCGCCGGTGCCGATGGTTTTCCTGTCACTGCCGGCCTGCGCGTCGATTTTCCCGCTGAGCACGTAGACGAACATTTCCCGTGCGGAGACCGCCTCCGGCTCGGCATAACCCGCCGGCACTTCGAACAGGCCGAAAGCCAGGCGCTCGCCCTCGATCCAGTTCACGCAGCGGCCCGAGCGCGGTGGCGCATCCAGGTCATCCAGGATCGGATGAAAGCATACCGGCAGGCCCTCGATGATGGCCTGCGATTTACCCTGCGTCTTCTGGTGCTTGTCGCGGTCGCCGACGTTGTACTTCCTGTTGACCTCGGCCACCGTCATCGCCTTGTCCGGCACCGCTTCGTCTTCGGCGAGGCCGACTACTGTCCACGTCTTGTCCTTGATGTAGAGATATTGCAGATTGCCGTCCTCGGTCGCTTTCATCGAGTGACGCGCATAAGCCGGCGCATGCACGAAAGTGCCGGGCCTGACAACGCGGCGGTCCTTGCCGACTATGGCATTGATCTTGCCGCGCACCGGAAAAATCAGCAGTTCATTGGGGTGGTAATGCAGCTCCGAGCCGGTACCGGCATTCTTGTGCAGCAGGCAGAAGTACATGTAACGACCGTCGATCACCGGCGCCTTGCCGGTGGACAGATGCGGCGTAAGGTAATTGCTCTCAAAATCCTCGAAACGATGGAACGGCATGGCGATATCCGTGACTGTTGTTCAATGGGTGGACGCTAAGACGAATGCTTGCTTTTATCCTAGCACGCGTCAGCAGTCAGACCAATGACCGGCATATCCGCGTCCACGTTGTGCCGCGTCATGCCGCGCCGCGCATCCGGGCGAGCGTGTCGTCGATGAGCTGGCGCGAGATGTGCACCGCCTCGGGCAGATCGGGCAGGGCATCGATCGCGAACCAGCGCGCCTCTTCCAGTTCCGTTTGATCGGGGCGCACCTCGCCGTCGACCCATTCCGCGCTGAACGCCATCACCAGCGAATTCGGGAACGGCCACGGCTGGCTGCCGAAGTAGCGTGGATTGCGGATGGTCACGCCGACTTCCTCCGCCACTTCGCGCGCGAGACACTGTTCCAGTGATTCGCCGGCCTCGACGAAACCGGCGACCACGGTATAACGCCCCGGTGCGTAGCCCGGCTTGCGGGTCAGCAGCAATTCATTCCTGCGGTATACCAGGCCCATGATCACCGGCGCGATGCGCGGATAAAATACCAGTTTGCAGTCCGGACATTCGACCGCCCGGTCTGCCGCATGCGGGACCGTGGGCGCACCGCAGCATCCGCAGTGGCGATGGGTGCGTGCCCATTCCAGCACCTGCCAGGCCTGCCCCGCGACTGCAGCCACGGTTTCGTTGCCTTCGAGAATCAGTGCTCGCAGGCCCAATAATTCCAGCCCGGCCGGCAGTGTGGCCTCCCGCTGCAGGGCCAGGCCATAACAATGCGTGCCGCCCAGCAGGCCCAGATAATGCGCGGCGTCGAGATCGAAGCTGCAGTCGGCGCTGTCAAATTGCGGGATAACCGGCAGGCCGCCGTCGCGGGTGATGAACACGCGGTTGCCATGGAACACGCAACACGAGACCCGGCCTTCGATGCGTGCCGGCCCGCGATGGCCTGGCACAAAACTCCCCTGCGCCATGGCTCAGATCTTGCCGTTGAACAGCGCCATCGCGGCGTTGCAGTAAATGTTTTCACGCTCCTGCGGGGTCAGCCCCGGCGTCATCTCGACGCGGTCCACCGGTGCCATCTCGCCCATGTCGAAGGGGGCATCGGTGCCAAGCACGATTTTCTCCGAACCGATGACGTCGATCAGGTGGCGGATGGACTGCGGGCTATGGGTGAGCGCGTCGAACCAGAAACGCTTCAGCATCTGCATGGGATCCGATTTGGTGAATGCCGCGGTGTCCGGGCGCACCTTGTGGCCGTGCACGAAGCGGCCGATCTGGTACGGCAGGAAGCCACCGCCGTGCGCGAGCAGGATTTTCAGGTCTTTCAGTTCGTCCAGTGCGCCACTGAACATCAGTTTGCCGACCATGATGGTCGTATCCAGCGGATTGCCGATCAGATTCATCAGGTAATAACAGTCGAGACGCCCCGCCGCGCCCTGGGTGTTGGGATGCGCGAATATCATCACTTTCAGCTCTTCGATGCGTTTCAGCACCGGACGGAATTTGGGATCAGCCAGTTCTTCGTCACCGATCGCGGTGCCAAGCTCGACGCCTTTGAAATCGTATTCCCTGACGACGCGCTCGAGCTCGGCAATCGCCGCTTCCGGGTGCTGCATCGGCAGCGTGGCCATGCCGCGCAGCCGGTCGGGTTTCGCCGCAACCATCTGCGCAATACCGTCGTTGACCAGGCGTGCCGTGGTGATCGCGAGTTCGTCTTTCAAGTTGTAGAAAAAAGTCTGCGGTCCCGGCGAGATGAACGCGATGTCGATTTTCTTGCGGTCCATCGACTCCAGCTTGGCATCCGCATCATAGAACTCGGGCTCGAACGGAAAACGCACCTTGCCACGAATGAACACCCGGTTGTGCCCCTCGCCTTCGATTCTGGTGTTGTAGACCGGATTTTCCTGCATCGCCTTGACGACGGTTTCAGGAATCACGTGGTTATGGACGTCGATACGCTTCATGCTTGGTCTTTCTCCTGGTTACGCGGTTTTTTCTGGCGCGCCGCTGCTGTGGCGCCGCCGGGCAGGCTGAATACGCCATGCTCCGCAAGCGAGCGCACCTCTGCCGCCATGATCTGCGCCACTTCGTCGATTGCCGCGGAAGGCCGTTGTTCGGCCTGCTGGGCGAGCGTGAGTATACGATGGATGTTGGCATCGGCAATCGGCGAGGCCGTCAGCCGCTTCGTTGCAACGTCTTCGTGAAAAGTCGACACCGGCATCAGCGCCAGGCTGATGCCGCGGAGCACCAGCCGGCGGATGGCCTCGACGGCGTCGATCTCGGCTTCGACCTGGACACGTGCCTTGTGCCGCTGCAATTGCTCGTCGGCAATGATGCGGATCGCCTCGGTACTGATCACCGGCGTGCGCGCCAGCTCCGCCGCCGTAAAGAAGCGCCTGCCGTTGCGTTGCGGCGCTTTGGCAAACACCACGATCGGTTCGGAAATCAGCGGTGTGACCTTGATTACCCGGGAGTTCACCGGGTTGGTCAGCACGGCGACATCGGCACGCCCGGCGAGCAGCCAGTCGTAGAGCTGGTTGCTGAAACCCTCGACGACCTTCAGCCTGATCTGCGGGCACTGCCGGCGCATGCGCTCGACCACACCGGGCAGCAGCAACGCGCCGGTGGTCGGCGACACACCGAGGATGACCCGCCCCTGTGCAACCGCACCGCCGCTGCGCACCTCGTCCTGCGCCCGGCCCAGTTCGCGCAGGATACGCTGGCAGTGGTCGAGGAACTGGCGACCCGCCGTGGTCAGTCGCACCCCGCGCGGCAGTCGCACCAGCAGCGGCACCCCCAGATCCTGCTCCAGCACGTGGATGTGCCGCGACAGCGCGGGCTGCGCGACCCGCAGATGCTGGGCCGCACGGGTAATGCTGCCCAGTTCGGCGATCTGCACGAAATAGCGGATACCGCGCAGGTCCATGCTCAGGCGCCCGGCGCCGCACTGAGATAACAAAGCGGCATGTTTTTGCCTGCGGGAGTCGATCCCGCCGACCGCCGCCGGCGCCCAAATTTGCCGATGACGGTCCTGCTGCGGCGCAGAAATCGTGGTCTGATCATCGGCCTAGTTTAGCCATACCATTTTGGTATGTCACGGTGTACGATTCGGTATTGGTCGCTGCGCGCCGCCATCGTTACCATGGCGCATCCACAACGCATCCGTTCCGCGGTCGCGCCAGGCGGGGCTACCTTCCAAGGAGATTCAGGCAGTGAAACAGATCAACGTTGGCATCATCGGCACCGGCTGGTGCGGCGGCATCCGTGCCAATACCTGCGCCATCAACCCGGCGGTCAAGGACCTGCATATCGTCGAAACCAAACCCGAACGCCTCGCCGAAGTGGCCAAGTCGACGGGCGCCAAAACCGCGACGACTGATTACCGGAAACTGCTCGAAGTGAAGGATCTTGACGCAGTGATGATCTCCGCGACCCCGGAATCGCTGCATCACCCGATGGCGCGTGACTGCCTCGAGGCCGGCCTGCATGTGTTCCTCGAAAAACCGATTGCGGTTGAATTGCACGAGGCCGACGAGCTGATTGCCATCGCCCGCCGCAACAATGTCAAGTTCACCATCGGCTATTCGCAGCGTTTCAATCCCAAATACGCTTATGTCAAGAAGTGCCTCGACAACGGCGCGATCGGCAAGCCGGTCAGTGCACTGGTCAGCCGCCACATCCAGAGGAGCCTCGGCGCCAAGATCACCGGCCGCAGCAAGCTCTCGCCGGCGGCGATGGAGGCCACCCATGACCTCGACTTCATCCTGTGGTGCCTGGCGCCGGCGAAACCGGTTCGCGTCTATTCGCAGGTGAATTACGGCGTGATGCGCGCCAACAGCGGCGCCGACGTGCCGGACACGCAATGGATCACGGTCACCATGGACAGCGGTATGTCGTTCGTCATCGGCGCCGGCTGGAGCCTGCCGCCCGGCTACCCCAACGCCTGCTCGACCTGGATCGAGATGATCGGCACCGACGGCGCACTGATCTGCGACGACACCCACCGCGACGTCATCCTCAATACCATGAAAAGCGGCATGCAGCTGCCGATGTCGTCAATGCCGGGGGAACGCGTGGACCATGCGTTTGCCGGACCGATGCATGCCGAGACCGTGCATTTCATCGAGGCCGTGTGCTGCGACCGCCCGTTGCTGGTCACCGCCGAGCAGGCGCGCAACGTGATGGAGGTTTACATCGCCGCCGACCTCTCGGCTGAGCGCAACGAGCCGGTCCATCTGCCGCTGCCCGAGTCGCGACCGCTGGCCGCGGTGGCCGGACGATAAGCGACCAAGCGATAATGCCGCTGAACCTGTTTCTGAACTGGAATCCGCAATGAAGAAAGACCTCAAGAAAATCGGCCTCGCCATCATCGGCGCCGGCCGCGTCGGCCTGATCCGCGCCGAACTTGCCGCGCGCCATCCCTCGGTGGGCTGGATCGGCATTGCCGAACTGAACCCCGAGCGCGGTGAAATCGTCCGCGAGAAATGCGGTGGCGATTTTGTCACCACCGATTTTCGCGAACTGCTGTCGCGCCCCGAAGTCAACGCGGTGTCGATCTGCACCGACGAGCACCTGCACGTCGACCCAGTGCTTTTTGCTGCCGAGCGCAAGCTGCCCATGCTGATCGAGAAGCCGCTCGCCACCGACCTTGGCGAATCGGCGCAAACGCTGGCCGCCATCGAAAAACACGGGGTCGACGCGGTAATCGGCTACACCCAGCGCTTCCGTCGCCGCTGGCTGGTCGCGAAGGAAAAAGTGCGCACCGGGTCGCTGGGCGACGTGACGATGGTGACTTCGCGCGCCTTCATGAACCGGCTGGTTGCGATCGACAATTACAAGCGCAGCGACAATCGTGCCGAAGTGACGCCGATGGTGATTTCCGGCACCCATGCCCTCGATGTCGTGATGTGGCTGATGGAAGCGAAGAAGCCGGTCGAAGTGTATGCGCGTTCGGTAAACAAGGCGCTGGGACCCACCTGGCAGGGCGTGGACGGCACCGGCTACACGATCGTGTTTGATGACGGCGCGATCTACCACGGCGTCATTTCGTGGGCGCTCCCTGAAGTCTGGCCGGGCGCGGTGTACAGCCTCGAAGTCGGCGCGGTGGGCACTGAAGGCGTGCTGACCATCGACGACACCCATCGCGACATCGTGCTCGCCACCAACCTGATCCAGAGTGAAGGCTACGCACCCGACAAGCGGCGCCACGTCGACTTCCTGACCAGCTACCCGGTCGGCGACATGGCGCTCGGCGAACTGCGCGGCCCGATGCGCGAGGAAACCAATTCCTGGCTCAATCGGGTATCTTTGGGGGTGCCGACCCAACACGCAACGGCCGCAGAAGGTCATAATCGCCTGATGCTGACCAAGGCCATCGACCTGTCGGCAAAACTGAAACGCCCGGTAGCATTACCCATTGCACCAGGTGATGAAAAAATACAATAAAAACAAGTACTTATAACTATTAATCAAAGGAGAAATACGATGCTGCACTTCAAACGCACCATTCTTGCCGCTTCGCTGTCGATGTTCGCATGCGGCGCCGCTCTCAGCGCGGACACCTACCCCAATCGGCCGGTGCGCATGGTCGTGCCGTTTGCGCCGGGCGGCGCTTCGGACTTCGTCGGCCGCATCATCCAGCCGGCGATGGCCGACCTGCTGAAACAGACCGTGGTCGTTGATAACCGCCCGGGTGCGGCCGGCAACATCGGCGTCGAAACCGCCGCGCGCGCGACGCCCGACGGCTACAACTTCCTGCTCGGCAACGTCGGCACGATGGCGATCAATCCGGTGTACTACACCAAATTCAAATACAAACCGCTGAATGACCTGATCCCGATCACGCAGGTGGTCGATGTGCCCGGCAGCCTGGTGTCCCACCCTTCGGTGCCGGCGAAAACGGTCAAGGAACTGGTGGCTTACATGAAAGCCAATCCCGGCAAGACGAACTACGGCGCCGCCGCACCGAGCAGTGCCAACACGCTGGAAGCGCTGATGTTCCTGAACATGTCGGGCACCAAGGCGACGATGATCCCGTACAAGGGCGGCGCGGGCCCGGCCACCATCGGCCTGCTCGGCAACGAAGTGCAGTGGCTGATGGCGACGTTCAGCTCGACGGTCAATTTCGCCAAACAGGGCCGGCTACGGATGCTTGGTATCATCGCCCCCGAGCGCAGCCCGGCAATGCCCGAGGCGCCGACGATGCGGGAACAGGGTTTCGACATGGTGGTGGGTTCGTGGCAGGGGCTGTTTGTGCCCAAGGGAACGCCGGCCAATGTCGTCGACACGCTGTACAAGGTCGGCCAGGCCACGATGAAGAACCCGGAAGTCGTCAAGAAGCTCGGCGACAGCGGTGTCGCGGTCGTGCCCAGCAAGAGCCCGGCGGATTTCAGAGCCTTCGTCAAAAGCGAGACCGACCGTTTCGCCAAGGCGATTCGCGACAACAACATCCAGACCGACTGAGCGCCAATATGCGATGCGGTTTGATGCAAAAACAGACCGCATGCTAGATTGCGCCACGATCAGATCATGACGGCAAAAAGCATTTTGGAATTGCGTTTTATTCAACGGAGAGCAACATGGCAAACGTAGGGATGGTGGGACTGGACTGGCAGGAGCGGATCAACTGGGATCGTCTGCGCAAATACCGGCTGGAACGTGCGCGCGAGCGCATGAAGGCGCACGGCCTCGGCGCGATGCTGCTGATGTACGACGAGAACGTCCGCTACGTCACCAGCACCCTCACCCCCGGCTGGAACCGCCTGAAGCCGGGCCTGCGCTACGCACTGCTGTGCGGCGACGACGCCCCCGTGCTGTTCGAGCAGGGTGACATCGGCGTGCACATCGCGAAACACTCGCCGTGGATACCGAAGGAGAACATCAAGTATTCCTACGCCTGGATCAAGGGCGCGGCCGGCCCCGCTTCGCTGGCGCAGGTGACCAAATTCACCAACGGCATCAAGAAAGAAATGAAGAAGAGCGGCGTCGAAGGCCAGAAGCTCGGCGTCGACTTCATCGACATCAACATGATCCAGATCTTCAAGGATTCGAAGATCGACTGGACCGACGGCATGACGCCGATGATGGAAGCCCGCGCCGTCAAGAACGAGGACGAGCACGAATGCATGCGCCAGGTCGGCGCCATCGGCGACGCCGCACACTGGGAATTCATGAAATTCCTGAAGCCGGGACTCACCGAGAACCAGCTCACCGCGCACATCATGGAATTCCTCTACAACATCCCCGGCATGGAAGACGTGGAAGACGTGATCGTCTCCTCCGGCCTCAACACCTGGCCGAACTGGCGGAACTTCTCCGACCGCATCATCAAGCCGGGCGACATGGTGTTCATGGATCTCGCCGCGCTGACCTGGAACGGCTACAAGTCCTGCTACTACCGCACCTACATGGTCGGCCGCGAGCCGAACCAGGAACAGAAGGATTACTACGCCACCGCGCTGAAGTGGCTGTACGACTCGATCAAGGCGGTGAAAGTCGGTGTCACCACGCGCGATATCGCCTCGAAGTGGCCGTCGGCGAAGGATACCTGGGGCTATGAGGAAGAAGATCAGGCCGCAGCCAACCTGTGGGGGCACGGACTGGGTCTGGCGCAGTACGACCAGCCGGTCATCTCGCGCATCTGGTCGCTTGACCATCCGATCGAGATCAAGGAAGGCATGGTCTTCGCACTGGAAACCCAGCATGGCAAAGTCCACCAGTGGGGCGTGCGCATCGAAGAGATGCTGATCGTCCACAAGGACAGTGTCGAGATCGTCTCCAACTTCCCGGTCGAGCAAATCACCGTAGTGGACCCGATGCCGGGTTACTGCAATTTCGGCAAGCTGCCCGGAAGGTAATACGGCGCTGCATGGCCAACGGCCGGCGGGCGCGCGCGTCACCGGCCGTTTTCATTTACGGACAGCGGACGATCAGCGTCCGCTGTCACGCATGACATGTTTCAAGGTCCACCCATGGCCTCTGCAATGAGAACCGCGGCGCTGCAGGCGCCACGGCAGTTCGAAATCATCTCGCGTCCGCGGCCGGTCGCCGGGCCGGGTGAGGTCCTGGTACGGACTGCCGCCACGGCGGTCTGCCATACCGATCTCGGCATTTATACCGGGGAACATCCGGGGCTGCGCTATCCTGTCGTTCTCGGTCACGAATCCACCGGCACCATCGACACCATCGGCGACGGCGTCACCGGTTTCGCACCGGGTCAACCGGTCATCATCAACCCGATCATCTCCTGCGGGCATTGCGATTCATGCCGGCGCAATGCGCAGCACCTGTGCCGCAACGCCGGGCTGTTCGGTCGTGAAGTCGACGGGTCGCTGAGCGAGTTCGTCTGTCTGCCCGTGCGCTACGTGCATGCCCTCCCCCCCCAACTGCCGCTGGCGGACGCGACGCTGATCGAAACCCTGGCCACCGTGCGCCACGCGCAGCAGCGCCTGGGCATTGTCGCGGGCGAATCGGTGGTGGTACTCGGCATGGGCACCACCGGCCTGCTGCATGCGCGCCTTGCCGCACTGGCGGGGGCCAGGCCCGTGATCGTGGTCTCGCGCAGCAAATGGAAACTCGACATGGCGATGCGCATGGGAGCGCACCATGCGCTCGACACCGGCGCCGAACAGTCAGTCGCCGAAGTGCTGCGGCTGACCGGCGGCGACGGTGCAGATGTGGTCATCGACACGGTCGGTGGCGACGCCACCCTCAGGGCCGGCATCGACATGCTGCGTCCCGGCGGACGTTTTTCGCCGTACGCGGTGAGCCACGCCTGCTGCCCCACCTTCAGCACCTTCCCGCTGTACTACAAGGAAATCAGCATCATCGGCTCGCGCGCACTGGCACCCTCCGACATGGAGCCGTCGATCACGCTGGTGGCTTCCGGCAGCATCGACGTCGCCGGTTTCGTATCGGCGACCTACCCGCTTTCGCGCACCGCGGAAGCATTTGAAGAATACGAACGCAACCCCGGCCGCGTGCTGCGCATCGTCATCGACGGCCGGGAAAGTTGAGAGATTAATCATGGAATCACTGATCATCCCCATTACCGATCCGGTTGCGAAAGACGCCGGACGTTTCGGCCCCAAGGGGGCCAATCTGGCCACACTGACCCAGGCCGGCCTGCCCACACCCGGCGGCTTCTGTGTCGACGCCGCCGCCTACCGCTACCAGATCCGCGCGCTCGGACTGGAAGAATCGGCGCGCGGCGCTTTCAGCACCGACAGCAGCCCGCAGGCGCGCCGCTACGCACTGAACATGAAGCTCGGCCTGATGGACAAACCCATCGCACCGGAAATCGAAGTCCAGTTGCTCGCCGCGTGGCGTCATCTGGCCGCGACCTCGGGCACGCCGATCGTGGTACGTTCCTCGGCGCTGGTCGAGGATCGTTACGGCTCGAGTTTTGCCGGGCAGTTCGAAAGCTTCCTCGATCTCGACAACGAAACGGATTTTCTGATTGCCGTACGCTCGTGCTGGGCAGCGCTGTGGATGACCCGCGCGCTACGCTACATGGCAACCCACGACATCGATCCGGCGGAAACGGCGATGGGCCTGATCATCCAGCCGCTGGTCAAGGCGCGCGCCGCCGGCGGTGCGCTGAGTCAGACGGCGGGCGGCGACATGCTGATCAACGCGACGCCCGGACTCGGTGCCGCCATCGCGCAGGGCGAAGTGACTCCGGACCGCTATGTGCTCGATCGCAATGCCGTGCTCAAGGAGACCGTGGCGGCACCGACGCAGTATCACGCGCTGAGTTGCGCTCACCGTCCGGCGCTCGCCCCGCGCATGCGCAAAGCGCCCGATCCCTGCCTGACACCGGTGCAGGCCGTCGAACTCGGCCAGTTGGTGCGCCGTATCGAAGACCTGATGGGCATGGCCGTCGAAATCGAGTGGGCGATGGACGACGCCGGCTTCAGAATGCTGCAGTCGCGGCCGCTGCACCTCGAGCCCGAACACGAATATGTCGCCGACGACGTCTGGCTACGGCAGCCGCATTTGCGCGGCCAGCCCGCGGGCGCCGGGTGGACGTCCGGCCTCGCCTGCGTGATCAACTGCGAATGCGAACTGTCGCGGGTGGCACCCGGCGCGATCCTGGTGACCAAGATGGCCGGTCCTGCGCTGTCGCAGATCCTGCCGCGGGTGTCCGGCGTCGTCGCCGAACTGGGTGGCAGCACTTCGCACCTTGCCTCGCTCGCCCGCGAGCGAGGCATCCCGATGGTGCTCGGCGCGCACGACGCAACGCAGCGCATCCCCGAAGGCTCGATGGTATCGGTGGACGGCGTATCCGGCATGGTGCGCTGGATGCCGGCCGACCTGAATTCACTGACCATGATGAGGATGACATGACACAGCGCATACGCGGCATCACCGATGACGAAGCCGTCGGTCCGGCCAAGGAGCTGTTCGACGCTTCCAACCGGATGCTCGGCCGCACCGCCAACCTGATGCGCATTCTGTCACACAGCCCACTCGTGGCACGCTGGATTCTGCCCTTCATCGCCGCGGTGCGCCAGCCCAACGCCGGCGCGGTGTCCGCGGTGCGGCTGCGCAACCTCGCGGTGCTGAAGACCTCGACCGTCAACGACTGCCATTACTGAACGGAACACAACTACGTGCTTGGTCAAGCACTGCGACTGAAAGACGAAGAGTTCGACGCGCTGCAAGGCGACTATCAGGCGAGCCCGCTGTTCAACGCGAAGGAAAAAGCGGTCATCGCGTGGTCGGAAGCGATGACGCTGAATACCGCAAAGCGCGATAACAAGGTCTGGGACGCACTGCGCCGCGAATTCAATGACGCTGAAATCGTCGAAATCTCGCTGGCCTGTGCGATGTTCAACATGATCAATCGGCTCAATGATTCGTTCCGCACCGAACTGGAAAGCGCCGAATACAACCAGCGTCAGCGTGGCGCCGTCGGCATCACCCGCAAGACGCTGGAAGACTATGCCTGCGTGATCTGCAATCAATCCAGTTGACGCTCGCCCGGCATGTCAAATCGTCCCCGCATCCACATCACCCAGCCCGTCGCGCAAAGCGCCATTGATCGGTTGCAGGCGGTCGCCGACGTGCGCTGGAACCCGGACCCGCTGCACATCATGACCCGGGCAGAACTGGTCGCTGCCGCCCGCGACTGCGACATCCTGTTCTGCCTGCTCCACGACCAGGTCGACGCCGCGGTGATCAATGCCAACCCGCGGCTGAAGGCTGTCGCGTCGATGACCATCACGCCGGCCGACATCGATATCCCGGCGGCGACCGCACGCAGGCTCCCGGTCACGGTGATCCCCGCGCTGCTGCTCGACGATGCGACGGCCGATCTCGCTTGGGCGCTGCTGCTGTCTCTGGTACGGCGCGTCACCGAGGGCGACCGATTGCTGCGTTCCGGCATCTACCCGGGTTCGCAATCCTGCTACATGGAGGGCGGCGGCATTACCGGCAAGACGTTGGGTATCGTCGGCATGGGCGGCGTAGGTCGCGCTGCTGCCGCGCGGGCGCATGCCTTCAAGCTGCGCGTGATCTATCACGATCCCCAGCGGCTGCCCCCTGCAGACGAACAACAGTTGCGCATCACCTGGGTGCCATTCGAGGAATTGCTGGCCGCAGCGGATTTCGTATCCATACATGCCAAACTGACCCCGCAAACGCGCCACCTGTTCGACGACGCGGCGTTTGCGCGCATGAAGCCGACCGCGTACCTGATCAACACCGCGCGCGGCCCGATCGTCGATGAAGCGGCACTGGTGCGCGCGCTGCGCGACAAACGCATCGCCGGGGCCGGCCTCGACGTCTACGAAAACGAGCCGCAGCCCCACCCCGAACTGCTGAATATGCAGAATGTGGTGATGACGCCGCACACTGGCAGCGCGATTACCGAACTGCGCGCGGCGATGGCCAATGTCGTCGTCGACAATATCCTCGCGCTGCTCGCCGGCCGCAAGCCGCCGAACTGCTGGAATGCCGAGATCTACGACAAATAGCTAAGTGTTTGTTTTTATTATATTTTTATACTTTTACCGGAGCAAGCCACCATGGCGGGAAAAACCAAAGTCGTACTGACCGATTACGTCTGGGAGTCGGTGGACATGGAACGCAGGATCCTCGGTGACGGCGTCAACCTGGTGCCCCTGCAGACCAAGAAGCCCGAGGAGTTCATCGCCGAAGCCGCGGACTGCGTTGCGCTGCTCAACACCTACGCCGGCCCGATCACTGCTGACGTGATGGCCAAAATGCCCCAGTGCAAAATCATCGCCCGCTATGGCATCGGCGTGGACACCATCGACCTCGAGGCCGCGACCAAGGCCGGCATCATCGTCACCAACAACCCGACCTACTGCATCGACGAAGTCGCCGAGCACACGATGGCGCTGCTGCTCTCCGCGGCGCGCAAGATCACCTTCTATGACCGCCAGGTGCGCGCCGGCAAATGGGCGGTGCCCCCGGGCAAGCCGATCCAGCGCGTCTCCGGCAGCACCATCGGGCTCGTCGGCTACGGCAACATCGCCCGCCAGGTCGCGGTGCGTGCCGCGGCCTTCGGCATGAAAGTGCTGTTCGCCGACCCGTTCATCAAGCAGGGGCAGTTCAACACGCCGGGTGACAAGGTCGAACTCGAGCAGCTGCTCGCCGATTCCGATTTCGTTTCACTGCATCCGCCGCTGACCCCGCAAACCCGCCAGCTGATGAATGACGCGGCTTTCGCCAAGATGAAAAAGAACGCGGTGCTGGTCAACTGCTCGCGCGGCCCGGTCATCGACACCGACGCGCTGGTGCGCGCGCTCGATGCCGGCAAAATCGCCGGCTGCGCCCTCGACACGGTGGATCCGGAACCCCTTCCCGATCCGCACCCGCTGCGCGGGCGCGAGAACGTCATCATCAATCCCCATGCCGCGTGGTACAGTGAGCAGGCCATGAAAGGCCTGCAGGCCGGAGCGCCTGGTGAAGTGCAGCGCGTGCTGTCCGGGCAATGGCCGATCAATGTCGTCAATCCCGCCGTGCGCGGCAACAACCGCGCGGGCCTCTGATCAACCACTCAACCGCACATACAGGACCGACCCATGAAACTCTGCCGCTACGGAAAAGACGGATTTGAAAAACCCGGCGTCATCGATGCGCAGGGCAAGCTGCGCGATCTGTCGAAAATCATTTCGCACATCGACGCCTCGACGCTGGCGCCGCGCGAACTCGAGCGCCTCGCCAGGATCAAGCCGGAATCGCTGCCGGTGGTCACCGGCAGCCCGCGCATGGGCGTGCCCTATACCGGGATTTCCAAATACGTGGCCATCGGCCTCAACTACTCCGACCACGCCGCGGAAGCCGGCATGGCGGTGCCCACCGAGCCGATCATTTTCATGAAATCCACCACCTGCATCTGCGGCCCGGACGACGACACCGTCCAGCCGCGCAATTCGACCAAGCTCGACTGGGAATGCGAACTGGCCATCGTCATCGGCACCAGGGCGCAATACGTGTCCGAAGCAGATTCGCTGAACTACGTGGCCGGCTACTGCGTCGCCAACGACGTGTCCGAACGCGCGTTCCAGCTGCAGTCCTCGCAATGGGACAAGGGCAAGGGTTGCGACACCTTCGGTCCGCTCGGCCCCTGGCTGGTGACCAAGGATGAAGTGCCCGATCCGCAGAACCTGCACATGTGGCTGGACGTCAACGGCAAACGCATGCAGGACGGCAACACCAGAACCATGATCTTCGGCGTGAAGAAACTGGTGTCGTACTGCAGCCATTACATGACGCTGTTGCCCGGCGACGTGATCTGCACCGGCACCCCGCCCGGCGTCGGCATGGGCATCAAGCCGAACCCGGTGTGGCTGAAACCGGGTGACACCGTCGAACTGGGCATCGAAGGGCTGGGCCTGCAGCGTCAGAAAATCGTCGCGGCGCGCTGAGTTCGTACAGGACACCACGGGGCCTTCTCCCGTTTTGCGGGTTGCAGGCCGGGTATCGGCCGCAGCGACTGCTGGCCGGGCCACGCGTGATGCGGGTACGGGTCGGCGGGTTTGCCGGTGTAATGCATGGCCTGAGCCGGTGGCGACCACTTGGCGCACCGGCGCTACGGCGAACTCATCTCAGACTGCTATGGCTTTGCGCTTTGACCGGATTGCTGCGAGGATTTTTTCCGCGGTTGCCGGCAGTGAACTGATGCGTACGCCCACGGCATCATGTATGGCATTGAGTATGGCTGCTGCAGTCGGCACCGATGTGGGCTCGCCGACGCCTTTGGCGCCAAAGGGCCCGGTAGGGTCGTAGTTTTCAACAAGATCAACTTCGATCTCCGGCATGTCCAGGCTGGTGGGCATGATGTAGTTGGTGAGGTTGGGATTGATCTGGCGGCCTTCAGCGTCAAAAAGAATCTCCTCCTGCAGTGCAAATCCCAGCCCCATCGAAATACCACCCTCTACTTGCCCCTCCACCAGCATCGGGTTGATCGGCGTGCCGCAATCGTGCGCCGCGACAATGCGCAACACGTCAACCTCTCCGGTTTCGTCGTCGACATCGACTTCCGCGATCTGCGTGGCGTAGACATACGTATTGAACGGCTTGCCCTGCCCGGTCTCCGGATCCATGGGCACCGTCGGTGGATTCCAGGTCGCACTGCCGATCGCCGGCTGCCCCTTCACCGCCTGCGCCTGCAGCGCGACGTCACTTATCGGCAAGTGGCGTTGCGGAAATGATTGCACCTGTATTTTACGGTCACGCGCCTCGAGTTGCTCCGGGCGCACGCCCAGCATGGGGGCGGCCACCTCGAACAGGATGGCGCGCGCCATCTCGGCAGCCAGCCTGACTGCATTGCCCGTCACATAGGTGGTGCGGCTGGCGATGGCCCCCGTATCCATGGGAGTGACGTCGGTATCGCCGGATACCACGTGGACGTCATCCGCCGCAATACCCAGGGCTTCCGCAGCGATCTGTCCCAAGACGGTGAGCGCGCCCTGTCCGGTTTCCACCGTGCCGGTGAGCAGCGTTGCCGTGCCGTCCTCATTGACCTTGACGGTCGCCGCACTGGGATTGGCGGCAACCGTGAAGCCGATCGGGTACCACATACAGGCGATACCGCGTCCGCGCCTTTTCATTGACCGCCCTCCGTCCAGCCCATGCGCCGTGCCGCCTTGAGCAGGGATTCCCTGACCACTACGCTGTGCAGCACCTGCCCGGTCGGACTGGATGAGCCGTTCTCGAATGCATTGCGCAAACGGATTTCCAGCGGGTCGATGCCCAGTGCGTGGGCGATTTCGTCCATCTGCGATTCGTAGGCAAAACAAACCTGTGGCGCGCCGAAACCGCGCATCGCCCCCGTCATGGTCTTGTTCGTATAGACGACCAGGGCCTCGACGTGAAAGTGCTCTATGCTGTAGGGCCCGCTCGAGAGGATGGCCGCCTTGCCCAGCGTGGTCTCGCTCCAGGAACAGTAAGCGCCGCCATCCAGCACCAGGCGCACCTTGCGCGCCAGGATGCGTCCATTGCGATCGACCCCGGTTTTGTAGTCCATGATGAAAGGATGACGGGTCGTCGAGGCGGTGAATTCCTCCGTTCGGGTGTACACCCCCTTGACCGGACGTCCTGCTTTCTTCGCCAGCAGGGCCAGAACGGGCTCCTGCGTAATCTCATTCTTGCCGCCGAAATTGCCGCCGACCACGCTGCCCACCAGGCGGATGCGATTGACCGGCATGCGGAGTGTCCGCGCAAGGTCGGTGCGACCGAGTGTGATCCGGCCAAGGCTCGAGTAAACCGTGACCCGGCCGTTCGCATCCCAGAGGGCGATGGCGGCATGGGTTTCGATCGGCACATGCTCCACCATCTGGGTACGATACTGCCTCTCGAACAGATGATCACTGTCGGCAAATCCCTGCTCGACGTTGCCCTTGCAGATGACCTTTCGCGCGTAGACATTGCCCGCAGGCGGATGCACTTTCGGCGCGTCATCCTTCAGCGCCTCCAGCGGATCGAACACAGCGGGCAGCCGTTCATAGTCGACCCTGATTTTTTCAAGCGCCTGCGCCGCAATCTGCTCGCTCACGGCAGCCACTGCCGCGACACCGTCCCCCGCATGAAACACGCGTTCATCCGCAAGCACCGGCTGATCCTGCAACGACGGACCGAACGAATTGACGGGAATGTCCCTGCCGGTAATCACGGCCATCACGCCCGGCATGGCCTCGGCCTCGCGCGTGTCGATGCTGCGGATCCTGGCCGAAGCCACGCCAGCGCGCTTGATCCGGGCGTGCAGCATGCCTGGGAAAACCATGTCATCAATGTAGGGGGTCTGACCGAGTCCATGCAGACGCGCATCCAGTCGGGTCGCACGTTGCCCCACGGCCGGTGTCTGCTGCCTGACCTCCGGCACCAGCAGCCCCACCGGAAAAACGGCCGGCAGCGTTTCGGAATGCACCTGCAGCCGACGGGCACTGGTAAAGGCAGGGCCCGCAACCCGCGGCTTCTCATCCACAATGGTTTTCCTGTTCATGGTCCGGCTTTCGACTTTACCTCGGCGTTTTCAGAATCACTGCGCATCGCGCGCGCGGCGTGCAGTACCGCTTCGATCATTTTCGTATAGCCGGTGCAGCGACAAAGATTTCCTGCAAGTCCGTCACGAACTTCCTGCCGGCTGGGATCCGGGTTCGCATCCAGCAGCGCCTTGGCCGACAGGATGACACCGGGTCCGCAGAAGCCGCATTGCAGCGACGCCTGTTCCTCGAACGCCTGCTGTAGCGGATGCAGCCGCTCGCGGGTGGCAAGCCCTTCTATGGTCAGTATTGAGCAGGCATCTGCCTGTGCAGCCAGCATCAGGCAGGCGTTGACGGACCGGCCGTCGACGATCACCGTACATGCTCCGCAATCGCCGACATCACAGCCAAGCTTGGCACCGGTAAGGCCCAGCTGGTTGCGCAGCAACCCCAGCAGCGTGGTCTCCGGCAGTACCGATAGCGCATGGCGCCTGCCATTGACCGTCAGGCAGATGTCCATCACGGATCTCCCCCGTTGCGCAGCCGCTTCAGTGCGCACTCGTACGCTTGCGTAAGTGTACGTTTAACCAGCACCGCCACGAGGTCGCGACGATAAGCCGCTGTGGCCCGGAAATCGCTGATCGGCTTGCATTCTTCCGCAGCAAGCTTCCCCGCCTCCACCATGGATTCGGGCAGCGGCAAACGGCCGGCAAGATACCGCTCGGCGCCGGTCGCGCGCATGACGGTCGGCGCCACCGCACCCAGCGCAATGCGCGGTTCCTTGACGCAGCCTTCGGCGTCCAGCCACAGGCTCGCCGCCGCATTGACCAGGGCCAGCGCCTGGCCCTTGCGCAACCCCGATTTCAGAAAATGGGCCGGCTTGCCGAGGCTGCCGGCGGGAATGACCACTGCCACCAACAGTTCGTCCGGCCGCAACGCGGTCCGGCGCGGACCTTTGAAGAACTCGGTCAGCGGCATTTCCCTGGTCCCGCTGCGCCCGGCAAGGACGGCCCTCGCATCGAGGGCGACCAGCGTGGCCCCGCTGTCCATCGAGGGCACAGCCGTCACCAAATTACCGCCCAGCGTGCCCAGATTGCGCGTCTGCACTGCACCGATCGTATGCGCTGCGTCCGCCATTGCGGGACAATGCTCGCGGATGAGTGCGGATTGCATGATCTCCGCATGCGTCACCATGGCGCCGATGCGCAGGCCCTGGGGAGTGACAACGATGACCTTCAAGGCCTTCACCCGGGAAATGTCGATGATCAGCCCCGGCGCATCGGTTGAGGATTTCAGATCAGCCAGCAGATCGGTCCCGCCTGCGAGGATCCTTGCGGTTGTGCCATGCTCGACGAGCAGCCTGACGGCCTCCCCGAGGTCTACGGTCGCCACGTAATCGAAGGTCTGCATGCCCCCCCCAATCGACATCGAATGATGGATTCTCAGCAGCATCGGTCACGGGTTTTTTGATATAGCGCAAGAAGTCCGCAAAAAAGACTCCACGAAACCGTCCAGTCACCCTATCCTTCGTTCGCGCACCTAACAAGAATCATCCCGAAACACAAGATGCTGCGGCAGCGCCGGCAGTACAACTTGCGCATGATCAAGATTTCACTTTTAATCTGCTTTTCTGGAGGAGTTAAAAATGAGCATGAAAAAGCTGTTGCTGCTGCTTGCAGGCTCCCTGCTGTGTCAGGTTTTGGGTTCCGGATCGGCAATCGCCGCAGACCCCACCAAGATCAAGGTCGGCGTGCTGCTTCCGCTGACGGGGACCTTTGCCGCAGTGGCCGAGACACAAAAGCAAGGCGCCCAGCTCGCAGTGGATGTGATCAACAAGCGCGGCGGCCTCAACATGCCCTGGGGCAAAGTCGCTGTCGAAGCCGTGGTGGGCGATGATGAAGCCAAACAGGATGTCGGCGTCAGACGTTATCGCTACATGGTTGACGAAGGCGTAAAGGGACTGGGCGGCCAGACATTCGCCCCTCTGGCCTACGCCATCAATGCGATGGTTTCGAAGAATCCGCTGCCTTATTTTCCGGTTTGCGTGATGGCCAAGGAAGCCTTCCAGAAGGGCAAACTGGCCGACTCGACTTTTGCCACGGCTTTCAGCCCGTGGACCGTTGGCTATATGGCTGGCCAGTCAGCGACCAGGACGCTCAAGAAGAAACGGATTTTCTTTCTCGCCCGTTCTGACAGCTGGGGATGGGATATCCGGGACGGCGTTTACGCCGCGGCCAAGGAAGCAGGCGCGGAAATTGTAGGCTACGATGAAGTGTCGTTGGGCACCGGCGACTTCACCACCGTGCTGCAGAAAGTCCGCGCGGCCAAACCCGATATCTTCATCGCAGCGCAATTCGCCGCGGATGCCGTGGCATTGCTGAAGCAGGTGCACCAGATGGGGCTGGGCAAGGAAATGACCATTTTCAACGCATTTACCACCAATGTGGTCGCGAAAGGTCTCCCCCCCGAGGCACTGGAAGGCGTCTATGCCATGCACTATTTCTACTATGACCTCGCAAACTTCCCGGACAAGGAAGTCGCAAAAAGCGCGGCCGAGTTCACCGCTTTGTTCCGTGCAAAATACAAATCGCCGCCGGATGCCTATGCAACGATTGCCTACATTGCGTATATGGAAATGTTCCGCGGATTCGAAGCCGCAAAATCATTTGACCCGGCAAAAGTCGCTGCCGCGCTCCGCGCAAACAAGGGCGAGTTCACGACGGTAAAAGGACCGGCCTACTGGAGACAGGACCAGTCCGCGGTCTACAAGCACGCCGCCTTCCTGGTCAAAGGCAAGGGCCCCAAGGAACAGAAAAACGAGTGGGATTTGTTCCATGTCATCGGTTCACAGGGCGGCGAGTCAGTAATGCCCACCCTGAAATCCCTGGGTTACTAGCCGCTGCAGCCGGAATAACGCCGACTTAACCGTGCCCGCGCGCGACCATCGCCGCGGGCACGGTGTCTGCAGTCTGCAGGACACGACAGAACCGTGGGAACCACCGTGGAAATCTTCAGGGCCAGTAACGTCACCAAGCGCTTTGGCGCGCTCGTAGCCGTCAACAATGTGAGCTACTCCCTGCACGAGCATGAGGTCGCCGGCATCATCGGTTCGAACGGCGCGGGAAAAACCACCTTTTTCAATCTGCTTACCGGGATGTTTCCGCCCGATGAGGGCACGATCCACTATCGCGACGTGGAAATCACCCATGAGACGCCGCAGCAACGGGTCACTCGCGGCGTGATGCGCACTTTTCAGCTGACATCCACCTTCGACAATCTGACCGTCATCGACAATCTGGTGCTGGCATACTTTCGCGCACACCGCAAAGCCTCGCTGCTGCAACTGTTCCTCAATACCTGCAAGCAGCACCGCAACAACGAAAAAATTACTGCCATCCTGGAGACTTTCGACCTCAAGGACCTGCGCGACCGTGAAGTCAGGAATCTCAGCCTGGGAGAAAAACGACGCCTTGAAATCGCGATGACCATGCTCGCCGAGCCCAAGGTGCTGTTGCTCGACGAACCGCTTGCGGGACTGGCAGAATCGGAAATCCAGGCAGTGCTCGAAATTCTGCGCCGACAGATGGGCCGGCAGACGATTCTGATCGTGGAGCACAAGATATCGCACGTGAAGGATTTCCTGCAGCGGATCACTGTCATGCACGAAGGCAGCATCATTGCCGAAGGCGGCTACGACGAGTGCATGAGCCATCCGGAAGTGCGCAGGAGCTATTGGCAGATTGACATCGACGCGGAGACGTCGGCAGAGGCCGGTTCGTGAACACCGGTTCCAATCTGCTCGATGTCGAAGGCCTGTCTGTTTCCTACGGATCCGCGAAAGTACTGTTCGATATCGCGCTGACCGTCGGACCCAGCCAGATCGTCGCCTGCGTGGGGCGCAACGGTGCCGGTAAGACCACGCTGCTGAAATGCATCGCGGGCTTTTTGAAGCCTGTTGCCGGCTCGATCACCGCCAGCGCAGCAAGCCTGGTCGGACTGCCCCCCTATGACATCGCCAAGCTGGGTGTCAAATACATCCCGCAGGACAAGAAAGTTTTTTCCGACCTGACCGTTCGCGAAAACCTGGAATTGGGCAGCTATGCCACCAAGGATTACAACTGGGAACCAGTGACGACCTACTTCCCCAAGCTGAAGACCCTGATGGACCGCAAGGCCGGCTATTTGAGCGGCGGCGAGCGGCAGATGCTGATGATCGGGCGGGCGATCCTGGGCAATCCGAAGGTACTGCTGGTGGATGAACCGACCGAGGGTCTCGCACCGAGCATCGTTTCGCACCTCAAGAACGTATTTCGCGAACTGAGCAAGAAGTCGGCGCTGATCATTGTTGAGCAAAACCTGCCTTTGGTATGCGCGATATCAGACAAGATCTACGCCATGAATGACGGCCGTATCGTTGCAGAACTGGCAAACGAGGCATCGATCCGGGTCGAGGTATGCGAGCAGTATTTGTAAACCGGGTTTGCCCGGAAAGGGGCCTCTAGCAGCATGCGCAAGGCATTCGATTGGTGGTGGGGCATCGCACTGGCATTCTCGCTGCTGGCAGCGATGCGGGCGTTTTTGCCGCTGCCATTTGTCAACGAGATCCTTATTTTTTCGATTTATGCGATCGGCTGCAGCTTTTTGCTCGGCCGGGTCGGCTTCATCTCTTTCGGCCAACCTGCCTACCTGGCGATCGGTGCCTACGGCACGGCCTTTTACCTGTTTTACTTCGGCACCAACCCGTATATCGGGATCCTGGCCGGCCTGGCTTCCGGGTTCATTGCTGCCCTGATTGTGGGTCCGTTGTTTGTGCGTTTGCGCAGCGACTATTTCGCACTGGTGAATCTGGCGCTGGCCGTGATCGTCTTTTTCCTCATGCAGAAAGTGCTTGCCCCGATTACCAAGGGTGACAACGGGCTGTGGTTCCTGACCAACATGACGTCGACGCCCGTGCTGGATATCACGCGGCCCAGCCAGTTTTTCGTCTTTGCATTCATCGTGGGGCTGGCCATCTGGGCGTTTTACAAGTATCTCGACGACACCCTGTTTGGCGCCTGCTGCCTGGCGACAAAGATCAACGAGGATAAACTCCAGTTCCTTGGCTACAGCAACTTCAGCATCCGCCTCGCCGCGTTTGTCATTGCCAATACCACTACCGCCCTCGCCGGCTCGCTCTACGCGGTCTACATCGGCGCGGTCAGCCCGGAGATTACCAGTCCGGCCCGCGCCGCCGACCCGGTGGTCGTGATCCTGCTTGGCGGCGCAGGCACGCTCTACGGACCAATCGTGGGATCAATTGCCTATACCGGGATGAAAGATGTAATCAGCAAATTGATCGGCAACTGGGAGATGATTATCGGCCCGCTGCTGGTCATTATCATGCTTGCCGGCGAGAAAGGCATCTGGGGCACGCTGGAGCCCTGGCTCAAGACGCTGTTGTTCCGCAACAAGTCCGTCGTACCGCAAAAAAACAGCTCGATCGAAGGCAATTGATGGACACCAGCCTAATTGTCCCCGGGGTCATATTCGGATTGAGCATAGGCAGCATCTATTTCCTGATGGCGATAGGACTGTCCCTGTGTTTTGGCCTGATGCGCATCATCAGCCTCGACCAGCTGCTCTATTACTCGGTTGGTGCGTACATCACCTACTCGGTGAACCTGCATACCGGCAGCTTTTGGCTGGGTGTACTGGCCGCGGTCGCCGCGGGGGCAGCGGTCAGTCTCGCGATCGAGCGCATCGTTTTCCGGCGCATCTACGAACGCGACCTCACCTTCAGCATGATCACCTCATTCGGCGTTTTGCTGGGCGGCGTCGGCATAATCAAGTTCTTCTGGGGACTGGTCCCCCGGCCGGTCCCGGTCCCGATCAGCGAGCAGATGAGCATCTTCGGCACCGAGATCCCGATTTATCGCCTGATCGTCATTTTGGTCGCGATTGCCGTTTACATCGCAATCTGGCTGTTTCTGAACCGCACCATCATCGGCAAGGCCATCCGCGCCGGAATCGAGAACGTGGAACATGTGGAAGGGTTAGGCATCAACGTTGCCCGGCTGTTCACCATCACGTTTCTGATCGCCGGGACGCTCTCCGCACTGGCTGGCGCGCTGCATGCGCCGTTGATCATGGTGGATCCCCACATGGGTCTGGAAGTTCTTGCTTTCGTTTTCATGGTCGTGATCATCGGTGGCCTGGGCAGCATCAAGGGCACCCTGATTTCCTCGATCATCGTCGGGCAGGTCGTCTCGCTGGGCTCACTCATTTACGCGCCACTGGCGCAAATGGCGCCGTTTGCGATCATGCTGCTGATCCTGCTGGTCAAGCCGACCGGACTTTTCGGGAGTGTTCTGCTGAAGCGCTGAATCAGACCTGACGCCGGCTCGCGCCCCGGACTGTGCTTCCGGTGCGTGCACATGCACAAAGTGTTCAACACATTATTTCGCACCAGCGGCAGCACGCCGAATACAATCCCGGACGGCGCGGGTGCGATCGGCTGTTACCTGGAACACGTCAGTTTCCGCGCCTGGGTTCATGGTCCGCACCCCATTTAACTTATTGTTTTAATTAAATAATTTATGATCAATGCTGCTATCGTCGGACTCGGCTGGTGGGGCAAGAGCATTGCCGACGCCGTGCAGGGCAAGAGCCAGAAACTGCGCTTCGTGCACGGCGTGACCCAGGAACTCGACGCCACGCGCGAGTACGCACAGGCCAAGGGCTTCAAACTGTCCGGCACGCTGGAGGCGGCGCTGGCTGACCCCGCCGTGCAGGCCGTGGTGCTGGCCACCCCGCACTCGCTGCACTGCCGGCAGGTGATCCAGGTCGCTGCCGCCGGCAAGGCCGTGTTCTGCGAAAAACCGCTGTCGCTGACCCGCGCCGACGCTGAACACGCGGTTGCCGCGTGCAAAAAAGCCGGCGTGCCGCTGGGCGTCGGCCAGAACAAGCGCTTCTGGCCGTCGATGGCCGGGCTGCGCCGCGTCATCGCCAGCGGCGCGCTCGGACGCATCATGCATGTCGAAGGCCACTACAGCAACGAACACTCGAGCAAGTTCTTTGCGCCGTGGCGCGACCTGCCCAATGAAACCCCGGGCGCGGGCATGACCGGCACCGGCATCCACATCCTCGACGCCTTCGCCAACATCGCCGGCCCCGCGGAACAAATCACCGCGCAGTTCATCAGCCGCCGCGAAGGCGCCGATCCGCGCGACACCGTGTCCGTGCTGTTCAAATTCGCCAACGGCATCAGCGGCTTCCTCGGCGCGGTGCGCGCCTCCCCGCTCTACTTCCGCGTACACGTGTTCGGCGACGAAGGCTCGGTCGAAGCGCTGGGCGAAACCCAGACCGTGATCCGGTTGAAGGGCGGCAAGACCGAAGTGCAGGATTTCCCGAAAATCGATTCGGTGCTGGCGGAGATCGACGCGTTTGCGGATGCGGTGGCGGGTGTGGCGCCCTACCCGATCACCACCGACGAAATGATCAACACCATTGCGTCGCTCGAGGCGGTCATACGATCAATTGCAGCAGGAGCCACCATCAGGCTGTAGTCCGCTGCGTTAGCCCCGATGCCGGACGCAGCATCGGCGATTCGATGCCATCGCCGGCGAAGCCGTCATCGCACCACCGCGGCGGCGATGACAAAGTAAATCAGAATCGACGACAGATCCTGAATCACCGTGGCCAGTGGACCGCTACCAAAAGCCGGGTCGAGCGCAAAGGTATCCAGCAACCAAGGAATCGCCATGGCAGCCAGGGTGGCGGTGGAACACGCGGCGAACACCGACAAACCCACGCAAAGTGCAACGTCGGCCTCCCCCCAGCGCCATCCCACCAAGAGTCCGGCAACGACCCCGAGCGCCAGACCGATCGCCAGCCCGGTGAGCAGTTCCCGTGCCACCATCCGCCGCATCCCGACCCCGACCGACAGGCCGCGGACAACGACGGTTTCAGTTTGCGTGCCGACAGCGTCCGCCAGGTAGACGATCCCCGGGATAAAGAACGCCAGCATGACCTTGTGCTGGAGCGCCGCCTCAAACCAGCCGACAAAGTCCGCGGCAAGCAGCGCACCGCCAAGCCCTACCAACAGCCAGGGGAGGCGGTGACGGAAACGACGCTCGACCGGTTCCTCGCTGGTTGTCCGCGCCGCCGCCGCACTCTTGGTGAAACCGCCCAACCGCGACAAGTCCTCTTCGTGTTCCGACAACAAGACCGCCAGCAGCCGGTGCGGTGGAATCACCCCCACGAAGCGGCCTTCGCGGTCCACCACGGACAAGGCGGACTCCTCGTTGCGGACAGCGTGCCACGCGGCGACCTCCTGGTCTATTCCCGGCGCCACGACGGGGGCTTCGCGATCCATCAGGCTTTCCATCGGGATGTCGGCGGGTGCCGCCAGAAGATCCTCGATCCGCAGAATGCCCAGGAACCGCCCCCCCCTCACAGACGACGACATGGCTGGCGCTCTCGTAGCTTTGCCCTACCAGGGCGTGCCGCACATCCCCGGCGCGGTGGGAAGGCAGGGCCATCGGCACGCTCCGGCAAGCGTGCTCCGCTGCGGTCTCAAAAGTGACGCGGCCCTGAACGACCAGTGGATCAACCGGCATTTCCAATCTCCCTTTCAGCGCTGAACCGGGCCGCACTGACCGTGCCGTCGACTGTAATGCCATGCCGCCATGTTGCGGTAGCAATGGGCACGCTACTGCCCTGGATTTCAGGATTGCCCGACATTCACGGAAACCGTTTCAGTCACTTGCCGCCGGCCGCCGCTGTGGACCGGTTGGCGATGGCAGCACGTATCTCACGCAACGTCGTCTTGACCCGCCCCGCATGCTCCGCCCCCATGCGCATCAACATCTTCTGCCCCGCCGAGCGAGCCTCGAGTTCCGGATCGGCATACAGGTAGAGCACTTTCGGCCGCACCAGCGCCACCGGCGTTTTCAATTCCGGCGCTTCGAGCAGGTGGTCGATGACGGCGACCAGCCGGTCGTTGAAATGGCCTTTCGGATAACCGAGCTC
>Ga0105107_10000175_pt1 | contig 36529 bp, 33 predicted proteins | sample PPLLaktember2015_6_FD_79335 | JGI IMG/M metagenome (GOLD analysis project Ga0105107, IMG submission 79335) | Freshwater sediment microbial communities from Prairie Pothole Lake near Jamestown, North Dakota, USA - PPLs Lake P8 Core (1) Depth... | ecosystem: Environmental > Aquatic > Freshwater >...
CGAGGCCGAGGCCGTGGACCGGGTCGTGGCCTTCGCCGCGACGGTCCCGAAGGGCGAATGGATCGTCGGCCGCGGGTGGGACGAGGGCGCCTGGGCGAGCCGCTATCCGACGATGGCGCTGCTTCAGCGAGAAGGTACCGGATCACCCCGTCGTGCTCAGGTCGGCATCCACGCGATCGGCGACGCGGGGAATCGCGAGACGCTGGATTTCATCCAGGCCGTGGAACGCGAGCAATCCGATGTGCGCACCAACCGGAATCGCATCGAGCACGCGCAGGTCGTGCACCCAGACGACTTCGCCCGCTACGCCTCGCAGCAGGTCATCGCGTCGATGGAGCCCCCTCACGCGGTGGAGGACAAGGCCTGGGCTGAAGACCGCCTGGGCGCCGAGCGCGTGACGGGCGCCTACGCCTGGCGGACGTTCCGACAGCACGGCGTGAAGCTGATCTTCAACTCCGACCTGACGGGCTCGGATCACAACATCTTCTACGGGCTGCATTCCGCCATCACCCGCCGGGACAAGTCGCTGCGGCCCGCGGGCGGATGGCATCCGGAGCAGCGCATGACGCCCGAAGAGGCCGTGCGCGGCTACTCCACCTGGGCGGCCTTCGCGTCGTTCACCGAGAGGGAGACCGGCGTCCTCGCGCCCGGCCGGTGGGCCGACATCACGGTGATGGACATCGATCCGCTGGTCGTCGGCGCGACGCGTCCGGACGATCTGCTGAAGGGCGGCATCACGCTGACGATGGTGGGTGGCACGGTGGTGTTCGAGGCAGGCCGTTGAGGGGCCCCGCCAGGAGCGATGTGATGCGCGCGAGCGTGCTCGGGTTGCTGACCCTCACGCTGGCGTGCACGCCGGCGCCCAACCAGGCAGCTGAACAACCGGTGAAGCCCGCCATCGATGTGGTGGAGCTCAGCGCATCCGATGCGCGCGACCGCCTCGCCACCGGCGTCATCACCGCGCGCGCGCTGACGCAGGCGTACCTCGACCGCATCGCCGCGGTCGACAAGGCGGGCCCCGCCATCAACTCGATCATCGAGCTCAACCCGGACGCGCTGCAGGACGCCGAGTCGCTGGATGCCGAGCGCAAGGCCGGCAAGCTCCGCGGGCCGCTGCACGGGCTGCCCGTGCTGATCAAGGACAACATCGACGCCGTGGGGATGGTCAACTCGGCAGGCTCGCTGGCCCTGGCCGATCACAGGCCGAAGCAGGACGCCTTCCTCGTGACGCGCCTGCGCGCCGCTGGCGCGGTGATCCTGGGCAAGACCAACCTGAGCGAGTGGGCGAACTTCCGGTCCACGCGGTCCACGTCGGGCTGGAGCTCGCGCGGCGGGCAGACGAAGAACCCGTACGTGCTCGACCGCAACCCGTGCGGATCCAGCGCGGGCACCGGCGCTGCGATTGCAGCCAGCCTGGCGGTGGCAGGTGTGGGCACCGAGACCGACGGCAGCATCATCTGCCCGGCGTCGGTCAGCGGATTGGTGGGCTTGAAGCCGACGGTGGGCGTGGTGAGCCGCAGCGGTATCATCCCGATTTCCATCTCGCAGGACACCGCTGGTCCGATGGGACGCACGGTCACCGACGTCGCGATGCTGATGAACGCGTTGGCCGGTGTGGACGCCGCCGATCCGTCCGGGCCGGCGGCGGAAGGGAAGATCCCGGCCGACTATGCGGCGGCGCTCGACACGGGCGCGCTGAAGGGCCGGCGGCTGGGCGTGGTGCGACAGGTGATGGGTTACCACCCGGACGTGGACGCGTCGATGGAGCGGGCGATTGCCGCGCTGAAGGCGGCGGGCGCCGAGGTGGTGGACGTGACCATCCCGGCCTACAACGACTGGAACGGCGCCGAACTGCAGGTGCTGCTCTACGAATTCAGGGATGGGCTGAACGCGTACCTGCAGACGAGCGGTGCGCCTCACGCGTCGCTCGAGGCGCTGATCGCGTGGAACGCGGCCCACAAGGACACCGCCATGCCGTTCTTCGGCCAGGAGCTGTTCGAGCAGGCGCAGGCGAAGGGGCCGCTCACCAATCCCGCGTACATCACGGCGAGAGACGGCGCCAGGAGGATGGCCAGCGCGGGCCTGCGGTCGGCGCTCGAGAAACAGCGGCTGGACGCCCTGATTGCGCCCAGCGTGGGGCCGGCGTGGCCGACCGATCATGTGCTGGGTGATCACTTCTCGGGAGCCGGCTACGGCCTGGCCGCGGTGGCAGGCACGCCCAGCCTGACGGTACCGGTCGGTGACGTGCGCGAGCTGCCGCTTGGCGTCACTTTCATGGGACGCGCCTACAGCGAAGCCGAGTTGCTGGCCTGGGGCTACGCCTTCGAGCAGGCCACGAAGGCGCGCAAGCCGCCGAGGTTCATTCCGACCCTGGCACCGTGACCCGGGGGCACCGCCGCGCATGAACGGGGGGCACGAGCCATCGGCGTGGCTGCTCGACAACGCCGACCTGCTGCCGCGCGGCGGCACCGCGCTCGACGTGGCCTGCGGGCGCGGGCGTCACGCCCTGTGGCTGGCCCGCAAGGGTTTCCAGGTGCGGGCCCTCGACCGGAACGCCGAGGCGGTCGAACAGCTGCGAACGACTGCACGAGGGCTGGGGCTGGTGATGGACTGCGCGGTGGTCGACCTGGAGACCGACCCTCCGCCAGACCTGGGCGCTGCGCGCTACGACGTGATCGTCGTCTTCAATTACCTGCATCGCCCGTTGATGCCGACGCTCGAGCGTGCCCTCGCCATGGGCGGTCGCCTTGTCTATGAGACGTTCACCGTCGCGCAAGCCGAGCGCGGGCATCCGAAGAACCCGCATTTCCTGTTGAAGCCGGGCGAGCTTCGCACATTGGTGGAGCCCCTGCAGACGTTGCGATACCGCGAGGGCGAGGTGGAGGAACGCTCGGTGGCGTCGATCGTCGCGGCGAAGGTCGCGTGACCGGGAGCGCCCGTCCACCGTCTCATCGCGCCCACGCGGGGACGACGTCCATCTCGAGACCGAAGATCCACGGGGCGAGGAGCAGCACCAGCCCGACGAGGATGGGGACGAGCGCGACGTTGAGCAGCAACCCCGCGCGCGCCATCTGCGGCAACTCAATCCGCCCGCTGCCGTAGACGATGGCATTCGGGGGCGTGCCGACTGGCAGCATGTACGAGCAGTTGGCGGCCAGCGCCGTTGGAATCAGGAAGAGCAGCGGGTTCTGCCCGAGGCTGATGGCGAGCGCGGCGGTCACCGGCAGGAACGTCGCGGCTGTGGCCGTGTTGCTCGTCAGCTCGGTCAGCATCAGGATACCGAAGCAGACGGTGCTGAGGATCAACAGCATGGGAAAGCCGTCGAGGTTGCCCGAGAGCGTACCGAGATAGGTCGAGACGCCGTGCCGTTCGATGTTGCCGGCGAGGCTCAGGCCGCCGCCGAACAGCAGCAGCACCTCCCACGGGAGGCTGCGGGTCGCCGCCCAGTTCATCACGAACTCCCCGCGCCGGAGGTCCACCGGGATCATGAAGAGCGCCAGCCCGCCGGCCATCGCCACCGTCGTGTCGGAGACGAGCGGGAAGTAGCGCGCCAGCAGCGGCTGGACGATCCAGGCAAGGGCTGTGAGGACGAAGACCACCGCCACGGCCTTCTCGCCCCGGCTGAATCGACCGAGCCCGGCCCGTTCGCGAGCGATCAGCTCGCGCATCCCCGGAATCTCACCCGCCTCGAACCTGAAGGAGATGCGCGTCAGCACCAGGTAGACCGCCGGCAGGGCGATGAGCACGACGGGCACGCCGAGCAGCATCCAGCGCCCGAAGCCGATGTCGAACCCGTACTGCGCGCTGACGTACGCGGCGAGCAATGCGTTCGGGGGTGTGCCGATCAGCGTCGCCATGCCGCCCGTCGTCGAGCCATACGCGACTGAGAGCAGCAGCGCGGCCGCGAATCCGCGCGACGCCGGCTGCGTGGCGGCGCCCTCCGGCATCAGGTGCACGACCGAGAGCGCGATCGGCAGCATCATCAGCGCCGTCGCGGTGTTGCTCACCCACATGCTGATGGCCGCCGAGGCGAGCAGGAATCCCGCGATGATCCGTGAAGGCTCCGCGCCCACCCTGCCGATCAGGTTGATGGCCACGCGCCGGTGGAGGTTCCACCGCTGCATCGCGATCGCGATGAGGAAGCCGCCCAGGAACAGGAAGATGATCGGGTTGGCGAAGGGCGCCGCCGTTTCCTGGATGTTCCCGAGGCCCAGCGCCGGGAAGAGCACCAGTGGCAGCAGGGCCGTGGCCGGAATCGGGATGGGCTCCGTGATCCAGAACGCCGCCATCATCGCCGCTGCTCCCGCCGTCCGCCATCCGAGGACGGTCAACCCGTCGGGCGGGGCTGTCAGCACGGTGATGAGCAGCGCGGTGAGGCCAAGCGCCCAGCCGGCCCATTGTCTCGGGCCATAGGGGACGCCATGCGGGTAGTCGCGGGAAGGGTCGTTGGTGTTCGAAGACAGGTCGGGTTGCGGCAAATCGGGCGTGGACATCTGATGGCAGGCGACAGGGCGTGACGAAGCGGGCCAGGGCGGCCGCGAGGCGCGTGCCCGCGGCCCCTGAAGCGCGTCCTAGCGGGCCGGTTCCGGCAGGAACACCGAGTCTCCGCGTGCCGCAATCATGCGGTCGATTTCCTGCTGCATGCGGTCGCGCCGCTCCAGGATCGCACGCAGCTCTGAACGGCCCATCCACTTGCCGAGCGAGGCCTCCAGGGCCCCGGCGTCGAGCGCGCGGAACCTCTCCCACAGCGCGCGGTCGATGTTGTCCATGCGGTGCACGAGCGTCTTCATCGTCGTGAACGCACGTGAATGATCGATGAGGAGGAGGTGCCAGTCGCCGTCGACCAGCCAGTTGCCGAGGTTCGGGTCCTTGTTCGCGATGAGGTTGTCGAACATCTTGGCGCGGACGACTTGACGGGTCCACTCCGGGATGCGGGCCGAGGGCGGCGCGGCGACGCCTCTCTGCCCGGGGACGCCGCCCAGCTCCTTGAAGCTGCGCGTGGGCGAGGCCCACAGCACCGCGGCGCCGCGCTCGCCGGAGATCTGCCGCTCCACCGTGGGCGGCTTCATGTGCAGCCCGAGCAGCTTGTCGAGTTCGTAGGCCGCGATCTCGGAGCGGTAACTCTCGAAGTAGCCATTCCGGATTCCCGGGGTGATGGCCTTCCAGGCCATGCTCTCGGCCAGACCGCCCGGCGCGAGGTGCGCGCGGCTCGGCCGGGTGACGCCAACCGGCACCTCCTTCATCGAGGCCACGTCGGCGCTCACGAGGAATTGCTCGTACTCGGCTTCGCGTCCCATCCAGATCAGGGCGCACGCCTCGGCACTGGGGGGACTGGTCACACCCGGGCCGGCCGGCGGCTGGGCGGGCGCCTGGGCCCACGGCGCGACCGAGCCGACGACGAGCCACGACATCAGGGCGATGATGGAGACACGCGTCAAGGTAGCCTCCCGGGCATGCTGCATGGTGCGGAGGGGCAAGGCGCCCTGTCCATCGCGCGCAGCATACCGCAAAACGCAGCGGACCGGACGGAGCCGGAGACGGGCCACCGACGAGCGGAAACCGGGAAACCGGAGACTGGATTCAGAGGTGCCGCGCGAGGAACGCCACGACGGTCCGCTCGGCGAAGTAACCATCGTCGCCGTTGGGCTCTTCGAGGAACGCGCAGTGCCCGCCGCAAGGCGTGATGACCGTCTCGATGTGCGGGTTGGCCAGGAGCGGCTCGGCGCCGAAGATCCCGGGAGGCACGAAGGGGTCGTCGGCGGCGCTCAGCACCAGGGCGGGGCGTGCCACACGCTCGATCACGCGCATGGCGCTCGCGCGGTGGTAGTAGTCGCTGGCGCCGTGGAAGCCGTGATGCGGCGCCGTGTAGCGATCGTCGAAGGCGCGAATCGACCAGATCTTCCAGAGCCCGTCCAGGTCGAAGATGCCGGGAAACGCGCGGGCCTTTCGCCACATCCGCCGCTGGAGGTTCGCGCAGAAGTTCCACTCGTAGATGCGGTTGGCCGGGCGCTCGATGGCGCGGACGCACGACTCGAGCTCCAGCACCGGTGACACGGCGCAGAACGCCTTCACCTCGGGGAGCGCGTCCTCACCGAGCTCGCCCGCCAGCTTCATCGTCAGGTTGCCGCCCAGCGAATAGCCGGCGACGCCGAAGCGATCGAGGCCGTCCCGGTCGCGGAGCTCCATGAGGACGAACCGCGGATCCGCGGTGAGACCCGAGTGATAGAGGCCGCGCGACAGGTGCTCGGTGCCGCCGCAGTTGCGCTGATTGAGCCGCACCACGTTGAAGCCCCGCGCCCAGGCCTTCTCGGCCATCCCCATCACGTAGTGCGCCTGGCTCGACGCCTCGAGGCCGTGCAGCAGCAGGACCGTGGCGCAGGCTTTCCGGTCGGGCTGCCAATGGCAATGGGCGAGGACGCGGGCGTCGGGCGCCACGTCGAAGTACCGCGCCTCGGGCGCGGAGAGCCGAGGGAACCGCCGCGGCCGGCCCCAGGCGTAGAGGGTCATCCGGTGGCCGCCGGCCCAGCGGGGAAGCGGGGTGAAGGTGATGGAGCCTGCGTGCACGAACCCCTTAATTGTAACGTTCCGCTACAATCCTTGCGGCGGCCGACAGCGGCACGGCCGCGGAGGACTGGCATGACACGAACGAGATATACGGCACTGCTGGTGGCGGCGCTGCTCGAGATGAGCGCCCGGGGTTGGGCACAAACGCCCGCGGCCGCGCCGGCCACGGCGGCGGTGCCGCCGGATAACCCCAGGCTGGTGGCCCAGAAGCAGGAAGCCGTCAAGGGCGTCGACGAGCTGGCAAAGCTCGCGCAGGAGATGGTGGACTCGGTGTTCAGCTTCGGCGAGCTGGGCATGCAGGAAGTCGAGACGTCGAAGTACCTGACCGGCCAGCTCGAGAAGTTCGGCTTCACGGTGACGCGCGGCCAGTCGGGCATGCCGACGGCCTGGGTGGCCACGTGGGGATCCGGCAAGCCGGTCATCGCGCTCGGCTCCGACATCGACGGCATTCCCCAGGCGTCGCAGAAGCCCGGCGTTGCGTATCACGACCCGCTGGTGGAAGGTGCGCCCGGACACGGCGAGGGCCACAACACCGGCATGCCGCTCAACATCGTCGCGGCGATCGCCGTGAAGAAGATCATGGAGCGTGACAAGCTGCCGGGCACGATCATGCTCTGGCCCGGCGTGGCCGAAGAGCTGGTCGCGTCGAAGGCGTGGTTCGTGCGCGACGGCATGTTCAAGGACGTGGACGTGAACCTCTTCACGCACGTGGGCGGCAACCTCGGGGTGTCATGGGGCCAGGCGGGGGGCACCGGCCTCGTGTCCATCGAGTACACCTTCGAGGGGGAGACGGCGCACAGCGCCGGCGCGCCGTGGCGCGGCCGGTCCGCGCTCGATGCCGTCGAGCTGATGAGCGTGGGCTGGCAGTACCGCCGCGAGCACCTCCGGCTGCCGCATCGCTCGCACTCGATCATCACCAACGGGGGCGACCAGCCGAACGTCGTCCCGCGCAACGCGAGCATCTGGTTCTACTTCCGCGAAATCGACCAGCCCCACATGAAGGAGCTGGTGGAGATCGGCAACAAGATGGCCGAGGGCGCGGCCCTCATGACGAACACGAAGTGGACGTCGCGCATCCTCGGCACCGCCTATCCGCGGCACTTCAACAAGACCGTCGCCGAGACGATGTACGCCAATATCCAGAAGGTGGGCCTGCCGGAGTGGAGCGACGCCGACCAGACGCTGGCGAAGGCCCTCCAGAAGGAACTGGGCAACGCCACGCAGCCCGGACTGGCCACGAAGCTGAACGAGCTGGGACCGCCCACCGATCCCGAGCGCAACATGGGCGGCGGCTCGGACGACATCGGCGACGTTTCGTGGAACATGCCCACCGTGACGCTGAGCTATCCCGCGAACATCCCGGGACTGCCCGGCCACAACTGGTCCAGCGCGATTGCCAGCGCCACGCCGATTGCGCACAAGGGCGTCGTGGCGGGCGCCAAGGTGCAGGCGATGACCGTGCTCGACCTCCTGTCCAAACCCGAGCTCGTCAAGCAGGCCTGGGACTACTTCAACGACGTGCAGACCAAGGACGTGAAGTACGTTCCGTTCATCACGAAGGACACGCCGGCGCCGACGCACCTGAACACCGAGATCCTCGCGAAGTACCGCGAGCAGATGCGGAAGTTCTACTACGATCCCGGCAGGTACTCGACCTACCTGGAGCAGCTCGGGATCACGTATCCGACAGTCCGGACGACGCCGCAGTAGGGGAAGATGTCACCGGAACCGGCCCGGGGATCGCGACGGGAGCCATGGAGTCTTCAAGGTTTGCGCGGGAGATCGTGACACGGCTGGCGGCCATCCTGCCCGCAGGCTTCGCCGCGCGGGCGGATGGCGACGCCATCCACATCGACGCGCCGGATGAACTCGGGGCCTCGACGTCAGTCGGCTATCTCGACCCGGCGGAGGCCGAGCCGCACGACTATGCCGACGCGGCTTGGAACGTGCTGAGCATGGCGCAGGACGTGGTGAGCGAGACGACGGCCGACCCATGGCCTGCGCCTCTGGGTGGGGGTTCGGACCTTGCGGAGCCCGGCACGCGCGCGGAGGGCCGCGCGATCGTGTTGTGGTTCGGCGCCGAGGACGCCCCGGTCCTGCGCCTGCCGTCCATCACGCTCGACACCTGAGGGTGGCCGTGGCCTTCCCGGAGAGCTTCACCACGGCGCGGCTGCGCGTCGACCGGCTGACCGAGGCCGACTTCCCGGAGCTGTGCCGGATGCACCAGGACCCGGTGGTGATGACGCACCTCGGCGGCGTTCGGGCCGCGGACTGGACGGCCGGGTACCTCGATCGCAACCTCCGGCACTGGGAGTTACACGGGTTCGGGCTGTGGATCCTCCGCGAGCGGCACGGCGACGAGCCCATCGGGCGGGCGGTGCTGCGCCACCTGCTGGTGGACGGCGTGGACGAAGTGGAAGTGGGATATGGCTTCTACGAGCCGTACTGGGGGCGGGGCCTGGCCACGGAGGTGACGAAGGCGTGCCTGCGATTCGGCCTCGATGTGCTGCACTTCGAGAGCATCGTGGGCATCACGGGTCCCGCCAACGTGGGCTCGCAGCACGTGCTCGCGAAGTGCGGCCTCGTCTACGAACGGGCCACGGACATCGACGGCGCGATGGTGGCGCTGTTCCGGACGCCGACAGAGCCACAGATGCGCAGTAGGTCCCAGGCCCGTTTGGCCGTGGGCTCCCTCCCCCGCACAGCCTGCCGTTGATCTGCGCCCACCTGCGCCATCTGCGCGTCCCTGCACTCCATCCGCGCCGTCGCGGCGTATCTGCGGCCCAGCTGCCGCGGCCGTGATAGCCTCCGTGTGTTCGAGCGCCATTCGAGGGCAGGCACCCTGCAACCGACCAGCCGTTTGCCCGACACTTCTCGCGAAGGTGGCGACGGACTGAATCGCTGGTGTCCGTTCTGTGACCTGAGCGGGACTGCGATTCAAGGGAGGCTGTGATGGGTGTGCTGCGGACGGTCGTGTCGACGGGCGTGGTGGTGGCCCTCGGAGTGGTCGGGGCGCTCGCGTCCCCGGCCCGGGCACAGCCGTTTGGACCTGGGCCTGTGCCCGCGAACTCACTCGCACTGGGTATGAGTCCTGGTGGACCGCGGAGCGGGTGCGAGGTCGAGGCCGAGGGTGCCCTTGGCGGTGGGAGGTCCTTCAGGCTGAAGGCTGGACTGAAGCGTGGGGAGCCTAAGGGGCACCTGCGCTTTCGCGATCACGCGGCCACCATCGAGTTCCATGCCACGGTCATCACCGATCTGGTGGTTGACGGGACGATCGTCTCGGTCCAGGGGCACGGGAGAACCGGGGCAACCGGTGCGCTGGCCTTCGCGGCGACGCTCGACGCGGGACACAGGACGTTTGTGATCCGGTTGAGCGACGGCTATCTCTACTCGGGCGGTTTCACGGGTTACCAGACCGAGATCACGGGATCTTGCCCGTTCGACGGTGCCGCGGACCTCGGCCTGGACGGGTCCGGCGCCGCGAGCGCCACGATCGGTCGTGCCGGTGGCTCGCAGTCTGCTGGCGGCGTCACGCTCACCGTTCCTCAAGGTGCGTTGTCCGATGAGATGGTGATCACCATGACGCCCATCCTCGACCTTGGCGGGACGCCGCTCCAAGGCTCGATGATCGGCGGCGTGCGCCTCGAGCCGGACGGGTTGCTGTTCCTGAGGCCGGCGAGGCTGACGATGGCGTTGCCATCAGGGGTGCCCCCGCTGGACGTGGTCGGCTTCGGATCAGCCCACGATGGGTCCGACCTGCATCTTCAGCCGCGAACGGTCGAGAGCGCCGTCATCGAGCTCGAGCTGTGGCACTTCAGCTCCGCCGGCGCGTCCGCGGGAGGGGCAGCCGCTGCCTCGGCGGTGCACAGCCATCAGCCGACCACGGCGGAGCGGCGCGCATTGGGGCGAATTGCTGTCGCCGGACCGCCCTGCGAGGCGGAACTGGCGCTCGAGGTCGTCGACGGTCCCGCCTGCACCCATCTGCGTCAGGAGACGGTGCGCGCCCTCTTCGAGTGGTACGTTGACGCTGTCGAGCCCGGGCTCGAGCAGGCCGCCGGCGGTCCCTCCTTCCAGGTCGAAGCCGCGATGCAGGAATGGCTCCAGTGGGCCGAGAGGGTTCTCGAAGAGTTCTTCGGAGGCTCGCCAGTGTGCGGCACGCTGCAGAACGAGTGCGATCGCGCACAGGCCCTGGCGACTGCAGCCGTCGCTGGGCTGGCTCGGCAGCGGCTGCAGGCCTGCACCGGAACCGACCTGCCGTCACAGATCCGCGACATTGCCCGCATCGCAGACTTCGTGAACGCGGGAGGGATCGACCTGTCAGGTGAAGGGCTGCCCGAGGCCGCCAACCTGATCAGCGCGTGCGTGGGGATACGGATCGAGCCGCCCACCTTTCCCCTGATCGCCGCGCGGAACCACGCCAACCGGCTCGACGTCCGCGCCTTCGTCTCGACCTTCACCGGCTCGCAGCTCACTGACGTTCCCCTCCAGGTCTCCCTCGACGTCGAACCCGGAGACACCGACGCCTCGACCGGCACTCTCGACGGTGATGGACGCTTCCAGACGAACGTCTACCCCACGGGTGCAGCAAACGTGATCATCGATGTCACCGTCGAGTTGTCCCCTGGTGCGCTGCCGCAGCTTCCGCCCGGCAGCCGTGAAGGGTTCACGACGACTCACCGACTGGCCCGGATCGTCCGCGAGCGCGTTGAGCTGGAAGCCCTGGGTCCCGTCACCGGCCTCCAGCCCGGCGCCGCGGTTCCGCTGCGCGCACGGGTGGCCGGCGATGGCATGAGTAACGCAGCGGTCGGCTACACCCTCAGCGGAGTCGGGCAGATCTCCACGACCTCGGCCACGACAAACGTCCAGGGCGAGGCGCCCTCATTCGCCTACACCGCTCCGGCCGGCGGCCTCGGCGGCAGCGCCACCATCACCGCCAGCTTCGACGGCGCCACGGCCAGCGTCACCGTCACCCTCGCCGCCGCCACCACCGCCGTGACCATCAACCCGGCGGCGGCCGCCCTCAGCGCCGGAGGCACCGCACAGTTCTTCGCTGCCGTGAGCGGCGCCACCAACACCGGCGTCACCTGGACGGGGACGGGCGGCACCGTCACGCAATCCGGTCTCTACACCGCCGGTTCGACACCCGGCACCTACACCGTCACGGCCCGGAGCGTAGAGGTCACCACCGCACTGGCGAGCGCTTCCGTCACGATACAGAGGGCCCCACAGTGTCCTTCCACGCACTACGGGCTCACGGGCGAGGTCAGGCGCGTCACGGCGTACGACGACTTCAGCGAGACCGCGACGGCCATGGTTACCGTGTGCCTCCACCGCACGGCCAGCCCGCAGACGGCGTTTGTCGCCTCCATCAGCGGGTCTTACTCGAACCAGAATGGCGAAACCTCGTGCAGCGGTGAGTTCGCCATGGCCGTTCCGCGCAGCGGCGGCGGAGAGCAGAATACGAGGTACGAGGAGCTCACGTTCGGCCCGACCGGGCTCATCGAGTCGGGGAAGCTCAAGGCCGCCTCGATCAAGACATGCACCGACGGGCTCGTCACCCATCAGAACACGACATTCAGCGACACCGGCGCGGTCCACGTGATCGAGAGCGGTCGCACCGTTGCGATCGACTTCGCCGAGGTGGACGAGGGTTACCACGTCACCAGCGGTGTGCTGCGGCCGCAGTAGCGGATGAGACGAACGCAGATGCGGCCCCTCCGCGTTCAGACGCCGCTCGTCACGTACTTGCTGAGCGCGGCCAGCAGGCGGTCCACCTCGGCCGGGCTGTTGTAGAAGTGCGGCGACACGCGCAGGCCCGGTCGATCCTGGCCGCCGCGGGTGGTGATGGCCACCTTGTCACGCTCGTACAGGGCCGTCGCCAGCTTGTTCGCGTCGAGTGAGCCGGGCACGAACGACACCACGGCGACGCGCCGCTCGGGCACCGGCGAGGTCCACACCTTCATGTCGGGCAGCTTCGCCAGGCCTTCCATCAACTGCGTGGTGAGCGCGCGCGAGCGCTGCTCGATGGCCGCGCGGCCCACCTTCGTCTGGAACATCAGCGCCTCGCGGAACGCGATCATCGTCGCCTCGTCGCGTTGCCCGAAACCCTCGAACGTCTTCGAGAAGCCCACCGCGCCTGGATAGGCGCTGTAGATGCTGGGCCACAGCCGATCCTGCACGGCCTTGTTCACGAACAGCACGCCGCACTCGCGCGCCCCGCAGGGCCACTTGTGCGCGCTTCCGGTGTAGAAGTCCGGCTGGATGTCGGCGAGGTTCACGTCGAGCAGCCCGAAGCTCTGGGCGCCGTCGAGCAGCGACAGCACGCCGCGCTCGCGGGCGAGCCGGCACAGCTCCTTCGCGGGCATCAGGTCGCCCACGGTGCTGGAGAGGTGCGTGAAGGCGATGACCTTCGTCCGCGGCGTGATCGCGCGCGTGAACGCGTCCACGTAGTGCTCCGTCCCGGGGTGCGGGTTCCTCTGCTCCACCGTGACGACGGAGTACCCGAAGCGCTTGGCCTTTTCCCGCCACGCGTTCAGGTTGCTCGGGTGGTTGTCCGCGTGCACCAGGACCTCGTCGCCGGGCTTGAGGTCGAGCCCATTCGACACCATGTTGTTCGACTCGCTGGTGTTGCGCGTGATGACGATCTCGTCGGGCGTGACCCGCAGGAACTCCGCGAGGGCCTTTCGCGTGTTCTCCTTCTCGGGATAGAGCCGCGCGCGGTTGTTGGGTGAGGGGTCCTGGTCCACGCTGCGGGTTTCGCGAGTCAGCGTCTCGAGCACGCCGCGGGAGGACGGGCACAGGTTGGCGGCGTTCATCACCGCCAGGTCGGCTGGCATCACGAACTGCTCGCGGACGCCCTTCCAGAAGACCTCGCCAGACGCCGCGCCGCCCGGCGCGAACGCGGGTGCCGGCGCCGCCTGGCTGGCCCACACCGGATCCGCGAAAAGGGCTGCCGAACCGCCGAGGGCGAACAGACGCGTGAAATCACGCCGCGAGACTGGTGCTGCCATGGAACCCTCCGTTTCGGGGGCATTGTACGCGAACAGGGAGGCGGGGTTCTCGGGTTCCGGGGTTCCGGGGTTCTGGGGTTCTCGGGTTCTCGGGTTCAGGGTTCACCGGTTCCGGGGTTCAGCGGTTCACCGGGTGCGTGGGCGACTCACTTCGTCCCGGTGAGCGCGTAGACCCTGAACCGCCCCTCCTGGTGAGCGAGCGGGAGATCGAGGTCTCGATCGATGACCAGATAGTCGAGCCCGAAGCGGACGGCCAGTGCCCGGGCGCCCGCCGCGTCCAGCGCGGCAAAGTCCCCAATCACCTCGCGGCGCTCGATGACCCGGGCGGCCGACTCGCGCGAGTAGATGGCCATGGCGGTGTCCTTCACGTCCTCGAGGAACACGTCGCGGCCCGCGTGGCGGAGCGGCGTGCCAAAGCGCCAGGCATGGCCCGGGTCGGCGATGAGGTGGGCGCGTGCCGGTTGCTGCTCGGCCCAGCGGATGACGCGCGTCCAGTCGTCGTCAGGGAGACGCGCGGCGACGAGCGGACGATCGCCATGCTCGACGAAGGCGATCCAGACACCGCGGCCCGCAGCCACCACGATGAGCACGGCCGCTACGGCCTGCCGCCAACGCGCTGGGGCGCGGGCGGGCATCCCGCGTGGTTGGTCCACGAGCAGCCACACCAGCGCGACCGTGCCGAGCAGATCCAGCACCCAGAACACCCGGGAGATCTGCAGCTGGACGAACAGCGCGGACCCCATGGTGACCGCGGGCAGCGTGAGGAGGAAGCCGGCGAGCAGGGCAATGGCCCCGGCGAGCAACCCTCGCTCGCGCGCGGTCGCGCCGCCGCGGTTGAGGCGCCACGCCAGTGTCCCGATGGCCAGGCACGCGGTCCCCAGGTTGGCGACCCACGCACCGGCCGCCCAGTCGCGCACGGGGAACAGGTAGTCCTTGGACTCGAGGAGCGCCCGCCACGCCGGGTCCATCGGCGCCAGCGCGCCCTGCAGGGGCCCGGCCAGCAGCATCCACGCGATGGCGACGAGGCCGATGCCGGCCAGCATGCCCACCGCCCGCCGCGCGTGCGGTTCGGTCGTCCAGATGGCCACGCCCAGGAACAGCACGAAGAACGCCGCGGTGGTGGGGTGGAGCAGACCGGCGGCCAGGATGGCGCCCATCGCCAGCCACGGATGCCCGCGCAGGTAGGTGGCGATCGCCCAGACGCCCACGGCGAACACCAGGACACGGGGGTGGAAGTAGCCCTCGAGCGTGTTCACGCCCGTCTTCGTGATGCGGTGGCGCAGGGTCTCGGCCGCAAGGAGGGCCCACGACGCCAGGGGTGTTCGGAAGAGTACGTGCCCCAGCCGCCAGAGGGCGACGTAGAAGATGACGAGGCCCAGCACGTAGCCGGCCGCGAAGCACGCCTCGATGGACCAGCCCGTGGACCTCACCACTCCTGCCACGATCTCGTCGACGAAGAAGTAGCGCGCCTGCGGATCGAGGAGGGCGGAGTCGCGTGGGAACAGCGTCGGGTCGAGCCGCTTCAGGACGGCGGGGATGTAGAACGCCTGATCAGCGGCGCCGAATCGATACCCACCCGAGTTGAGCGTGGCCAGCGCAACGAATGCCAGCGCGCCGGCAGCGTGGATCAGCGCCCGCACGTGAGCACTCGATCAGATCGCTTCGTCCGCGCTCGGGCCGTACATCGATGGCAGGGGCAGGTCGTGCATCCGGAGGTAGACGCTCAACTGCCCGCGGTGGTGCACCATGTGGTTGAAGACGAACGTGCGGAGCACGGTGGCCTTCGGCATGGTGAAGAGGGTCTGCCTGCCCTGAAAGAGCGACCACGGGGCCATGAGCTCGCCGTCGCCCCGCCCGGCCAGCGCGGCGCGTGCGGCGGCGGTGTTGGCATCGAACAGCGCAAGTAGCGCGTCGCGTGTGGCGGGCGGCTGATAGCCCTCTGGCCGTGCCGTGGACATGTCGAAGCCGTCCTGGGTGATGGTGACGCTCACCCAATGCGGCAGTTCCGCCAGGTGCGCAGCCAGGTGGCCGAGCGTCATGCTCCTGGGGTGCGGTTGCCAGTCGAACTGGCTGTCGGGCACGCGCTCCAGCAGCTTCCGGGTGACGCCCATCTCACGGTCGAACTCCGGCAGCAGCGTGTCCGAGGTGCGCATGCGGCATATTGTAGCCGGGCTCCATCGGTGGTGGCGGCGGCTTCGGCGCCGGCGCGGCCTTCGGCGTGGGCGCGACCGGCGGCACGGGCGCGGCCGCTCCGGGACGTCGCCCGCGCCGCCGCTCGCGTTCTTCCTGTTCCGACATCACCGAGCCGCGTCCGAGGTGGATGTCGCCGTTGAACGACTGCACCTCGATGCGCGCGCTGCCCGTGCCCAGCGTGAAGTTGAACCGCTTGCTGCCGCTGTCGCGCGACTGCCCTTCGGGCAGCTGGATGGGGAAATCGGACGAGAAGTCGCCCTGGAACGTGCGCACGAACACCATCGCGTTGGCCGCGCCGCCGAGCCCGACCCGCACGTCACCCCCGTGCGTGGTCAGGCGATAGGCGCCGCCGTCCCTGACGGTGCCGTTGAACGTGACGTCGCCATTCACCGTGGACACCTCGAGGTTCGACGTCTGGGCGTTCTCGATGACGATGTCGCCGTTGGTGGTTTCGGCGCTCATGTCGCCGGTGACGTTGGTCAGGCGGATGCCTTCGTTCACCGTCGTCGCCTGCACGCGGCCGCTGGCCTTGTCCACGGTAATCACGCCCATCACCGAGCGCACCGACACCGCGCCCGATCCGCCGACCACGCGGACGTTCCCGTGAACGGTTTCGACCGTGACCTCGGCGCTCGTGCCCTCGATGGCCGCTTCGAGATAGCTCCCAGAGAGGTTGACCGGCATCCACCGCGGAACGGTGAGTCGATAGTCCACGAGGCTCGCCGGCCCGCGGGCGGCCCGGCTGCGGATGCGGATGGTCTGGTCTGCTGTCTGGATGTCGACCGACTCCCGATCGCTGTGCGAGGCTTCCACCTTTACCACGTCGCGGTCCCACGAGGCGACGACGACCTCGCCGGCGTTATTGGTGAGCACCAGGCGGGTACCCTTCGCCACCGCCACTTCCTGGTTGGTCCGGGGCGCGTTCTCTGGCCCGCCCGGCCTCGCCTGGATGGGCGCCTGCTGCGCGTCGTTCAGCGCATTGCCGTCCTGCGCCCCCGCCATGACTGGCGTCAGGACCACCACCGCGGCCATCGTCCACACTCTCGCGCACGTTCCTCGCATACGTCGATCCCCTCTACCTGTGGTCATCTGAACCCAACGGCCGCCGCTCTACCGCCTGCGCATCTGCCGCTCGCGTCATCCGCGCCCTCTGCCTCGCCATCGACGTCAGCTGCCACTCGATAGCATCGCCGCCTGCCTCAGCAACTCGAGCTTGCGCCGGCGCGCGTCGGCGAGGTGCGTGTTGAGATAGGTGTTGGCCGGATCGGCATCGAGCGCCGCCCGTGACTGCCTGATCGCCTCGTCGATGGCGGCGAGGTTGCGCTCGAGCACCATCACGGTCTGCGGATTCAGCGTCTCGCGTCCCTCGCGCAGCACCTGCTCGAGATCGGCGACCGCCGCGTCGTACTCGGCGTCGGCAAACGTCGCGCGCTGCACATCGCCCTGAACGGCGTCGGTCGGCTCGGCCACCGCGCGAATCGACGGTCCGGTCGAGGCCGGCGACGCCGGCCCCGGCCTCAGGGCCAGCCACGATACTCCCGCCGAGACCGCGATGAGCAGGGTCGCCGCCATGGCCAGTTGCGGCAGTGAGAAGGTGAACGAGCGCGAGGTCGCCGAGCGCCGATCGAGCCGCGCCTCGATTCCCGGCCACAGGTTGCGCTCCGGCGGCGCATCAGCGAGCGCGCCGATCGCCAGGAGCAGGTCGTCCTGCCTGTCGAGCGGGTCGTCGTCCGCGGGGCCACGCCCCTGGATCTCGTCCCTAACCTTGTCTGTGTCCATCTGCGCCACCTGCGGCCCTGTCCGTGTCTGCAATCATCTGCGGCCTACCGTTGTCCTATCTGCGGCCCGGTCCGCGTCTGCGCCATCTGCGGTCTGTCTGCGGCCCTCTTCGTGGTTGCGTTCAGCGTTCGCCTCAACGTCTGTCGCGCGCGGTGCAGCTGCGACTTCGACGTCCCGGCCGACACGCCGAGCATCCCGGCAATTTCCTCGTGGCGATAGCCCTCCACGTCGTGGAGCACGAAAATGGTCCGCGCCCCCGGCGGCAGTCGCTCGATGGCCGCCTGCAGATCCATCCCGAGGTCGGGCCGCGACCGGGGAGGCGCGGTGGCCACCTCGAGCGCCGACTCGCTGTCGGAGAGGAACCGATCGCGGGCCACGCCCAGCGTCCGGAACCGCTCCACGATGACGTTGACCGCCAGGCGATGGAGCCACGTACCGAACGACGACTCGCCCCGGAACGTGCCCAGCTTCTGCCACGCGCGGACGAAGACGTCCTGCGTCAGCTCGTCGGCAGCGTCGGGCCCGGCCATCCGGCGTGCGAGACCGTGCACCCGTGGCACATGGGCGTGATAGACCCGCTCGAAGGCGGATGCATCTCCGTTGGCTGCAAGGACGATGTCGTCCACCGGCATGGAATTGGATGGCGCGTCGGGCGGAAGGGTTGGAACCGGGGGTGGCGGCCACCCCCGGGAATAGAGCGGATGGGCTATTGCGGGCGCGAGAAGTCGACCTTCGGGACCTGCTTGGCGGCCTCGGGCGCCTGGAACAGCGGGTATTCCTTGAAGCCGAAGATGCCGGCCGTGATGTTGGACGGGAAGGAGCGGCGCTGCGTGTTGTAGGCCTGCACGAACTCGTTGTACCGCATGCGCTCCACGGCGATGCGGTTCTCGGTGCCCGCAAGCTCATCCATCAGGCGCGCAAAGGTCTGGTTCGACTTCAAGTCAGGGTAGTTCTCGACCACGACCAGCAGCCGCGCCAGCGCCGAGGACTGCTCGTTGGCCGCGGCCATGGTCTGCTCGGGCGTCTGGGCACCCGCCAGCTTGGCGCGCGAATCGGCGATGGCGCCGAAGACGTCCCGTTCCTGTTGCGCGAATCCCTTGGCGGTCTCGACCAGGTTCGGGATGAGGTCATTGCGCCGCTGCAGCTGGTTCTCGACCTGCGACCACTGGGTCTTGATGGCCTCTTCCTGGCCGACGAAGGTGTTGTACGAGCAGCCCGACGAAGCCACTGCCGCGAGCACCATCACGATTCCAGCCGTGAACCGAATCAGCTTCTGCATAGAGTCCTTTCTACCACGAGGCGCCGCCGCCCCCGCCTCCGGATCGCCCGCCGCCAAAGCCGCCGAAGCCGCCTGATGAGCCACCCCAACTGCCCCCGCCGCCCCATCCGCCTCCGCCCCAGCCGCCTCCCACGCCGAACGGCCCCGCGCCGCTCGTCCAGTGGCGTCCCCGTCGTCGAGCGGTGGCAGACCTGCTGCTCTTCATCACGCGATACAGGATGTAGAGCACGATGAGGAGGGTGATGGGATTGATCGGGAGGCTCGCGCCGGGCCGCTCGGCCGCACGTGGGGGCGCCACCTCGATGGTGACGTTGCGCCCGTCGGCGATGCGCTGGGCCACGCGGGTGGCGCCGGCCAGCAGCCCCGCCCCGTATTCGCCGCGGCGGAAGAAGGGCACCATGGCGTCGCGGCTGGTCTCGCCGGCGAACCCGTCAGTGACGAACCCTTCCAGGCCGTAGCCCGCCTCGATCCGGACCTGGCGATCGTCCACCGCCAGGACGATGAGCGCGCCGTTGTCACCCTTCCGCGTGCCGATGCCCTTGCCGTGGTTCTCGAACATCTGCACGGCATAGCTCTGGAGGTCGGCGTACGGCTTGAAGGTCCTGACCGTGGCGACGACGATGACGTCGCCACTGGCGTCCTGCAGGCGGCGAACCAGGGTTTCGAGCTCGGCGGCCGACTGCTGGTCGATGACGCCGGCGAAGTCGTTCACCGGCGCGGTGAGCTCGGGCGGCAGGGGCTGCGCCGCGGCCAGTGACGCCGACAGCAGCAGCGCGACGAGGGTCAGTCGGGCCATTGGTCGATGACGCGCAGCAGGGCATCCATCGTCGCCAGGTACTCGGGATAGAGGCGGAGTGCATCCACGCCCGGGGCCGGCTCGGTCGCCAGCGCGAGGACATCGCCGACGACGCGCGGATCGAGCCCGGCACGCGCGGCGGCCCAGTGCGACAGGTCGGCGACGGTTTCGCAGGGGAACCCGTCGAGCCGCGCCATCCGGCGCAGCAGCAGGGCAAACCCGGGGGCCGATCGCCGCACCAGCGCGTCTGTGGCGGATGGGCGCGCGGCATCCTCGATGTAGTTCTCGCGGAGGTGGAGCAGGTGACTGGCCGCCTGCGCCTCGACGGCACGGCGCAGGTCGCGCCGATCGATGCCGATGCCGGCAAACGGGTCCTGGCCGACCAGCACGACGTGGGTGTCGATGATCTCGCCGTACTCGATGGGGAAGGCGTCGAGCGACTGCGCGAACTCGTCGCGCGGCAGCACGAGCGGCGTGGCGGCTCCCGCGTGGTGCCACTGCGAGGCGGTCGAGGCCATCGCCCGCAGGTCGTCCATTGTCAGCGACGAAACCAGCGCCAGGCTGTGGGCCGGTTCGCTGGTGTGGCGCCCGTAAGCCACCACCGCTTCCAGCCGAGTCCCGAAGATGCGCTGCAGGTCGGCAACGACGGGGTCGAGTCGGGCGCGTGCGGCCGTATCCATTCCCTGTAGTCTATGACGGTCGCGTGCCGCGCGTGTTCCGATGGAAATTGCGAGGGCAATCCCCGGATGACGCGAGGCGTCCGCTAAGATATGCACGCATGCAGCTGCGGCAGATCACGGTCGGATGCTTCGGTGGCGGCACGGGTCTGCCCGCCCTGCTCGGTGGCCTCAAGCGCAATCCCTGGCTCGACGTGAACGCGGTCGTCACCATGTTCGACACGGGCGGGAGCTCGGGCCAGCTGAAGGACGAGCTCGGCGTGCTGCCTCCGGGCGATGTGCTGCGCTGCACCCTGGCGCTGGCGAGGAACGAGGGCGAGGCGCGCCGCGTGCTCCTTGCCCGCCTGCCCACCCTCGAGCACGCCCGCCTTGGGGGGCACACCGGCGGCAACCTGCTCCTGTCGATGATGGAGCAGTACAGCGGCAACTTCATTGCGGCGGTCGATGGCCTGCGCGCGCTGCTCGGGTGCCGCGGGCGCGTGTGGCCCGTCAGCGTCGAGCGCGCGACGCTGTGCGCCCAGCATGCCGATGGGGGAGCGACCCGAGGCGAAGTGGAAGTGGACGCCGCACACGACCACGGCCGCCAGATCACGCGCCTGTGGCTCGAGCCCGCGGCCCGCATCCACCCGACCGTGCGCGAGGCCATCGGCGGATTCGACGCCGCCATCATCGGGCCCGGCAGCTTCTTCACGAGTCTCATGCCCACGCTGCTGGTGGACGGCGTCGCCGACAGCCTGCGCGCCGTGAAGGGCCCCCTCATCCTGGTCACGAACCTGCTCACCGAAGGGCGCGGGATGAGCGGCTTTACCGCCGCCGACGCAACGGACTGGGTCGGGCGCACCATCGGCCGCCCCGTGGACGTGGTCATCACCAACCAGGGGCACCCATCGGACGAGGTGCTGGCGCGGTACCGCGCCGAGCACAAGGAGCCGCTGGAACTCGGGGCGTTGCCGCCGGAATGTGAGGTGGTGACCGGCGCCTTCTGGCACTCGGAGATCGCGCGCCACCATCGCCGTCGGCTGTCCTACGCGGTCTGGGCAGTGCTCAGCCGTCACCTGTTGAAGTAGGCGGAGGGGATCATGAGATACGGACTCGTGGCGGTGATACTGGCCTGGGCGGCGGTGACGACGCCGCTGCAGGGCCAGGGGATGGACACGAAGGCGGTGCTGGCGTCGATTGACAGCAAGGGCAAGGCATACGGCGACGTCGCCCTGGAAATCTGGGGGTTCGCCGAGGTGGGCTACCAGGAGCAGAAGAGCAGCGCCCTCCTGCAGGAGCAGTTGCGGAATGCCGGGTTCACGGTGAGGGCCGGGCTGGCCGACATCCCCACGGCCTTCACGGCCGAATGGGGCAGCGGCAAGCCGGTGATCGGCATCGTGGGCGAATTCGACGCGCTGCCCGGCCTGTCGCAGGCGGCCGAGCCCGAGCGGCGCGCCCTTGCCGCCGAGGGCCCCGGCCACGGCTGCGGCCACCATCTGTTCGGCACGGCCTCCACGGCGGCCGCCATCGCCGTGAAGGACTGGCTGGTGGCCACGGAGCGGCCGGGGACGCTGCGTTTCTACGGAACGCCCGCCGAGGAAGGCGGGGCGGGCAAGGTCTACCTGCTGCGCGCGGGGCTCTTCGGCGACGTGGACACGGTGGTGACGATGCACCCGGGCGATCGGAACGCTTCGAGCGCGTCGAGCACCCTGGCCAACATCACTGGCAAGTTCCGCTTCCGCGGCGTGTCGGCGCACGCCTCGTCGGCGCCGGATCGCGGGCGCTCGGCGCTCGACGGCGTGGAGGCGATGAACACGATGGTGAACCTGATGCGCGAGCACGTGCCCTCCGACGCGCGCATCCACTACGTCATCACCAACGGGGGGCGCGCGCCCAACGTGGTGCCCGACTTCGCCGAGGCCTATTACTACGCGCGTCACAACGACATGCGCGTGCTCGAGGGCATCTGGGAGCGGATTCAGAACGCCGCGCGAGGCGCCGCCCTGGGCACGGGCACCACGATGGAGCTGGAGCTGACCGGCGCGGTGTGGAACGTGCTGCCCAACACCTACCTCGTGGGCCTGATGCAGAAAAACCTGCAGGCGGTGGGCGGCTACGAGTACACGCCCGCCGAGCGGCAGTTCGCCGAGGTGCTGCGCAAGTCGCTCGACGGCAATTTGCCGCCCATCGACAGCTCGAACTCGGTGTTCACGCCCGAGCCCGGCATCGGCAGCGCGTCAACGGACCTCGGCGATGTCAGCTGGAACGTGCCCACGGTGCAGCTCACCTCGGCGACGTGGGTGCCCGGCACGCCGGCGCACAGCTGGCAGGCCGTGGCCGCCGGCGGCACGTCGATTGGCGTGAAGGGGATGCTGGTGGCGGCGAAGAGCATGGCGCTCACCGCCATCGATCTGTTCACCGACCCGTCGCACATCGAGAAGGCGCGCGCCGAGTTCGACCAGCGGCGCGGGCCGGGATTCAAGTACACGACGCGGCTCGCCGACCGCAAGCCGGCGCTGGACTATCGCAGGTAGGTTCAAAGCACGGTAGGTTCAAAGCACGGAGGTTCGGAGCATTCGAGTGACCGCCATACACCGGTTCGTGGAGCAGGCGCGGCGGGGGGAACTGGCGCGGCTGGTGGCGCGCGTGGGCTCGGGGTGGGTGGTCCTGGGCGACCCCCAGATTCTGCCAGGCTACTGCCTTCTGTATCCGGATCCGGTGGTGGCCGACCTGAACGTGCTCGCCGGCGACATGCGACGGCGATTCCTGGAAGACATGGCGCGGGTCGGTGATGCCGTGCTGGCGGTGACCGGCGCCGAGCGGCTGAACTACGAGATGCTGGGCAACGTCGAGCCGGCGCTGCACGCGCACATCATCCCGCGCTATGCGTGGGAGCCGCCGGAGCGACGTCGTCAGCCGGTATGGCTTCATGATTGGTCGCAGGCCCGTGCCTTCGATGTCGGCATCGACGGTGATCTCCTTGTGCGGCTCGCCGCCCGGTTGCGATAGGAAGCCCGGACGGCGTGGAATCTTCCGCTGCAATGCACTGGCCTTTAGTTTGCTTCCCTTGTCCCTCTGGGGGCGGGACACCCGCGGAATCCCCACAGAAGAGGGATCGCGAGTTCAATTCTGAGCACCGTGGATGCCTATGTGTGAATTTTTTTCATATCTCCGCAATAGCGTCAGGTGCGCTGCGGTAGTCGCCGGCGCCGTGGTGATTGGGATGCCGGCCGCCGCGCTGGCGCAGCCGGAAGCCGCGCAGCTCGGGGGTTCCGAGAGCTTTGCGGTGCTGGCCGGGGCGTCGGTGACCAACACCGGCACGGCCACGATCGCGGGCGACGTGGGCGTCGACGCGGGTGGGGCGGTGACAGGGACAACGGGAGCCATGCTGGCGCCCGGCAGCACGCTGCACGTCGGTGACGCCGTCGCGGCCCAGGCGCATCACGACGCGACTGCGGCCTACACCGACCTCGCCACTCGCGTGTGCACGCCCGCGAATACTGACCCGGTCCTCGATGGGCAGTCACTGGCCCCGGGTGTCTATTGCTTTACCAACAACGCCGCGTTGGCCGGGACGCTGACCCTGACCGGAGAGGGGCCATGGATCTTCCAGGTGCCCGGCGCGCTGACGGTGGCCGGCACGGCATCCGTACTCGTGCCGGACGTGGTCGTCGACCCGACGACCGGCTGCAAGGGAACGAACGTCTACTGGCAGGTGGGTGACGACGACCCCACGACGGCGCTGTCGGCGTCCACGGTCGGCGGAACCTTCGTGGGCAACGTGCTCGCACTCGGCAACGTGGACGTCGCCAGCCTGGCCACGGTGGATGGTCGCGTCATGTCGCTCGGCGAGTTGGACGGCACGACGCTCAACGGGGGCGTGATCACGATGGCGGCCAACACCATCACGGCCTGCAGCTACGGCCACCTGCTGCCGACCTACACGCCCTTCAAGGTGACGGGCGGCGGCGGCATCAACGTGCCGAGCGATCCGACGGAGACCGATCCCGACGCCACGGGCACTGGCCGTGCCAACTACGGCTTCAACGCCCAGCCTGGCGCGGCGGGTGGGTCCGCCACCGGTAACGTCAACTACGTCAACCACGCGATCAACGGCAACCTGCACCTCAATGGACCGGTCACCGACGTCGACGTGCTGGCGCTCCACGACGATGGCACGCCGAAAACCGTGCGCTTTTCGGGCACCTGCGACCGGCTGCTGGCGGATTGCACCTTCAGCGTGATGGTGGAAGACAACGGTGAACCCGGTCGTGACGACCAGTTCGGTGTGACGGTCGCGGCGGATGGGGAAGTGATCGAGGAGCGGGCGATGCGGGTCGTGCGGAACGGCAACATCCAGTTCCACGATTCGACGCTCGAGACCGAGGTCGACGACTCGACGCTCAGCCCCGGCCAGACGATGCGGCTGACCGCACGGCTTCGCCGCAATCGGGGGGCCGCTGCGGCCGACGCGTACGTCGTGCTGCGGATGCCCAACGGCCAGATGCTGTCGTGGACGGGCAGCAACCTGGTTCCGGGTCTCGTGCCGATCGCGCGCAACTTCGTCCCGACGGACTTCGTCGGCGAGATCCTGAACCTGCGCGTACCCGGCGGCACTCCGCCCGGGTACTACACGTGGATGTCGGCGCTCACCGAGGCCGGGACGATGCAACTCATCTCCGGTATCTCCGAGCGGAGCTTCACGGTCACGCCGTAGAGGCCGGAAGGAAACGACGAAGGCACGAAGGGCCACGAAGCACAGAAGCCAGGACCTCAAGGGTCTTCTTCGAGCGCTTCGTGGCCCTGCGTTTGTCGAGCGTCCCGCTACTTCTGCAGGCCCCGCAGATGTGACACCAGCGCGTCGATACGCTCCTTGACCGCGGCTTCGCTGCCAGCGCCCTGTGTCTGCAACAGCGCCTCGCCCCACACGGGCATGTCGCCGCCGCCGTGACCCTTCACCGGGTTTCTCCCATCGATGATCCGCGCGACCATCTCGGCCGGAAAGGTGCCGCCGTTGTTGCTGGCCAGCGCCGTGAGATCGGCCGGCCGCTTCGTCAGGGAACTGGCAAGGGGCCCTGTGCCCTTGGCGTCGCTGCCGTGGCAGACGACGCAGTAGGACTGGAACAGGTCGCTGCCGTTGGCGGCGCGTGCCTGTCCGGCGGCGACGGGAACAGTCCAGGGCGCGGCCATTGCCGCGACCGTCAGGATGATCGGGACTCTGCGACGCGAACCTGCCATGCGGCACCTCCTGACTTGGGGCGTGTGACCGGCTCCGCACGAGCCGCTCTAGCGCGACGGCGAACGGCCGGCTCCCGTCCGCTGGTAGATGACGAACCAGCGTTCGGGCATCCCGGCTCCCTTCGGGTTGTTCGCACCCTGGAACAGATCGAGCTCGCGCACGAGCTCGAAGCCCACGGCGGCCATCCAGGTGCGCACCTGCTCGCGGGTAATGCGATCCTCGGGCTTGTCCCACTGTTTCGCGATGGGATCGTCGAACTCCTGTTCGACGATCGCGATACGGCCGTCAGGGTTCAGCGAGGCCGCGAGTCGCTCCAAGTAGCCCGGGCGGTCGTGCACGTTGTGAAACACGTCATGGAAGAACGCGATGTCCAGGCTGCGTTGGGGCAGTGCGGGATCGTCGCGCCGGGCGAGCACGGTCTTCAGGGTCGTGTGGCCATCGCGCACCGCCTTTGCGTTCACGTAGTCGAGCAGCTCGGGCCAGATATCCACGGCGAACGCGGTGCCGCCGGGCGCGACCGCCTTCGCGAACGGGATCGTGAAGGCCCCGGTGCCGCAGCCGATGTCCGCGATCACCATTCCCGGGGCAAGGCTCAGCGCGGCAATGACTTCGTCAGTCTTCAGCGCAGGCAGCCGCTCCGGTCGCTCCAGTCGCCTGATCCATTCGAATCCGCTGGTGTTGTCGTGGCGAACACCGGGCGGCGGCTCGCCGCCCGGCGGCGCCTGAGCCATCCCCGCTCCGCCCAGGGACAACACCACTCCGACGGCGAGAAGACGTGCGACAGCAGTGCGCCACGGCATCATGCATCCTCCTACGGCTTGAACGCGAGGTACTGGATGCCCTTGAGCGCCATGCTCTGGCTGGGCAGCTCGGCCTCGCCGGCCGGGAACCCGTTCACCTTCAGGATGTACGCGGTGATGTCCGCGTTCTCCTGGCCGCCCATCTGCCCCTCCTTGCCCGGGGGCATGGTCGTGCGGTTCCGTTCGAAGAGGTCGCCGACGGTCTGGCCATCGTAGTTGGCCGAGAACGCGGCGCCGACCAGCGGCGTCGCCATGCCGCCGCCGGCGCCGGCCGGCCCGTGGCACTGGCCGCACTCCTTGTCGTAGAGTGCGGCGCCGCGCGTGGCCTGGTCCTCGGTGTAGACGCCGTCCCAGACCGTGGGTGCGGGCTGCGCGCGAAGGCTCGCAACCAGGGCAGCTGCTCCGCAGAGCGCGATGCAGCAGGTGACGAAGTGACGGCGTCGCATGAGGGCAGCCTCTCCCTTCTCGTGCCGATCCCTAGCGATCGGTGGTGCGCTTGATCTCGCCCTGCGGCAGCGCGAACGCGATGTACTCGCTAGAGTACGTGCCGCCGCCGACGGCCACGATGATGAACTGGCGCCCGTCGACCATGTAGGTCATCGGATTGCCGCTCTGCGGCGCCGGCATCCAGACCGCGCCGACCTCGGCGCCGGTCTGCTTGTCATAGGCGCGCAGCATCGCGCCTCGCGGCCGCCCCGGCGGCGCCGTCAGCATCGGATCGCCGACGATGACGAGCGTCTTCGTCACGACGATGCCGACGATGCCCTGCTGGCCGGTCTTCGGGATGTCCAGGCCCTTGAGCATCGGGTTGTTGCGCACCGCGTCCGGCGTGTCGCCGTGGGGCACCTGGAACCTCAGCACGCCCTGGTTGAGGTCGATCGCCGAGACCACGCCGTACGGAGGCTTCATGATGGGCAACCCGCCCAGGCCCTCGGTGAGGGGGCTCGGTCCACGTGGCCCGAAGCTTTCCTCCTTGCCGAAGTGCTGGGACTCCCAGATGGGAATCCGGTGTTTCGCCTGCGAGGCCGGGTCGAGCACCTTGAAGTACTCGGGGCTGATCGCGGTGGCCGACACCTGCGAGTTGTAGGCTTGCGTGTAGAACGTGGACGTCTCCGGGTCGAAGCCCGAGCCCGGCCAGTTGACGCCGCCCATGGTATTGGCGACATTGATGGCCCCGAAGATCTTGCCGTCGGGAATCACGGCCGGCACGAACGGGGTCTGCTCCCAGCGGTACTTCTTCAGGTTCTCGAGCGCCTGCGTCCTCAGGGCCGGCGTGAAGTCGATGACGTCTTCCGGCGCCAGGTAATTGCGCGAGTAGGCGGGCGGCTTGCTCGGGAATGGCTGCGTCGGTGATGTCTTCTCGCCGGGCACGTTCGACTGCGGCACGGGACGCTCCGGCATCGGCCAGATGGGCTCGCCCGTGAGGCGATCGAAGACGTAGAGCCAGCCCTGCTTGCTGGCTTGTGCCACCAGCTTGCGAGGCTTGCCGTCGATGGTCGCGTCGATGATGAGCGGCGCGCCGACGGCGTCGTAGTCCCAGATCGGGTGATGCACGAGCTGGAAGTGCCACCGCTTCTTCCCGGTCTTCAGATCGACGGCGACGAGGCTCTCGGCGTACAGGTTGTTGCCGGGCCGGTTGCCCCCGTAGATGTCGATGGTGGGCGACTCGACCGGCAGGTAGACGAGGCCCGCTTCCCGGTCCGCCGACATCTCGGTCCATACCCCGACGTTGCCCGTCCACTCCCACGATTCGTTCTCCCACGTCTCGTTGCCGGGCTCACCGGGATAGGGGATGGTATTGAAGCGCCACAGCTGCTTGCCCGTCTTCGCGTCGAAGGCGCGGACGAGTCCCTTGGCGTTCACGGAGTACTCGTACCGCAGCCCCTCGGCCATCGCCGACTGGACGATGATGGTGTCGTTCACCACCAGCGGCGTGGAGTGCGTCCCGATCTCGCCCGTCTCGAGCGGGAGCGGCTTGTCCTTCATGTAGACCACGCCTTCTTTCAGGTCGATGATCCCGTTCTTGCCGAACGACGGCACGGGATGGCCCGTCCGGGCGTCGAGCTCAACGAGGCGGTAGCCGATGGTCACGAAGACGATCCGCTCGTCGCCGCGGCCGTCGGTCCAGTAGGAGAGGCCGCGGCCCGAGAGCTTGCGCGGGGAGACCTCCGCGCGACGGCCCTCGTCCAGGCCGTAGATCCACTTCAGCTCGCCGGTCTTCGCATCGACGGCCACGACCGAGCGGCGGGTGCCGCCGACGGCGTAGAGAACGCCCTTCACCATCAGCGGCGTGCCCTCGAGCTTGTATTCCAGCCGGGGGCCCAGGTTGTCGGTCTTCAGGCGCCAGGCAACCTCGAGCTTGTTGAAGTTGGTGGCGTCGATCTGGTCGAGCGGAGAGTAGCGGCTGCCCTTGATGTCGCCGCTGTAGTGCGGCCATTCACCAGTGCTGGTGCTCGGGAAGACCGGTGCGCCGGCCTGGCCCGAGACGCGTGGCGCGAACTGAAGCAGGGCGCCCGCCGTGATGAGCAGCAGCAGCGCGGGCACGAAGCGAATCCTTGTGCGCGGCATGAGTGCGCCTCCTCGAGCGGATGAAATCTCTGCCCGCGCCCGGACGGGCACGTTCAGACAGAGACTCCCCGGAGGATGCAACGGTCAGGCCAGTCCCTGCCGGAGGTTTCAGGCGACTAATGCGTTGGACGCATCGATGGTGTCGGTTTCTCGGATGGGATCCGCCGAGCGTTCGGCACGACGCGCCCTGCACGGGGGCAGCGGAGACACCCTGAGACATTCTGGAGTCAGTCGGCTGCCGCGCGGACCCGTCCGCGCCACGTCGGGGGCCGGTCTCTACCCAGATTTCTTGGAGCGTTTGGCGCTCGTTCGTGGCGTCGTGGTTTCCTTTGGGGCGCGGTCCTCCTTCATCGCCACCGCCTGCGCGATGATGCGCTGGAAGAGCTTGCCTGTGTCGCCGGTCTTCGCCGGCGGGTTCGTGGTCCACACCGCGGGGTTGTCCGCGGCCAGGATGTCCACGAAGTCCGCGTCCGGAGTCTTCACCGACAGCGGCGCGAACTCGGTGATGTCGATGGGACCCGCCCATTCGTCGCGGTGCTTGATCAAGAGCCAACTCGGCCTGGTGCCGCCGCCGAATCCGCGGGTGCGGACCAGTACCCACGATCCCTTCAGCTTGTAGCCATCCAGCGTGAACTTCAGGTCGCCCTTCCGCAGCGCCGCGTCCACGTCCGGGCTCTCGGGCGTCCACGTGCCGCGGTCCCACAGCATGACGATGCCGGCCCCGTAGCCTTCCGGGATCACGCCCTCGAAGGTGCCGTAGTCGTAGGGGTGATCCTCCGTCTGCATCGCCAGGCGCTTGTCCGCCGGGTCGATGGACGGCCCCTTCGGGACGGCCCACGACAACAGCACGCCGTTCCACTCGAGCCTGAGGTCGTAGTGGAGGTGCGAGGCCAGGTGCTTCTGGACCGAGAAGAACAGCCCTGCGCCCGCCTTCCGCTTCCTGGTCGGAGCCGAGCCGTCGGGCTCCGGTGTCTTCGAGAAGTCGCGCTTCTTCCGATAGTCGTCGAGGGCCACTGCCGAAAGAATACACGCAGGTCCTCCGACGGGCAGGCTGGCGTTCGGTCGCGGGGCGAGGCCGAGGTCAGGGATATTGGACGAAAGACAGAACGCGCTCTCGGTTCGGCCGCTCAGGCCCGGGGTGCGCCCGGACCGTCCCTGATCCTGCAACGGGGGTCGCGCATACAATACCGGGCGATGGCCACGCCCAACGCCGTGCCCCAGGATCGCGCCTTCTTCGGCCACCCGCGCGGGCTCTCCACGTTGTTCTTCACCGAGATGTGGGAGCGCTTCAGCTACTACGGGATGCGCGCCCTGTTGCTGCTGTACATGACCGCGCCGCTCTCGGCCGGAGGGCTGGGATTCGACGCCGCGCAGGGCGGCGCCATCTACGGGCTCTACACGTCGATGGTGTACATGACGGCCCTGCCGGGCGGGTGGATTGCGGACCGGCTGATCGGCCAGCGCCGCGCCGTCCTGTATGGCGGCATCCTCATCGCGAGCGGTCACTTCAGTATGGCGGTTCCGTCGCTCGCCACGTTCTACCTCGGCCTCTTCCTCATCGTCATCGGCACGGGGCTGCTCAAGGGTAACGTCAGCGTCATCGTCGGCCAGCTGTACGCGCCCGAGGACACGCGGCGCGACGCGGGGTTCTCCCTCTTCTACATGGGCATCAACCTCGGCGCGTTCATCGCTCCGCTGATCTGCGGCTACCTGGGTCAGGAGATCAGCTGGCACCTCGGGTTCGGAGCCGCCGGGGTCGGCATGGCCCTGGGCGTCGTGCAGTACGTGCTGGGGGGCAAATCGCTCGGCACGGCGGGGCTGGAGCCGGCGCCCTCGGCCTCGCCGGAGGCGTTCGCGTCACTGCGACGGTCGACGACGCGTTGGACGATCGTGGCCCTCGTCGTGCTCGTGGCGCTCGGGGCCGGCATGCTCACCGGCGCCCTGCCGATTACAGCGATGCAGATTGCGGATGCCGGCGGTCTGCTCCTGTTGCTGCTCACGCTAGGGTTCTTCGCCTGGTTGTTCGTGTCGGGCGGATGGACCCCGGAGGAGAGAAAGCGGCTCTACGTGATCGCGGTGTTGTTCGTGGCCTCCACGCTGTTCTGGTCGGTCTTCGAGCAGGCGGGCTCCACGCTCAACCTGTTCGCCGATCGAAGCTCCGACAACCGCGTGTTCGACTACGTGTTTCCCAGCACGTGGTACCAGTCGCTCAATTCGCTGTTCCTGATCGCACTCGCGCCGGTGTTCGCCTGGGTCTGGGCCCGGTTGGCCACCCGGGGGCAGGACCCTTCACGGCCGGCGAAGTTCGCCATGGGCCTGGTCTTCGTCGGGCTGGGCTTCGCGGTCCTCATCGGCCCGGCCCGGACCGCGGAGTCGGGCGCGCTGGTGAGCCCCCTGTGGCTCACGCTCACCTACCTGCTGCACACGCTCGGCGAGCTTGCGCTGAGCCCGGTGGGGCTGAGCGCCATGTCCACGCTGGCTCCGGCCCGCATCGCGGGCCTCATCATGGGCGTGTGGTTCCTGTCGATCTCGGTCGGCAACTTCCTGGGCGGACGCATCGCATCGCTGTACGAGTCCATGGCGCTGCCGAGCCTGTTCGGCGTCGTGGCGACCTTCGCCATTGTCGCCGGTTTGATGCTCTTCGCGCTGGTTCCGGCGATGCGCCGACTCATTGACCAGCCTACGCCGGCAGGCCGTTCTTGATGACGCCCCGGATGGCCTCGACGAAGTAGTCGATCTCCTCGAGCGGCGTGTAGATGTTCGGCGTCACGCGAAGTCCCCGGTACGAGAGGCTGGGTTCCTTCGGATTCTCGTGCCCGACCGCGGTGATGACGATGCGGTGCTTGTCCCAGAGATAGGGGACGAGCCTGTTCGTGTCGATGCCGTCGATCGACACGACGGCCAGGCCCCAGGTCTGACCGGGCTCCAGGCTCGAATGCAGGCGGACACGCGACTCCTTCTTCAGTTCGTTGGCCCACCGGAGCGTCAGGTAGCGCAGGCGCGCGGCCTTGCGCTCGATGCCGATGGCCTGCTGGAACGCCACGGCCTCGTTGATGGCGGCACGGGGGCCCGGCGGGTGCGTGCCGATCTCCTCGAACTTCCGGATGTCGTTGTCGCTCCGCGCAGGGGCGGCTTGCAGGGGCCAGGTGGACGCAATGCGATCGCGACGAACGTAGAGCAGGCCGGTGCCGAGCGGCGCCAGCAGCCACTTGTGCAGGCTGACCCCGTAGTAGTCCATCTCGAGGTCGCGCAACTTGTACGGGAAGTGGCCCATCGCGTGAGCCCCGTCCACGATGGTGACGATCCCCCGCGCGCGGGCCAGGCGGCTGAGCTCCCTCACCGGGAACAGCTGCCCCGACTGGTTGGTGATGTGGCAGAAGTGCAACACCTTCGTCTGGGGCGAGATGGCGCGCTCGAGCCGCTGCTGGAGGTCGGCCTGCGTGGTAGGGCAGGGGAAGTCGATGCGCGTCACCGTGATCTTGTCGCGACGCACCCGCTGATCCCAGGTGGTGAGCATGCGCCCGTAGTCCTGTTCGGTGGTGACCACCTCGTCACCGGGCTTCAGATCGAGACCCATCTGTGCGATCTGCAGCGACTCGCTGGCATTGCGCGTGATGGCAATTTCTTCCGGGTCGGCGCCGAACTCGGCTGCCAGCCGCCGTCGCGCGCTCTCGATGTTCCGGTCGATCATGCCGCGGTGATAGACGGGCGCCTGGTTCGACCAGTCCATGTAGCGCTTGCAGGCCTCGTGCACCACCGTGGGACTGGGGCACTGGTTGCCGTTGTTCAGGTTGATCAGGGTGCGATCGAGCGTGAAGGCGAACTGGATCTCCCGCCAGTAGTCCTCGTCGGCCGCCAGCTGTTCAGGCGTGCGGCTGGCCACCGACTGCGTGAGCGCGGCGACATCGTCGAGGCCAGAGCGCGTGGCGGCAAACCCGGCCCCAGCCGCGCCGCCGGTGAGGCGAAGAAATGAACGTCGGCTCCACATGGTCAACCCCCGGGGAGAGTATAGACACGAAGGTTCAAAGCACAAAGGTGCAAGCACGGAGGTGCACAGCACGGAGGTGCAGCGCCGGATGTTACGCTGGTCGGGCATGGTGTTGCTCCTGTCCACCTACGATCTCGGCCGGCAGCCCTTTGGGTTGGCGTCGCCGGCCGCGTGGCTGCGGCAGGCCGGTGTCGATGTCGTGGCCGTGGACCTCTCGCGCCAAAGGCTCGATGAGGGTGTCGTGTCTCGTGCCCGGATGGTGGCTGCTTACCTGCCCATGCACACGGCCACCCGGCTGGCCCTGCCGGTGCTCGATCGCGTGCGTGCGCTCAATCAGGCCGCCGTGCTCTGCGCGTACGGGCTGTACGCGCCTCTCAATGCCGAACTGCTGAAGGCACACGGCGTCACCCATGTGCTCGGCCCTGAGTTCGAGGCCGACCTTGTCGCGCTGGCGCGCGGCGAGACGTCGGGCCAGGCTCGGGCCGGCGCGATCGGGCTCGGCGAACTCGCCGTCCCGCTGCCGCGATTGCCGTTCATCCAGCCCGATCGCCAGGGCCTGCCCGGACCTGCGTCCTACGCCACACTGCAGTTGCCCGATGGCACGCGCAGGCGCTCGGGATCGACCGATGCCTCGAGAGGCTGCAAGCATCACTGCCGGCACTGTCCCATCGTGCCGGTGTACCACGGGCAATTCCGAGTGGTCCCGGTGGAGGTCGTGCTGGCCGATATCCGCGCGCAGCTGGCGCTGGGCGCAGAGCACATCACCTTCGCAGATCCTGATTTCCTGAACGGCCCCACGCATGCCATGCGCATCGTCGAGGCGTTGCACGCCGAGTGGCCGGCGCTGACCTTCGATGCGACCATCAAGGTGGAACACCTGTTGCGGCATCGCGATCTGCTGCCCAGGCTCGCGCAGAGCGGGTGTCTGTTCGTCACCAGCGCCGTCGAGTCGATCGACGACACGGTGCTCCTGCACCTGCAGAAGGGCCACACCCGCGCGGACTTCGAGGAGGCGGTCGAGCAGTGCCGTGCGGCAAACCTCACGCTGGCGCCCACGTTCGTGGCGTTCACGCCGTGGACGAGCCTCGAGGGCTACGGCGAGCTGCTGAACGCGGTCGAAGGTCTCGACCTCGTGAGCCATGTGTCGCCCGTGCAGTGGGGCATCCGGCTGCTCGTGACGTCCCGCTCGTCGCTGCTCGACCTGCCCGACATCCGCGCCGTGGTGTCGCACTTCGATCCGCGCACGCTCACGCACCCCTGGCGGCACGCCGATCCGCGCGTGGATGCGCTGCAGCAAGCCGTGATGCACCTGGTGGGCGTCAGCCTGGATCGTCCGCGTCACGAAACCTTCGCTGCCATCCGGACGCTGGTCGAAGACGCCATCGGCGATGTCGATGCGCTCGGTCGCGATCCGTTGCCGGCCGGCCGCCCGGCGCCATGGCCATCGCGGGCGACCATCCCATACTTGAACGAGCCCTGGTACTGTTGAGCGGAACCCACCGCAGAGCAGGTGGCTCTGTTGTGACGGTACCGCGCACGAAGGCCCCCATGGACGGGAAACGGCGCGTGCTGCTGCTGGCGACGACGACGGGCTACCAGACGCGGATGTTCGAGGAGGCCGCGGCCAGCGCCGGCGTCGAGATCGTGTACGGCACCGATCGTTGCGAGCGCCTCGACGATCCCTGGCGCGACGGCGCCATTGCCGTGCGGTTCGAGGAGACGGCGGCGTCGCTGCGGGCCATTGAGCAAGCCGTCGGCTGCGGGCCCGTGGACGGCGTGCTGGCCGTGGGTGACCGGCCCGCGATGCTGGCGGCCTCGGTGCTGCGCGCGCTCGGCCTGCCGGGCCATCCTCCGGAGGCCGCCGCCATCGCCCGCGACAAGCGCAGGATGCGCGAGCGGTTGCGCGCCGCGGGCCTGCCCGTGCCCGAGTGTACCGTGCTCGAGGCCGGGGACGTCCCGGCCCCGACGGCGGCGGCGCTCGATTACCCGGTCGTGGTGAAACCGACGACGCTGTCGGGATCGCGCGGTGTGATTCGCGCCGACGATCCCGCGTCGTTTGTTGCGGCCGTGGATCGCATCCGCCGACTCCTCGCGTCGCCAGACATCCGCGTGTCGGAGGGCGGCGACCCGGGAGTGGTGCAGGTGGAGCGATATATCGACGGCGTGGAATACGCGCTCGAAGGCCTCCTCGAGCATGGGACCCTTCGCGTGCTGGCGATCTTCGACAAGCCGGACCCGCTCGAGGGCCCGTTCTTCGAAGAGACCCTGTACGTCACGCCCTCGCGCGCAGGTCACGTCGCCCAGCAGGCCATCGTCTCTGCCGTGGCTGCAGCCGCACGCGCGATAGGCCTTCACCACGGGCCGATCCACGCCGAGTGCCGAGTGGCGGCCGATGGGGTGTACGTCCTGGAAGTGGCCGCCCGGCCCATTGGGGGGCTGTGCGCGCGCGCCCTGCGATTCGCGCGCGAGGCCGACGCGTCGCACGCGCACGTGGGACTCGAGGCATTGCTGCTCCGCCATGCCCTGGGTGAGCCCGCGAGTGGGTGGGTGCGCGCGCCCGAAGCATCGGGCGTGATGATGATTCCGATTCCACGCGCGGGTGTGTTCCGCCGGGTCGACGGCGTCGAGGCCGCCCGCGTCGTGCACGGGATCGACGATGTGGCGATCACGGCAAAGGCCGATCAACGGGTGGTGCCGCTGCCCGAGGGCGCCAGCTATCTGGGGTTCATCTTTGCCCGTGCGGGTACGCCCGGTGAAGTGGAGCGCGCGCTGCGCGACGCCCATGCCGCGCTCCGCTTTACGATTGATCCGTATCTGCCCGTGATGAGAGGGTAGCCGCCGGACCCATGAACCCCAGAGCCTGAGAACCTCAGAACCCGAGAACTTCAGAACCCGAGAACTCTACTTGCTCTGCTCCGGCACGTAGCCGGGTGGGAGCGCGGCGCCCGCGCCGAAGAAGAACTCCTCCAGATGCGTCCGGATCAGCTCCTGGCCTTCTTTCTGCCACGGCATCAGGCGGTACTCGTTGAGGATCATCTTCTGGCGATCCTCCCAGAGCTTCCAGGCCTGTGCCGACACGTTCTCGTAGATCCGCTGGCCTAGCTCACCCGGCCACGGTGCGAAGTCGAGCCCCGGCATCTCCTTCTGGAACTTCACGCAGAACACCTTCCGGCCGCTCTTGTTGCCCACGACCTCGTCCGGAGAACCCGTCGGACCACCACACACGCTCATGTCGCACTGCCTCCGTCACCATTATGATGGGTGCAAGGCGCCACGTGGAACCCGAAGACCGCCATCGCCTGTGCTGGTACGGACGCAGAACCCCTTCCATCCCTGCCGACCCGGGCATCCACACCATCGTGGACGGGGAGCTGCTGTACTGCGCCCACCCGATGTTCTTCCCCGTCATCGGCTATGAATTCGACATCCGCAACTGCCAGGACTGCGACGTCTTCAAGCCGCGGCGCCAGCCGGCTCCGCAATCGTATTGAATCCCACCACCTCAACTGGTGAGGTGTATCGTTTTCATACGACTGTCTAGGTGCCCCGAATGAGGACAGTCCGGCAAGTTGCTGCAAAATAGACACTTGCAGGAGGGCCAGCCCAACTGAGTCTGGCAAGCATCTCGCTTTACGAAATGGCAAGAAGGAGGTGCCG
>Ga0105107_10000176_pt1 | contig 36520 bp, 22 predicted proteins | sample PPLLaktember2015_6_FD_79335 | JGI IMG/M metagenome (GOLD analysis project Ga0105107, IMG submission 79335) | Freshwater sediment microbial communities from Prairie Pothole Lake near Jamestown, North Dakota, USA - PPLs Lake P8 Core (1) Depth... | ecosystem: Environmental > Aquatic > Freshwater >...
CGAAGAGATCGTGGTACTTTTTCTCTCCCGTACCCAGCACCACCAGTTGCACGTGCATCCTCATGAGGTCATCCATGATCATATCGATCAGGTCGAAACCCTTTTGATCTGCAAGCCGGGAGATAATGCCGATGACCGGAACGGCGGCGTCGTACGGAAGCCCCATCCGCTCCAACAGGGTCCGTTTGTTTTCCCTCTTCAAATCGAGGGACTTCGTGTCATACCGCTGGGGTATTAACTGGTCCACCGAGGGGTCCCATACCGAATAATCCACGCCGTTGAGAATCCCCTTCAGATCGTGCTTGCGACGTTCAGCGATGTCCTGCAAGCCGCATCCGTATTCGTCGGAGGAGCGGATCTCCTCTGCGTATTTTTCGCTGACTGTTGTGATCGAGTCGGCAAAAACTAGACCGGCTTTCAGGAAGTTGAGGTTGCCGAAGGCGATGACCCCCGCTTCGGAATCAAGGGCCTTGGGCAGCAGCGTGCGCGCAAATGAAGCGTGCGGAAATACCCCCTGGTATGCCATGTTGTGGATCGTGAAAACGGAGCGGGTGTCTTTATAGAAGGGGTCGTCAGCGTAGAGCGTCTTGAGAAACGCCGGAACCAGTCCCGTCGGCCAATCGTTACAGTGAATGACATCGGGAGCCCAGCCGAGGCGCTTGAGCATATCGAGAGCCCCCCGACAGAAGAAGGTAAACCGGATATCGTTGTCGGGGTAGTCCTTCCGGGTATCGGGATTGACGTACAGGCCCATCCGGCCGAAAAGCTCCGGATTATCCAGCAAGTACACTTGAACCTTGCTGTGGGTCGTATTGATGAATGACGATTTGAGGCTGGCGGCGTATTTCTGTTTCCCGACGGGAATCATCACGTCTTTCATCCGGATCATCTCGTGCAGCCTTGATTTCCGCTCATTGATACAGCTGTAGCGGGGCATCATGATTCGGATTTCGTGATCCATTTCACGGATCACCTGGGGAAGCGCGCCGGAGACGTCGGCCAGCCCGCCGGTCTTGGCGAAAGGCTCGACTTCGCTGGAAAGAAAAAGAACATTCAGAGGACGAGGCATACTGCGAAGTTGGTGTGATTCTTGGGTTTACGCATTTGATTGCAGTGCTTTGTTGAGAAATGTACACAATTCTGCGGGAACAATCAAATTACGGCCCCGGCACTGGGAGGCGCTTGACATTCAGGGTGCCGATTTCTATATTTGTGTTCGAGAACTTTCATAAGTCGCGGAGATCAGCCTATAGAGGTGTTTGGTTAAAGGTTGTATGATTCGGACCGCATAGGGCGGATCCCTTTAACGAACATTGTCTATCACGAGAGCTGACACCTCCATGGACTTCGCCTGCAGCCGAATGTTATGGATGCCTTCTAACGTTCGGTTTTTTGTTTGTGTGAAGGTGGCGTGACGATGCTGAACCGCCGTGTGCGATTGGGTGGGATAGTGTCACGTGGCACCACGTGTGCCTTCGCCTGTGCTGCCGCACTGCTTGCCGCCCTTGCGGGTCCGGCGCCCGCCGCGGAAGTTCAGACCCGGGCCCTGCGAGATCCCGAAGTCACCACGAACGCCTCGGGTGCGAACACACTGCGCATTGAATTTCGTCCGGCGTCGATGCGGTTCGATACTGTGATCGTGGAGGACAAGAACTATCTCCGCGTCGTGATCGACGAAGGTGTCCGACCGTCACCCCTCACCGAGTCCGGCTCACCGGATCTCCCATGGCGACACATCCCCCTCGCATTTCCTGCGGCAGGCGCGCACACGGTGCGCGTGGTTGCCGCCGACTTTGAAGAGTTGCGGGGCGTCACCGTGCTGCCTGTGCCCTCGCTCAAGGTTCGTGATGGCTATCTCGAACCGGCCGGCTATGCCGAACGCCGGGACATCCCCTCGGGTAACTCCCCCGAAACCGTCGCGCAGGTCGTCGCTCCCGCAAAAGTGAGGAGTGCGTGGATCGGGGCCGTCCGCATTTGGCCCGCGCAATATGACGCGGGTTCACGCACACTGCGCAAATACTCCCGTATCGTCGTGGAGGTGACCTTCGCCGGCGGTCCGCGGGATCCCGTTCGGAGCGGCGATGCGACTTTTTTGGCAAACGCGGTCGCGAATCCCGATATGCTCTGGAATCTGCAGTCGAGCGCCGACCCGGTCGCAAAGACCGCCGCAACCCCCAGCGTGCTGGCGACCGGCGACTGGTATCGCCTGTCGGTGACGGAAGAGGGGATCTACAGGATCGATGCGGCATACCTCACAGCTGCCGGCATCACTGCCGGCTCCGTCGACCCTCGCACGATCAAGATCTACGGCAGCGGGGGAAAGGAAGTTCCTGAAAACGTCTCGATCCCGCGGCCGTCCGACCTTGTCGAGAATGCCATTTATGTGGAAGGGGAAAGCGACGGCCAGATGGGCGCCGGAGACTACATCCTTTTCTATGGGCGAGGAACACGAGGACTTTCCTACGATAGCGCAGGGCGCGCTGTCAGGCATTACATCAACCACTACAGCGACGTCAACTACTACTGGCTGACATTCGGCGGCGCGCCAGGGAAACGCATGCAATCGGAACCTTCACTTGCGGCATCTCCCGACGTCGTCGTCGAACGATTCGGCGATGCGATCTTCATCGAGGATGAAAAGGTCAACGTGTTGAGTTCGGGCAAGGACTGGCTCGGCCAGTCGCTCAGCGGTCCGAGTGGATCATTTACATATGTCAATATCCTTCCGGGCCTCGTGCCGAACGACGTCATCGCGTACCGGTACTCCCTGGTGGCACATGACGGTACCAGCCCGCAATTCACCGTGAGGGATGGAGGCAACACGCTGGGCATATACTCCCTGGCTCCGAGCTTCGATTACCTGTATGCCACGGGAAATACATGGCAGGCGCTCGGCACTTCATCGCTCAGCAATAATACGAGCCAGCTGAACATCGCGTTTTCTTCGCCAAGCAACGCATCAGAAGGATGGATCGACTGGATCGAAATTCTCTTCCCCCGCATGCTCTGGGGAGTGGACAATTATCTGCGTTTCCGTTCGCCCGACACCACCGGGGTCGCGGAGTTCCGGCTTCAGCAGTTCTCAGCGTTGCCAATGATCTTTGACGTCACAGACTACGCGAACGTGAAGTTGATCACCGAAGTCAGCGGCTCGTATACTTTCAGGGCCGCGCTGACCGGGGGATCGGTCAGCGAGTACTGCGCCGCAGGCTCCTCTGCGTGGAAGAACCCCGCTGCCATCCAAAAAATGGCGAACCAGGATCTCCGCGGCTACGCGGATGGGGCAGACTTCATCATCGTCACGAGCTCCGAGTTCAGAGCTGCCGCTGAGGGGCTGAAGGCCTATCGCGAACGACCGGAAGGGGGCGGTTTGAAAACCTTCATCGTCGACGTGGCGCAGATCTACAACGAATTCAGCGGCGGTGTCCCGGATGTTTCCGCGATCCGCGACTATTTGAAGTATGCGTACACCAGCTGGACCCCGCAGCCGAGATTCGTGCTGTTCTTCGGCGGGGCGTCATACGACTACAAGGGGATCCTGGGCTCGAAATCGGCATACGTGCCGACCTGGCAAACGCCTGAATCGCGTCACGACGTCAATAGCTATGCGACGGATGATTTCTTCACCGCCTTCGGTTCAGGCATGGTCCCTTCCCTTGTGAGCGGCCGGATATCATCCCGCACGGTGGCCGAAGCGAACACGGTGGTGGACAAAATCATCCGCTATGAAAACCAGAGCGCCCGTGACAGCTGGAAGACACGCATGCTGATTGTCGGGGATGATGCGTGGACGTCCGAGTTGGGAGAGGTGGGTGACCGAACCGAGCACAGCGACGATGCCGAGACCCTCGCCCGCAACTTCACGCCGGAAGAGTTTGAGAAGAAGAAGATCTATCTCGCCGAGTATCCCACAGTTTACACCTCGCAGGGACGCCGAAAGCCGGGGGCGAGCCAGGACATTATTGACAACATCAACCAGGGAGTATTGATGGTGAACTATTCGGGTCACGGCAACCCGAAAGTGTGGGCTCACGAGCTGGTCTTCGAAGTCACTACGTCCATTCCCCAGCTGACGAACGCCGATCGCCTTTCGGTGTTTTTCTTGGCGACCTGTAATTTCTCGCAGTTCGACGACCCGAAGAACTACACCGGGTCGGAGCTGCTGATGAACAAACCGGACGGCGGGGCATCGGGTGTGATCTCCGCTTCACGAAAAGTGTACGCGAGCGGCAATGCCGCATTGAATCAGGGCACCTACCGCCGGCTGTTCCTCCGCGATCCGTTCAACCGCATTATTCTCGAGCGTCCGGCGACCGCGCTCTTTCTCTACAAGGCGTCGGGTTTCAACTACGACAACGATCAGAAGTTCTTTTTTATGGGTGATCCGACCATGCGCCTGGCTTTCCCTCGCGGGTTCGCGTCAATTGACAGTATCAATGGGCAGCCGGTGGACAGCGTGAACGGGGCGGCCCGTACCACACCGATCACCCTGAAGGCGCTTTCCCATGTAACGGTGGCGGGCACAGTGCGCGATGCGGGCAATAGTCGCGATGCGGCGTTTACCGGTACGCTCACCTTGCGCGTGAACGACGTCTCCCGCCAGCAAACGATCGTCAACTTCTACCCGGGGTTCAGCTGGCAGTATCAGTCGTCGGGAGCCACCATCTACAAGGGTGAGAACTCGGTTACTGAAGGAGGATTTCGCGCCAGCTTCGTTGTCCCGAAAGACATCTCCTACGCAGACACGACCGGCCGGGGCCGTCTCGTGGCCTATGTGAGCCGGACAGAGGACGACGGCGCCGGCTTTACCAGCGCCATACGCATCAACGGTACGGATTCCACGGCGGTGACTGACGGCGAGGGTCCGACCATCCGCATTGCGCTCGAAAACCGGAGCTTCCGCCCCGGCGACGTGGTCGGGGAACGCCCCACGCTCATCGTCGACCTGAGCGATTCCAACGGCATTAACACCTCCACCGCAGGCATCGGTCACCGCATCGAAGGGTGGATCAACAACAGCGTGCAGAGCGTTGACCTGACGGAATACTATACCAGCAAGCGCGATGATTTCCGCGAAGGTGCCGTGCAGCTGCAACTTTCAGACCTGCCGCTCGGCCGGAACACGATCCGCGTGCGTGCCTGGGACTCGTACAACAATTCCGCGTCGGCCGAAACCTACTTTGTGGTTCAATCGTCGGAACGACTGAGTATTTCCGATATGTTCAATTATCCCAATCCTTTCGGCGACGAGACCCAGTTCACATTCCGCCAAAATCAGCAGTCCCCCCTGGATGTGGAAATCAAGGTGTATACCATCGCGGGCCGGTTGATCCAACAACTGCATTCGATATCGGTCGGAGAGATGATGGTGCGAGTTCCGTGGGACGGCCGCGACCGGGAAGGCGACAAAGTCGCCAATGGCGTATATTTGTACAAGACGACTGTCCGCACGATGGACGGCCGTTTCGCGAGCGAAGCAATCGGCAGGCTTGCGATCGTGCGTTGAGTGTGTGGTGTGTGGTGGAGATGTCGTGATGGTGGATGATGTAGAGTATTCATTTTTCACTTGAAGGGAGTATCTATGAAGACGTTCATGCGGTTCCGCACAGCAGTTGGGCTCGCCCTTGTGGTCGCAGGGTCGGTGATGACCCTGACCGAGGTCCGGGCACAAGGGGAGTCGGCGGTTCCGTTCCTCCTCATCGCCCCGAATTCCCGGGCGAGCGGGATGGGAGAATCCGGCACCGGATGGGTAGATGACGCATCCGCCATCTATTGGAATCCCGGCCAACTGGCCTTCCTCAAGGGACAGGAGATCAGCATCACGCACGCCAACTGGCTGCCGCAGTTCAATCTGCCTGATCTCTTCTATGACCACCTGAATTACCGTATGGACGTCGACGAAATCGGCGGGACAATCGGAGCGAGCGTAACGTACCTCAGTCTGGGGGAATTCGCCGTGACGGGCTCGGATGGTCCGACCGTGATCGACAAGTTCAAGGCGTTCGAATATGCCATCACCGCCGGCTATGCGACGAGAGCCTTCGACGACCTGGGCGTCGGGCTCAACGTGCGATTCATCCACAGCGCTCTCTCGCCCATCGGCACCGAATCGGAAGCGGGAAACGGCATTGCTTCGACGGTGAGCTTCGACCTGGCAATGATGTACCGCCCCGAAGTGCTCGATGTGCCCCTCCTCGGCGACATCGGCAAGCGGTTCAGCCTGGGCGTAAACCTCTCGAACCTCGGCCCGAAGGTCACGTACGTTGACGCAGCGCAGGCAGACCCGTTGCCCACGAACCTCCGGATCGGGATGGGGTACAAAGTGCTGGACGATGAGTTCAACAACCTCCAGGTGGGTCTCGACTTCAGCCGCCTCCTTGTGCGTCGTCACGAGGATGGCACTTCGGATGCCTTCTACAAGGCATTGGTCACTGCATGGGGCGACTCAAGCGGTCTGAAGAAAGTGATCGTCAGCGGCGGGGCGGAGTACTGGTACGGTTCGCCGCGGTTGATCGCGCTCCGCATCGGCTATTTCTATGAAAACCCGAATTTCGGCAACCGGAAATTCATGACGTTCGGCGCCGGTATCCGGTATGATATCTATGGCTTCGATTTCAGCTATATCTCTGCTTCGGAAAATCATCCACTGTCCGATACCATCCGCTTCTCCCTGATGATCGCATGGGGAGGTGTGTAAAACGTAGGGCGACAGCACGAAAGGTTCGCATTCACACCCTGGTATATTCGAGGACCCCGAATAATCGATTCTCTATGATGATACTGCGAGCCCTCCTTGTTGCACTCCTGATCCCGGCCGCGCTGCCTGCGCAAGTCTTTTACCATCCTCTTGCCGCCCATAAGGGTGACACGCCGGCGGCCCGACGCGCTCAACTCAAAACGGCAATGACCGTGAATGTCCTTGCCGTCATGGTGCAGTTTCAGCCGGACACGGATTCGCGGACGACAGGAAACGGCGAGTTCGATACCTCGCACGTCACCTTGGGTGACATCCCGATAGACGCTCCTCCCAGGAATGCCGCCTACTTCCAGGATCACCTGACGTTCCTCTCCAATTACTACCGGAAGGCCTCAAAAGGAAAGGTTGTCGTTACTTCGACGCTCATCCCGGGTGCAATCACACTGCCCAATGTGATGAGCGCGTATTCGCCGTTGAAGACCGGACCCAACACACCGGTGGCTCTGCTTGCGCGGGATGCATGGCATATGGTGGACAGTCTTTCGCTCGTTCCGTCATTCGCCGCGTATGATGCTTTCGTGATATTCCACGCCGGCGTCGGTCGCGACATTGATCTTGTATCGGTGCTGGGATACGACCCGACGGACAGAGACATCCCTTCGCTGTATCTGGGACAATCGGCCCTCCAGGAGGCCCTGGGGACTCCCGGCATCCCTGTGCAAGGCGGCGACTATGTGAGGAATTCGCTGGTCCTACCGGAAACTGAAAGCCGCTCCATCCCCGGCGTGGGCGGTGACGCCTTCCTCGAGTTTGGCATCAACGGCCTGCTCTGTGCTTCGCTGGGGAACTTCCTGGGACTTCCTGATCTGTTCGACACAAAAACCGGCGCCACCGCGATCGGACGGTTCGGGCTCATGGACGGACAGGGTATCTTCAGCTTCAACGGCGTCTTCCCTCCGGAGCCCTCCGCGTGGGAGAAATACTGGCTCGGATGGATCGATCCAATCCCGTTCGAGTACGGGAGCACGGTGCTCCGCCTCCCGGCCGTGTCACTCGCTGATACCATCTATCGTGTTCCCGTCGGCCCGCGCGAATATTACCTCCTCGAAAACCGCAACCGCGATGCCCACCGGAACGGACAGACTGTGACGATGAGGTACAACAACATCACCACATCGCTCACGTTCAAACAAGACACTACCGGCTTCAACGCATTTGATGTCACCTCGCTGCATGGCAATGTGACCGACGTGGAAGATCTTGACTGGAGTCTGCCCGGCGGCGTGGATGACACAGTTTTCTATGACGGCGGCGTGCTGGTGTGGCATATCGACGAACGGATCATCGCGGCAAACATCGCAACGAATGGAGTGAACGCAGATCCACAACGCCGCGGCGTGGACCTGGAAGAAGCGGACGGATCCCAGGACCTCGGACAGAGTTACGGATCGTTCACCGCGGGCAGCGGCAGCGAAATAGGTACACCGCTGGATTTCTGGTACGCGGGAAGCAACTCACCCGTCAACAGGAATGAATTCTCCTCAGCAACATTCCCGCCCACCCGCAGCAATGACGGCGGCGAGAGCCACGTCGCAATGAAGAATTTCAGTGCGCGCGGACCGCATATGACTGTGCAGGTCAGCATCGGTGATAGCGCGGTCGCCGTGCTCCCCGGCTTCCCCAGGCTGACCAATCAACGACTGCCGGTCCCATCGCTCGTCGTCGGGCCTCTCTCCGCGGGGAGACAACCCGCCCTTGTCGTGTCAACGCTTAGAGATACCGTGCCGTCACCCCGTGCCAGCCAGCTGTATCCGGTGACTGTGGATGCCCGCCTGTATGGCTGGCTCCCCGACGGAAAGCCGGCCCTGCCGGGCGGGTTCATTGACGGACGCATCGCGCAGGACAACACCCCGGCCGCCGGTTTCGTGCCTGGGCCGCTGCTGGCCGATCTGAACGGAGACGGGATTCAAGAAATTCTCGTTGGAGATAACGCAGTAGTTCTGCATGCCCGCGTCCTGGCACTCCGTGACGCCAATGCCGATAGCCTTGCGGATTCGCTTTATGCAATCAATGTGAGCGGTGCGGGCACGACTCCGCCAGCCGTTTCCGGAAATCTCCTGCTCTATGGTGACGATCGCGGCCGCGTACACCTCTTCGGCAACGATGGCAGCAGCATTGGCGAGCTGAGATTGCTGGCCGACACCAATGGAGCGGTTTCAGGTGTGAGTGCCTTTCCCGCCCCGTACGCCGGACTTGTGACAGGCAGCGACGGCACCGTGGCCAGCTTTGCCGATCCGCGAATTGCCGGCCCGCTGCCCGCAGAGAAGAAGATCAATTTGGGGCATCCCGTAGCAGGTCCAGCAGCGATCGGAGGCTTCTTCCAATCGGCCGTGCCGGTGCCGCACTTGGCGGTGACAACGCGCAACGGCTGGGTTTTCCTCCTCAATGCCGATCTTGGCACGATGCCCGGATTTCCGGTGAAGGCCGGCGAGACCATCAACACTCCCGCCGCGATTGGGGATTTTGACGGAGATGGACAACGCGACATGCTTGTCTTCAGCGGCAACCGGATCCTGGCGTATAACGCCCTCGGCGTGCTCCTGGATGGATATCCCGTCACGCTCCCGGCTGAGGATAATCTCGCATCCGCCCCAATCCTCGGCGACGTGGACGGAAACGGCAGCGTTGACGTCGTCGGCGTCTCACTCAGAGGACTCGTCGTAGCCTACGACGGGCATGGGAAACCGGTACGGGGCTTTCCGCTTGTCGCCGGTCAGGGGACGCAGACGGCTGCGATCTTCACTTCTGGTGATTCGGTGTTCCTTGCGGTGGCATCATCCGCGACCGGCTCCGTATCGGCATGGTTGACGGGCCGCACATCCGGGAGCGCGAAGGCAAGTCTCTATCCCTGGCCACAATATCAGCATGATGCCCAGCACTCGGGAGTTGATATGTCGGGAATCACCGGCGTGCCGCTGAGCAACGAGTTCTTCCCTGAAGGCCGCGCATACAACTGGCCGAACCCGGTCTACGATCGCACCACACAGATACGCTACTACCTCAACGAGGATGCGCGGGTGCATATCAAGATCTATGACCTCGCGGGAGATCTTGTCACTGAATTCGATGGGCCCGGATACGGCGCACGGGACAATGAGACAGTCTGGGATGTAAGCAGTGTGCAGAGTGGGATCTACTTCGCCCACCTGAACGCCGCGGGTGCTACGACAACCGGCAGTGCCATCATCAAAATCGCCGTGGTACATTGATGAAGGCGATAGTGACAATGACGACGAAGCGATCTCACACTACAACACGTGTTCTCGCCGTCCTGATCTTCCTCTTTCTTGCCTCCGCCTCTGCCTCCGCCCAGGAAGACTTTCCGCACCCGGAACTCAGCTGGAGCACCATAGAGAGCGAACACTTCTTTGTGCACTACCACGACGGCGCCGAGCGGACCGCACGGGTTGTCTCCAAGATTGCCGAAGATATCTATGAGCCTGTGACAACACTCTACAATCACAAGCCGGACCAGAAAGTCTCGTTGATCATCAAGGATTATGATGACATCTCCAACGGAGCGGCGTACTTCTACGACAACAAGATCGACATATTTGCGCCGAGCATGGATTTTGAGCTGCGCGGGACGCACAACTGGCTTCGAAACGTCATCACGCATGAGTTCACGCACATCATTCAGATCCAAACAACCATGAAGTTCGGCAGGCGGATGCCATCGTTTTATCTGCAGTGGTTGAACTACGAGGCCGAGCGCCGTGTGGACGTGCTGTACGGCTACCCGAATGTCGTTGCCTCGTATCCGATCTCCGGTTTCGTCGTGCCCGCCTGGTTTGCCGAAGGGGTCGCACAGTATAATCATCCGGAACTTGCGTACGATTTCTGGGACTCGCATCGCGACATGATCCTTAGGTCCTATGCCCTCGAGGGGAACATGTTAACTTGGGAGCAGATGGGCGTGTTCGGGAAGACGAGTCTCGGGAACGAGTCATCTTACAACGCGGGTTTTGCCTTCGTCGGCTACATCGCACAGACTTACGGTGCGGAGAAACTCCTGCAAATCTCCCGGAATCTCTCTTCATTTGGCGCTTTGACGATCGATGGGGCGATCGAACACGCCATTGGGAAAGACGGCAAACAGCTTTACGACGAATGGAAAGCAGCTGTGGTCCGCGACTATGCAGCGCGTGTTGCGCCTCTGAAGGCGACGCTGCAGCAGGGGCATCAGCTGGATGTAAAGGAAGAATACTCGACTCCCTCGGCAGGCGAGGAGCAAAAACTGGAAGGGATGCTCTACCCCCGCGAGTTTGGTCCGGTGCAGCCTCTGCGGGCGACACTTGGCTTCGCAAACCTTTATCCGGTCTACTCGCCGGACGGCACGAAGCTTGCCTACACAAGTGCGAAAAATGCAGACTACTTTGTGCTCTCATCGCTGTACGTGTACGATGTCGCCACGAAGGAGGAAAAACAGCTGAAGTTCGGGGTCCGCACCGCGCCCGCCTGGTCGCCCGACGGTACAAAACTCTACTACGGGCGTGCAACACGCGACAACCCGCACTGGTCGTTCCAGTTTGACATTTTTGAATACGATCTGAAGACAGAAGAGGAGCGCCGGGTCACCAACGGTGCTCGTGCAATTAATCCGTCCGTGTCACCTGACGGTGAACACATCGTCTTCGTGACGAACCAGGACGGCACATCCAATCTCGCGGTTGCAGACCTCGACGGATCGGGGCTCCGGAAGGTGACTCCGTACATGAATGGCGAACAGGTGTATAACCCCTGCTGGAGCCCTGACGGAAAACGTATCCTCTTCGACTACTCCGTCCGCGACGGGCGGGACATCGCATGGGTCAGACCCGACGGGACGGACCTGGAGTTTCTGATCACGGGGAATGACGATTCGCGGGCTGCACGTTTTGCAGAGGGCAACGCAAAAATCGTGTTCAGCTCTGACCGTACGGGCATCTTCAATATCTACGAATGCGACCTCTCCACGCGAGAAATCACCCAGCTGACGAACGTCATTGGCGGCGCGTTCTACCCCACGATAAGTGCGGGCGGGACGCTGGCCTATGCTGCCTACACGTCCGGCGGATACAAAATTTACTCCCTCGACCGGCCTCAGCCATTGCCTGCCGACCAGCCGGCTTATCAGATGGTTTCCACCGTGCCTACTGGGAAATCCCCGCAGATCGCGCTCGCCGGTGCGCCAATGAACGGTGGTGCAGCTCTCTCGCGTCTGCGGAACTACAACGATCTGCAGCTCGCGCCGCTCGAAAAGAAGCCACACAAGGCGATCTTTGGCAGCACGATGTTCGTGCCCGTGATCAGGGTGGACAACTACAATCCGAAGAGCAAGGGGATTGACGTCATCAAGGCGGGTGTGTACGCGTTTTCAAATGACGTACTCGACAAAACCGGCTTCTTCGCGGGGGCGACGATCAACAGAGAGCTGGAGAGGGACATCTTCTTCCAGTTTACATACCGCGGACGCATCCCGCTGCTTTATGAGCTTGGATTCGAGCCGACAGCTACGGCAGAGATTTACAATATCACACGCAAGACAGACAACGTCATCAGCCTTCCCGCCTACTCCATACCTGTCGACGTGGGGTACAACCTTCTGGAATTCGACCTCGCCCTGAGGCAGCCGGTCTTCTCCGAGTTCGTTGATGCGGAGTTCCGCTGGGCGCACAGCCGGTACACGTCAAGCATCGGATCGTTTTTCACGCAAGAGCAGCAACCGCAGTTGATCGGCAGTTCGAGCGACCTCTATCTCATTGCGAACGATCTCTCACTGACGATGCTCGTAAACGCAATCGTTCCCGCACGGACACAGGATATCAATCCGATGGGGCGGCGCATCCGTCTCAGGATCGACCGCGAGCTGAACAAATTTAATGGCGACGGCGAATACGAAGTCACATCCACCGGCCTGACGCCCGTCTACAAAAACGTGAACTTCACCCGGATCGACGCGCAGTGGAAGGAGTACATGCCGCTCTTTTTCAAGAACCACACGCTGACCCTCAAGCTGCGCGGCGGCTCAATCCTGGGGCCGGAGGTGGATGAGTTCTTCGATTTCTACGCGGGCGGACTGATCGGCATCAAAGGCTATCCGTTCTATGCCATCGGCGGTAACGAAATGGCTTCCTTCGGACTGGAATATCGCTTCCCCCTTGTGCATAACATCGATGTCCGCGTGGCACAGCTGTATTTTGACAAACTCTACGCATCGGTGTACGCTGACGCCGGGAATGCCTGGACCGCCTCCTCTCCCCGCTTGCGAGACTTCAAAACGGATGCCGGCATCGAGTTGCGCCTGGAATCGTTCTCGTATTACATGTATCCGACCCGCATCTTCTTCAACGCGGCGTACGGCTTCAATCGCTTTGACCATTTTGTCCGGAGCCGGGACCAGACCGTGACCTACGGCAAGGAATGGCGCTTCTACTTCGGCATTCTGTTCGGCTTCGATTTCGATTAGGAGAATGAAAGGATGGGTCATCTGCGTGTCATCGGCTGTGCGCTCCTGATCTCCGCAGGGACGCTGTGCGCCGGAGAAAAACAGGAGCCACCGGCGATCACGGGAAATCTGCACATAGATCTGTTTGGACTCCAGAGCCTCGCGAATGCCCCTGCGCTTCGGCAGGATGAAGCACCGCTCGCGTTACCTTCCAAACAACGATCACCCTGGCTAGCCGCGGGCATGTCTGCGCTCGTACCGGGGTCCGGGCAGATTTACACGGAAAGCTATTGGGAGGCGGCACTTTTCCTCGCAGTGGATGCCCTGGCGTGGATCGCGGCGTATCAGTACGACAAAAAGGGGGATAGGCAGACGGATTACTTCCAGGACTTCGCCAACAAGCACTGGAGCGTGGTGAAGTACGCCGAATATGCGCAAACGCTTACCGCGCCCGGGAAGGTCTACAACTGGCGCAAACCCGGCACCGAGGGTATGGATCAATTCGACCGCCCATGGTCACAGGTGAACTGGGACGAGCTGAACCGGATGGAACGAGATATCGCTGGCTACTACTCGCATACGCTGCCTCTATACAACGAACAGCAATACTACGAGCTGATAGGCAAGTACCCTCAGTTCAACCAGGGGTGGGATGACGCCCCGCCGACGTTCACATACGGAGATCCCTTGACACCGAGTTTCCTCTGGTATTCCGGGGAGCGGGGGAAGGCAAACTCATACTACACTACAGCGACCAGCTGGGTCACCGTGGCTCTGGTGAATCATTTCCTCGCCGCGGCTGATGCGGCCTGGTCGGCCATCCGGTACAATCATGCTCAAGCCTCCGCCAGCTTGCGACTCCTGCCGGTCGGAGATCATTATGCGTGGATGGGGATGGTACAGGTCAAGGTGGGGATTTGAAAACTGGGGAGAAGCGGGGTCTGACCGAGCCAATTGTCAATAGTCAATAGAATATTGACAATCATCAATCGGTCGGGCTCTGACCCGTGCCGCTGCCCCTGCCGTCGCGCTACTTCTGTACCCGCAGCGTCACCACTGCCGCTGCTGCAAAAAAAATGATGTTTGCCGACCAGGCGGTCAGCAACGGAGGAATGTCTCCGTTGTAACCGAACACTTCGCTGACTTTCATGAAGATCAAGTAGACGAAGCAGATCAGCAGGGAGACCCCCAGTTGTACTCCAATGCCACCGCGGCGGCGTATAGATGCGAACGGCACGCCGAACAGCACAACGATGACCGTCGCAAAAGGGTAAGACGTCTTGCTGTAAAAATCTACTTGCCAGCGGGAGACATCCTGCCCGGCGCGTTGCTGGTTCTGGATGAAATCTCTCAAATCGTAGTAACTCATCTCGTCGGGCTTTTCCTGCTTCTTGCGCAGCTCCTCCGGGTTGAAGTGAAGTGGACCTGCAGGCTGTGCCGCGAAGCTTTCCATCCGCTCCTGCCCGGGACCGAACCACCGGCGTGTGCCGTTCTGCAGAAGCCACTGCTGCTGTGTGGAATCCCAAGCCATCGACACCGCATCCACGCGCGTCAGCAGTACGGTCCGGTCAGCCACATCGAAGTCCTGGATACTCACCCGCGACGCGACGTTCCGTGTGTCGTCGAAATAGCCGAGCGAGAGAATTCTGGTGGGGGTGTCCTGAATGTAGATATTCGCGCCCGATGCGCTGACCACGTCTTTGTGCAGATAGACCCGCGCGATCGTGAACTTCTTTTTATTGGCGGACGGAACGACCCAACCGTTGAAATACACCGAGAGCAGGCTGATCAGGAATGCCACGGCCAGGAAGGGCACCATCAGTCGGTACAGGCTCACGCCGCTGGATTTCAGCGCGGTCCACTCGCTCTGAGTGGAAAGGCGGGCTGTCACAAACAGGCTGGCCAGGAGCATGGCGACCGGAATAATAAGTTTGATGATTTCCGGCACGAAATAGAAATAGTAAAGCAGAATTATGCCCAGCGAAGCCTGACGGTCGATGAAGTCATCGAGCTTCTCCATCGAATCGATCACGAGGAAGACCACAAGCACGGCCACGAGGGAGAAAGCCGCGGTCGAAAGGAATTGACGGACGATATACCGGTCGATGAGTTTCATGTGACCGCAGCATCATTGGGCGCTTCATCGGGGAGCGCGGTGCGCCATTTGCGCGGCACCAGGCGCATGAAAATGCTCCAGTCGATCAGCAATGCCTCGCGCCCGACGCGGTAGGTGAGATAGGCGCCCATTGCCCCGAGGATGATGTTTGCGATCCACATCCCCCAGAAGGGGGAAAGGATAGCCCGGTCGGCGAGTTTCTCCCCGCCAATCAAGGAGGCCCAGTACATGACAAAGAACCCGAGACTGAGCGTTGCGGCGATACCGAATCCTCCCCGGCGTGCCATGACACCGAGCGGAAGTCCGACAAGGACGAACACGATACATGCCGCGGGAATGGAGTATTTCTTGTGAATCTCCACCCAGTACTGGTCGATCTGGCGCTCGAGCGCCTCGACACGGAAGAGTTCGGTCGTGACGGCTGCGCTGAGCGTACGTGCGCGTATCAACGCCGTCTGGGGTTCCCCGGCACCGGGAATACCTCCACCCGGCAGGGCTCCCCTCCAGCGGCCGTCGGCCAGTGTCGTCATTTCGTCTCTCGTAATCTCTGCAAGATGCCGCATCACCACACTGCGGGCCTGCTTAAGGCTGTCCACCACCACCAGCATCTCCGGGGCTCCCATTTCCCGGTCGCCGCGAGAGAACGCGGCAGTCTGAGAACGTTCGAAATCAAATCCTTCGACGTCCATCGCAATGCGATGACGCGTGAAGCGTATCTTCCGGTAGCTGTTCATTTGCTGCAGATTCAGCTCATGGATCTCCCCGCGCTCGAGAAACATCAGGATCTTGCGGTAGTCCGGGGAGAACGAAATGCTCCCGCGTTCAGCCGTGATCACAATGTTCGTCGATGGGTCTGTATAGTCGTACAACGTCACCCCTTCAAGGTCATTGCCGGTCTCGGAAGCCTTGCGGACGAGAAGGCTGTAGCCAGGGATGTCCTGGGAAAACACGCCTTGGGCCAGAGCAATTGTCGGCTTCTTTCTCCGGATGTCGGTGGTGAGCACCTTCAGTCGATGGTTGGATTCGGGAAGTACATGGTTGTTGAACCACACCATGATTCCGCCCACAACGATGCCCGCAAGGAGCACCGGCAGCATCATGCGGTAGATGCTGACCCCCCCGGCCTTCATAGCGGTAATCTCATTCCGCGAGGAGAGGTCGCCAAATGCCATCAGTGTTGCGACCAGAACGGACATCGGAACGGCAAGAACCAGCATCCAGGCCAGGTTCAGGGCTACCAGTTCCATTATCACCCACGCCGTCAGCCCCTTTCCCACCAGCTGGTCGATAAACTTCATGACGAACTGGAGAAGGAAAATGAACATCAGGGTTCCCAAGGAGAAGACGAACGGGCCCGCGTGGGCGCGGAGGATGTACTTGTGGAGGAGCATGGCGCACATAATATAGCGGAGGTGGGCGGATTTTCCAAACTGCTTGCGTTTTTCAATCCTTTTGGCTACTATTCGTTACTGCATTACTAGAAGGAGTCCAATATCGATTTCGTTTGATACGAGCTGTGCGCGAGGACGGTGCTGCCGGGAGTTTGGGTATGCGAACCTTGCGAGAATCGAATTGAACTCTTTGCGGCCAAAATACGCCACATATTTCTTGCCGTTACAATCCCGGGCTTTCTGGACAGCATTCAGCAGCGCCACTGTTCTGGTGCTGAGTGCCGCGGTGTTTGCGTTCGCGTATGCCCCCCCGCAACAACAGGGGATACCCCAGCCGCAACAGCAGGGGATCCCCCCGCCAATGGGACTCCCCGGGCTCCAGGATACCACGAAAAAGCTTCCACCGCTGTTCCCGGGGCAACAGGACACTTCCAAGACCGACACCACTAAATTCCGCACCGTTGCTGACAGTTTGCGCGGAGCGGCTCTGGCTGACAGCCTCCGCCGCGACTCACTTAAGACGCAGGCGATGAAGATAGACACCACGTACGTAGTCTGCCTCGACTCCTCGGCACGACTTGCCCAGTGGGATGACTACCGGCGGGATCCACCCCAGGTGGAGTACTTCCCCCGGCGAACATATCCGCTGTTCGGGACGCGGAAAACTTCAGGCTACAGACGCGATGTGAACATCGACTCGACCGGTACCAGAGTCAGCTTCAGAGAAAGCGTCGGGGGGAAGGATGTCCGTGTCCCTCTCACATTGCCGCTGAACGACTACGTCCGGCTTCGCCAAAAGGAGGAATTCCGGAAACTCATGGCGGACGAGGCTCGGCGGCCGAAGGTGCTCACCGCCCGCGATGATCTCGGCGAACTGCTCAGCAACATCACCCAGATCAGTATTCCGGTCCCTCCGAACCCGCTTTTCAGCATTTTCGGCAAAAACGAAATCAAGCTGAACATCAGCGGCGCGGTGGACATCAAAGCGGGATTCCGCAACACGGAAACCGACCAGACCACCCTCTCCCGTCTCGATCAGAGCCGCAACGAACCGGACTTCAGCCAGGATGTCCAGGTGAACGTGAACGGCACGATCGGCGACAAGCTAAACATTCTGGCCGACTGGAACACGCAGCGCACGTTCGAATACGAAAACCAGCTGAAAATCAAGTACACCGGCTATGACGACGAGGTCGTACAGACCGTGGAAGCCGGTAACGTTTCCCTCCAGACACCCTCTTCGTTCATCGGGAGCAGCCAGGCCCTGTTCGGCGTCAAGGCCAAATTCCAGATGGGGCCACTCACCCTGACCACTCTCGCTTCGCAGAAGAAAGGACAGATCAAGGAAGTTGCTGTGTCGGGCGGCGCCAAGGAACAGACTTTCGAGATGCGTGCCTACGAATATGCCACAAACCATTTCTTCGTGGATGTGTCGTATGCTGACCGCTACGCCGACTACTATCTCAACGAGCCTGCACTGGTTAACAGCGACGGACAGATCGTCGAAGAAGAAGTGTGGGTGCAGCGGCAGGGAGGCATACCGGATCCGAATGAACGGCAGGGCATCGCGTTCATCACCCTGCCGCCATTCGGTGCAGCAGGCTACGATGAGGCGCTGAGAAACTCGGTGGACGATCCTGGAAGAATCGAAACCGGCCCGTTCATCAAGCTCGACCGCTCCCAGTACGAGCTGGATGGAGACGGGTACCTTGGTGTGGTCTCCCTGAACGCAAGCGTCGGCGACCAGCAGATCGTGGCCATCGCATACCGCAATGCCGCCACCGTGCAGACGGGAGAGTTTGCGCGTGATCTCGGCACTGACAGTACGGCTCTGTCCCGCCGGTTGATCCTGAAAATGCTCAAGCCGAAGAACCTCATTTCCAACGGCCGCTCTTACGCCATTGCGTGGGACCAGATGCTCAAGAACATCTACCCGATTCAGGGAATCGGACGCAACGCGAAGAAAGAGGGTTTCGCCCTTGACATCGTCCGGAGAATTCCGGGTGGGGAAGATCAGAACAGCATCCTGAACGAACCCTTGTTGCGCGTGTTTGGCGTCGACAAGTACAACGCAGACGACACACCAGCGCCGAACGGCGACGGGCAATTCGACTATCGCTCGGGCAGAACTGTCAACCAGGCACGTGCTGAGATTATCTTCCCGGTCCTGCGCCCGTTTGACGACGGCATAAAGGCGTACTTCGCGGAGAAGGGGACCGTTCTGGCAGACACCTCGGAGTTCCTGTATCCGGAGGTGTATGACACGACTGTGACATTTGCCCAGCAGGCCCTTCGAAACCGGTATCTGATCAAGGGGAAAGCCACGGGCGAGGCGACGTCGCGATACTCCCTGGGGTTCAACGTGGTGGAAGGAAGCGTTCAGGTCTTACTCGACGGCCGTGCACTCACACCCAACATCGATTACACCGTCGACTATATCATCGGCGAAGTGGTCATCAAGAACGACCGCGCACTCGTGCCCGGTGCCAACCTCCAGATCAAATATGAACAGAACGATCTGTTCCAGCTGGCTTCCAAGACCCTCCTCGGTGCGCGCGGCGACCTCGCTATCTCGCAGAACCTGAATCTCGGGTTCACCGTTATGAACCTGAATCAGCAGACATTGAGCGACAAAGTTCGCCTCGGGGAGGAACCCAACAACAACACGATTCTTGGTATCGACGGGGCGGCGACGTTCGATTTGCCATTCCTTACGAGGGTCCTTGATGCCCTGCCGATCTTCCAGACCCGCGAGGCATCCCAAATCAAGGTGAGCGGCGAAGCTGCCTACATGTCGCCGGACCCGAACACGAAGAAAAGCGTCATCCCGAGCGACAACGGTGAAGGCATCGCCTATATCGATGACTTCGAAGCGGCACGCCGGGCAATACCGGTCGGGATTGGCTACGCCGCATGGTCCCTCGCAAGTCCGCTGGCCGACAACTTCCACTGGGGAACGATTCCGGACACCACCAAGGCAAAGGCCAGAGGCCGGATGATCTGGTTTAACCGTATTCCCACCGACGTGCCTCTTACGGACATATACCCTCGCAAAAAGCCGGGCAATGCGGCGAACGACCAGGCCACCGTTTTGGATTTCCGCTATTTCCCTTCACTGCGCGGGCAGTACAATTACAGCACAGATATCGAGAACACCCTGACGCCGTTGAGAAACTGGGGTGCGGTCATGAAGCCCCTGTCGGTGTCGGCAATCAACCTCTCAAAAGAAAACGTCAACTTCATCGAACTCTGGATGCGCGTGGACCGCGCCCCGCCGGGCACGAAGATGATCATCGACCTTGGTGCGATCAGCGAGGATGCCATTCCCAACCGCTCGTTGAACTCCGAAGATCTCGTGGTGAGCTCGTACCCGAACGGTGTGCTGCAAGAGGGTGAGGACGTCGGGATAGACGAGCTGAATGATGACCAGGAGCGCGCCGAGTATGCCGCGCTGGTCGCCAAATACCCGGCCACGAGCGGCGATCCTTCTGGCGACAACTATTACTACACAAATGCCACCGTTGGGACGCCTGCTGAAGATTTTTCGCACATCAACGGCACAGACAACAACAAAGACAGTCCATCCGGCCGGATCCCCGATACCGAAGATCTGAATGCCAACGGAGTCCCGGATTTGGCGAATTCGTACTACGAGTACGAACTGCTGCTCGATACGGTGCGCGCGAACAATCCACGCATTGTGGGTGGCGGTGGCCAGAAGGAGGACGGCAGTTATTCTCGATGGTATCAGTTCCGGATCCCGGTCCGCGAATATGAGCGGCAGGTGGGAACCCCCTCACAGGAAAACATTGAGTTCGTCCGGGTTGCCTTTGTCAATGCCACCGACACGATTGCCGTCCGCATCGCCGATTTCTCTCTGGTCGGCAATCAGTGGCAGAAGCTGGCACGCGATGCCGCCGATTCGTTGTTCGACGTCACCGTGGTCAGTATCGAGGACAATCCGGAGTACAATCCTCCTCCCGGCGTCACCCAGGAACGTGATCGCACACGGCCCGAAGAGGAAGTGTACGCGAATGAGCAATCGCTGGCATTGAAGCTGGAAGGGTTACCCCCCGGACAGTCCCGCCAGGCAGTGAAATTCTACACTTATCGTGCGCTCGACCTCTTCAACTACAAAACCCTGAAGATGTTCGTTCACGGGGATCCAACCTTCAGGTATTTCAGCGAAACCGAGTTCGATGCGGAAATGTTCTTCCGGTTCGGACTTGACAGCCTGAACTATTACGAGTACCGCGCCCCCATTAAGCCCGGATGGGATCCGGCGAACGATGTGGTCATCCAGTTTGAGGACCTCACGGCGGCGAAGCAGGCACGGGACTCCGTCAATAAGCTCTCTGACCCGATCCCCGTTCCAGGCGGACCCCCGGGTGCGACGTACCGGGTGCTCGGCAATCCCTCGCTGACACAGATCGTCTACCTTTCCGTCGGTGTGGAAAACGCAAACCCAAGGGCAGGGAGGGATGACCCGGCAGGCAGAGGTGCCGGCCGACTTCTGGTGGGGCAGGTCTGGTTCAATGAAATGCGCCTGACATCGGTCGATGACACTCCGGGCTGGGCGTACCGGTTTGACACACAGCTGAAGCTCGCGGACATTGGCGCGGTGTCTTTGAACTACTCGAGGGTTGATCCGAATTTCCATACGCTGGAAGCGCGCTTTGGCTCCCGGCAGCTCTCGACGAATTGGGGTCTCAACACTTCGTTCCAGCTGGAGAAACTCCTCTCCGACGATTGGGCCGGGACCTCCATCGCCATTTCCTATTCGCACAACGAAGGCAAAATGACGCCGCGCTAGAAGCCGAATTCCGTCGTACTCGTGAGTGCTGCGGCCGACCAGCGAAGGAACAGGGTGCTGCAAAACGGCGGCACCGAGGAGGAAGCGCAAGCCGCGGCCGATAAGGAGATCCTCGAGTCGGAGACCATGAGGAGGACAGACACCTACGCGGCTCCGAATTTCCGGATCAACATCCCGTCGACCGCGTGGTACATTCGTGACACATTTAACAAGCTTACGTTCGGCTTCAGCTATACACGCTCGACGGAACACAGCCCTGCGCTCGTCGACCGCACTTCATGGTCCTGGAATGCGCGCATTGCCTACGCCCTGACGTTCCCGACGGACTACTACCTCCAGCCATTCACAAGTCTGTTCGAGGGGATCTGGCTGCTGGAAGAGTACAAGGACATGAAGATCTATTTCGCGCCGACGACATTCAACTGGGCGTTCAGCGCGGTACGGTCGCGTGACAGGTCATTGCAGCGAACCGTCGGGGCCCAGGAGATCATCTCCCGCAACTTCTCGGCGTCCCGCCAGGCAGGCTTCTCATGGAAGCTCACAGAGGGCGGCCTGATAAACCCCTCCGGTGACTACTCAGTGAGCGTGGAATCCAGCCTTCTCAACCTGGAACTCGATAAGTTCAAGCAGCAGCGTTCGTTTTCCCAGATCATGGGTGACATCTTCTTCGGCGATCACCTGATCGATTTCGGGGAGGATACGCGCTACAGCCAGCGGAACAATTTCGTCACCAAGCCGAACATCCCAAACATATTCAACATCAAACGCTTCCTTGACATCCAGGCGTCCTATGGGGTAGATTACAGCTGGCAAAATACCCTGACCCGCGGTGATCTCGGCAAGTCCGCCGGATACAATGCCAATATCAACTTATCACTGAACTTCCGGATGAAGCAACTCTTCGACCCGCTGTTCGAAAGCAAGCCTGCCGCCGGCGCTGTGCCCACCACCCCGTCGCGCGGGAGGAGAGGGAGCGGGGAAACCACGGAACAGGCCGGCACAACCGATACGACAGAAGTTGCGGATTCCACCGCGACGGGAGGGGGGCTGGACAAGGTACTCAAACAACTCGGAAATCTCGCCCGCATATTCATCAAGATCCCGCTGCTGGACTATGACAACGTGAACGTGTCGTTTACGCAGACCAACAGTTCGCAAAACAGCGGGGTGGTCGGAAGCGCAGGGTTCATCAATTTCTGGGGGCGTTTGCCGTTCATTCAGGACGCGGACATCAAGTACGGCCCCTCCCGTCTGTACCAGCTTGGCCTCATCAGCGATCCCAGCGGCCGTCTGGTGAATTTCGGCGGACGCCCGAAGTTCCCATGGTTCGGCTGGGACGTCGAACCCGGACTCCGAGCACCGGGAGGCGTGCTCGTCAACTCCTTCCGGCAGAACAACAGACTGACGTTCAAAACCTCGCGAGCGCTCTGGGAAGGCGCGAGACTCGACCTCAACTGGAATGTCGGTTGGGCATACAACCGCACGGACAATATACAGACCGACTCCACCGTCGGCATCCCGACCCTATTGAACACGACCACTTCGGGGAGTGTCGACCGGTCGTTCCTGACCCTCCCAGACTTCCTGTTCTTGAGTTCGTTCAAAACGAGTCTTAAGGAAGTGAGCAAACGCTACGCCGAACTCAAATCCGACGCGTCGGACACCAAGAGTGACGAGGAGAAACTGAACCAGGCCTTCATCGAGGGCTTTGAAGCGCTGCCCTTCCTGCGGAAAGTATTCGGCGATTTCGCTCCCCGCGTGAACTGGAGCTTCCGCTGGGACGGGCTTGAGAAGATTCCGTTCTTTTCCAACTTCGTGACCCGGCTGTCGATGGACCATGCCTACAATTCCAACTATACCCGCCAGTATCAAAATCGCCCCGGCGGCGGAGGCGAACGGACCGATGGACAGCGGGTGATGTACGGGTTTGCACCGGTCGTGGGCCTGAATTTCACATTCAAGGAATTGTGGAAGGGCAACTTCGGCGCGAATATGCGCCTCAACAGCACAACTTCATACGACCTGACCACCTCCTCGCGGAATATCGTGGAGGCGTTTTCACAGGAACTCTCTGTCACGGCGTCCTATTCGCGGAGAGGATTCGAGATCCCCTTCTTCGGTCTGGCGCTGAATAACGATATCGACATCAGCTTCTCGTATTCGGTCACGAAGAACTCCCGCCTTACATACGACGTTTCAAAGCTGGATATCAATGTGGAGGGAACACCGCTGGAAGGCACGACCCGCACCGTCATGGAACCGCGCATTAAGTACGTGCTGAGCCAGCGTGTCACCGCATCGGTGTACTACCGGTACACCAGTATCGAACCCGACGATTCAGGATCTCGCATCCCGGGAAGCAAGACCAACGAGGCGGGGTTGGACATCCATATCTCGATTAACTAGAGGAGTGAAGAAGCGTATGGAAGAATCCAAGGGACGCATCCTCTGGGTCGACGACGAAATCGACTTGCTACGGTCTCACGTACGGTTGCTCGTGGAGCGGGGGTACACGGTGGAAACGGTCACGAACGGCGAAGATGCCGTGGGAATGGTGCGGCAGACCGCGTATGATCTGGTGTTCCTCGATGAAATGATGCCCGGCATGGGAGGGCTGCGGACTCTCCAGGAAATCAAGGAAATCCGTCCCGCGATGCCCGTCGTGATGATCACGAAGAACGAAGAGGAATCGCTGATGGAAGATGCCATCGGCGGCAAGATCAGCGACTACCTGACAAAACCCGTCAACCCGAGCCAGGTTCTGATGGCATGCAAGAAATTCCTGGAGGGAAGGAAGATCACGGGGGCGGCGCTGTCGAAGGACTACATCCGGGAATTCAACGAGATCTCCCTCACGCTGATGCAATCGCCGGGCTACGAAGCATGGATCGACATCTATTCCCGTCTCGTCGGCTGGGGATTGGAGTTCGATCGTCATCCTGAACTCGGCCTGCGACAGACGCTGCAGGACCAGCTGCGCGAGTGCAACCTCGCCTTCGGCAAATTCATCGAGCGCAATTACCGCGATTGGATGGAACAAACAGAGGGCCGGCCGGCACTCTCGCATGAGGTGGTGGACCGGTTTGTGATTCCCGAGCTGCAAACAGGCAAGTCGGTGATCTTCTTCGTGATCGACTGCATGCGACTGGATCAGTGGCTGGTCTTCGAAGAACTGCTCCACGAGTACTTCGAGATGTCACGCTGGTACTACTACAGCATCCTGCCGACGGCAACGCCGTACTCACGCAATGCGATCTTCAGCGGATCGTTTCCCGCAGATGTGGAAAAGCGGAACCCTGAACTGTGGGAAAAAGCGGAAGACGATGAGAGCAGCAGAAACCGCTACGAACGGCAATACCTGGAGAAACTGCTCGAACGCCGCCGGATCGTATTGAAACCCGAACCGAAGTACGTGAAGATCCTTGATCCCGAGTTCGGGCGGACCATCGAATCGACCATCAATTCCTATGCGGCGACACCCCTCACGTCGATCGTGGTGAACTTTGTGGATATGCTCGCGCACGGCCGGTCCGATTCGTCGCTGCTTAAGGAAATCGCGCCGGACGAATCGGCATACCGATCGTTGACGCGATCTTGGTTCGCGCACTCGTCGCTGTTCGGCATGCTCAAGACTCTGTCGCGAAACAAAAACGTCACGATCGTGCTGACGACCGACCATGGCAGTATCAGAAGCCTCCGAGGTTCGAAAGTGCTGGGCGACCGTGAAGCGTCCACTAACCTCCGCTACAAGTATGGGAGAAACCTGAAGGTTGATGAGAAAACTGCGATCTTCGTGAAGAATCCGGCGGACTTCAGACTGCCCGAACGGGGGGTTGCCGTGAACTATATCATCGCCAAGGAGGACTATTACTTCGTGTATCCCACCGATTACCACAAGTACCTCGCACAGTACCGCGACAGTTTCCAGCATGGCGGTGTATCGATGGAAGAGGTGATCCTTCCCGTGATCAGGTTGGAAGCACGCGGATGACGACAGTGGTCACACATGCCCCAGAGGACACGGAGTCCGCAGGGGCGGGATTCGCCGCAGTGCTGAAGCCGGGAGACGTCGTTGCGCTGACAGGTCCTCTCGGAAGCGGGAAGACCAGTTTCGTGTCGGGCGCCTGTGCCGCGCTGGGTGCGACGGGTCACTTCGGGAGTCCGACATTCACATTCATCAACGAGTACCCCGCAGGGACGATGACGGTTGTTCACGCGGACATGTACCGCATTTCTTCACGCGCGGAAATGGCTGAAATAGGGCTGCTGGAGTACTTCCGCCCCCCGTATGTCTGCTTCATCGAATGGGCGGAACGGATCCTTGATCTCCTCCCTTCAGGCCATTATCTTATATGCTTCGAGCATTGCGGGGGTGCAACTGAACGCCGGATCACAATCCGGCAACCAGGCGAAAGCAGGCGATGACCATCCTCGGCATCGAGACCGCCACGGCAGTCTGCGGCGTGGCCTTGCTGCGTGACGGCACCGTCCTCGACGAAGAATCGATAGAGGAACGGTACGCGCACGCCGAGAAGCTCTTTGGCTTCCTTGACGACGTTCTGGAACGCGCAGGGGTGAAGCTCGATTCCCTGCAGGGGATAGCGGTCTCCATCGGCCCCGGGTCCTTCACGGGGCTCCGAATCGGTCTGAGTGTCGTGAAGGGATTGCACCTCGCGACGGGGATCCCGGTGGTTGCCGTCCCCACACTGGAGGCTCTGGCGTGGCGGGCGGCACCCGAAGTGCGGGGGACGGGCATCGAAAAGATTCTTGCGGTGCTTGACGCGCGGCGCGAGGAAGTCTACTGGCAGCTGTTTGACCTGACGCCCGAAGGTCCGCGCGCCCTTACGGACGTCAGCGATGGAGAGATACGTCTCCTGCCGGAGCTCATACCTCCGGGGAGAGTCGCGATAACAGGGGATGCCCGGATCTCAGCGGGAGCAGTACTGGGGGTAGACGGCGGGGACCAGGCGCGCGCATTTCTCGTGCCGGAGCCTGTGGCACAATGTTCCGCTGTCGCGGTGGCGCAACTTGGCGCCGCCTTGCTGGCCGCCGGGGCGAAAGAGGATGTCGCCCTTCTGGAACCACGATACATCAAGGAATTCTTTCTCCGCAAACCGGAGTGACACCATGTCCTGGTTCAAACGATCGAAAGAAAATATCGCTGCGGAAACGCAGAAACGGGATATCCCCAACGGGCTTTGGACAAAGTGCGAGGGATGCGGGGAGATCATCCACAAGACGGAGCTGCAAAAGGGCCTCTACACCTGCGCGAAATGCGGGATGCATTTCCGGATCGGCAGTACGCAGTATTTCGAACTGCTGCTCGATCCCGGTTCCCTCAAGGAACATGACCGCCGCATGCGCTCCGGAGACCCGCTGAAATTTGTCGATACGAAACGCTATAAGGATCGCACCGCTGAAGCGATGAAAAAAACGCATCTCTACGATGCGGTGCGGTGGGGGAACGGGACCATCAACAAACTCTCCGTAGTGGTGGCAGCCATGGATTTCGGATTCATCGGCGGTAGTATGGGATCCGTGGTGGGAGAGAAAATCTCACGCGCAATTGACCGGGCCTGGAAATCACGCACGCCACTGATTATCGTGTCGTCAAGCGGAGGGGCACGGATGATGGAAGGCGCGCTGTCGCTGATGCAACTGGTGAAAACCAGCGCCAAGCTGGCCCGCCTGTCAGATGCCCGGGTACCGTTCATTTCCATCCTGACTGATCCGACCACGGGCGGGGTCACCGCAAGCTATGCGATGCTGGGAGACGTGAACATAGGAGAGCCCGGAGCCCTCATCGGCTTTGCGGGCCCCCGTGTGATTCGGCAAACCATCGGAAGAGACCTGCCTCCCGGGTTCCAGCGGGCCGAGTTTCTCCTCGAACACGGCTTCCTCGATTTGGTGGTCCACCGTAAGGATATGCGGCAGACAGTGTACCAACTGCTCTCCATGTGGCAGGAGTGAACAACTGCATGAGTGTCACACGCGCAGCACTTGAGAGACTCCCCGATGCCGTGCAACGCCGGGCGGATGCATGGCGCGCTGCCGGCAAGCAGATCGCCCTCGTTCCCACCATGGGAGCGCTCCACGAAGGACATACTACGCTGATGCGCCAGGCACGCATCCAGGCGGATGTGCTGGTCGCCTCCGTGTTTGTCAACCCCACACAATTCGGCAAAGGAGAGGATTTCACGCGGTATCCCCGCCCGCTCGAGCGGGACGTCCAGATGGCATCTGAGGCGGGCGTTGACCTCGTCTTCGCTCCTGAGCCCGGCACAATGTATCCCGCGGGATATGCGACGTTCATCGAAGTCGAGGGAATCACCGCAGTGCTGGAAGGTGCTATCCGCCCCGGACATTTCCGCGGTGTGGCCACCATCGTCACGAAGCTCCTGAATATCGTTAAACCCCACATGGCATTTTTTGGCCAGAAGGATGCACAGCAAGTGGCGGTGATCAAACGGATGGTCAGCGACCTGAATATCGACTGCCGGCTGATGATCGTGCCGACGGTCCGTGAAGCGGACGGGCTTGCGCTGAGTTCTCGAAACACATACCTCACGCCGCAGCAACGCAGGGAAGCTCCGGTGCTCTACCGCTCGTTGCAGGTTGCGGAACGCCGGATCCGGGAGGGAAACGCGGACGCCGAAGGAGTGGTCGAGGAGATGCGTGCGCTCATCAGCACTTCTTCCTCCGGTGCCATTGATTATTTCTCGGTGGCGGATGCGGAGACCCTGCAGGAGATCCGCGGACGGGTGCCGGCATGCGGCATCCTTGTCTCCCTGGCTGTCCGCTTCGGCGCGACACGGCTTATCGACAATATCCTGATTCCAGGTCTGCACACATGACGAAAGGGGGGAGGCGGCACGCATGAAAAGAGAGCTCGCGGTGGTCATCATGGCTGCGGGGAAAGGTACCCGCATGAAGAATACTTCGATGGCGAAAGTAATGCATACCATCGGGGGAAAGCCGATGGTCGAACATGTTGTCGACCTCGCACTGCATCTCAAAGCGTCGCGCATCGTCGCGGTGTTGGGCTGGCACAAGGATTCGGTTATCAACCACCTTAACCGCACCGGTCACAACGTCACATGTGTGGAACAGACCCCGCAGCTCGGCACCGGGCATGCCGTAATGCAGGCGGAAACGCCGTTGCTCGGTTTCACGGGCGACGTGCTGGTGCTCTCAGGAGACGTGCCGCTCCTCTCAAAGGCCACCGTTGAAGGGCTCATCGCATACCACCGTGCTGCACCGGCAGCGTCCACGCTGCTAACGGCAATACTTGATGACCCAACGGGCTACGGCCGTATCCTCAGAGATAACCGTTCAAGCCTCAACGAAGGTCCGCACAAGGTGGAAACCGGCCACGTCCTCGGCATAGTGGAGCACCGCGATGCCACTCCGGAGCAGCACAAAATCCGTGAAATCAACACCGGTATCTATGTGTTTGACAAAGAGAGGTTGTTCGAAGGGCTGAAGCATATCACGGACTCGAATACGCAACATGAGTACTACCTGACGGATGTCTTCCAGTATTTCTGGCGGAACCACCTCCCCGTGAGGGCTGTTCCTGTAGAAGAAGCTTTCCAAGTACAGGGGATCAACACTGTGGGTCAGCTTGACGCTGCCAGGGCGGAGTACGCGCGGCGGAAGGGTTGACAAATCATTGCGGATTCCGTATGTTGAACGTGGAGCTTTCCCGTACAAGATGAACTGAAGGGCAGAAGCGATGAAACGGTACATCGTTATGGCACTTGTGACGCTCGCTCTGGTTGCTCCGGCGACCCGGGCCCAGTTCAAGACGCAGGTTGAGCAGGAGTCTCGCATCTCAAGCGGCATCCTGCAGCAATCGACGCCTTCGTTCCTTTTCGGATGGTTCAACCCCGACAAATTCCACATGAGCCATTCACTCTCATTCTCCTATATGACAATGGGAGGCCAGGGTGTTTCCCTGGGCACATACACCAACAGCATGCGGTACGATTTTGCGGACAACCTGAATGCGCGCGCCGACGTGAGCATGAGCTATTCACCGTTCGCGAGCAAGTCGTTCATGACTCAGGGTATGAAAAACAGCCTGAGTTCGATTTATCTCAGCCGGGCCGAAGTGAACTACAAGCCCGTGGAAAACTTCTCGGTGCAATTTCAGTACCGGCAGCTGCCGTATGGGTACTACTACTCGCCGTTTGCATCACCCTGGTTTGGTGAGGATGGGTACTGATACCTTCGCATCGCCTGCAAACTTCAGTGTGTGTATACAGACCGAGGACATCCACGCTCAATGGGTGGTTCCTCGGTTTTTCATTCTGTAAGTGGGAGTGATGAAGAACAGATTTTCCGCACGCAGATTTCCGACCGGCGCTCTCCTCAATCTGGCGATCATCGTCCTTCTCCTCGTGGTGGGATACCTCGCGTACTCCTTCGTGCTCCGGCTCACCGTAGCACCCAGCCTGGACCCCGTACGTGACGGTGATCCAAAAGGAAAGGCGATACAGGTGGACGTTATCAACGGGTGCGGCACAGCAAAGGTGGGAACGCGCTTCACACAGTACCTCCGCGACAGGGGATATGATGTCGTCGAAGTGCGGAACTACCATCGCTTTGATGTCCGGCATACCATCGTTGTCGCGCGGACGTCAAACCGCCGGAACGCCGAAAAGGTGGCGATTGCCCTCGGCATTGAGGCTTCGCACATCGTCCAGCAGATCAATCCCGACTATTTTGTGGATGTGTCGGTGTTGATTGGCATTGATCATCAATCACTGAAACCCTCACCATAAGGAGCCATACACGGTGAAACCCGCAATCCTGGCAAAGCACGTTGCAGATCTGGCCCTGAGCAAGAAGGCACAGGACGTGGTGATCATGAATCTTCGCGGCCTGAGCAGCGTTACTGACTTTTTCGTTGTCTGTTCAGGTGATTCCGACACGCAGATCAAAGCAATTGCTGAAGGGGTGACGGCCGGACTTGCGCAAAAAGGGGTTCCGGTGTGGCATCGTGAACTGGGCAGCCCGAACTGGGTGCTGCTGGATTATGTGGATGTGGTCGTTCATGTGTTCCATAAACACATCAGGCCGTTCTACAATCTGGAAAAACTCTGGGGAGATGCCGCGATCAAACGCGTAAAAGACGAAGCCCCCACCCCGAAAGAGAAAACGCCGGCCCGCAAAGCGCCTTCGAAAAAAACCGGGCCCCGGAGAAAAAAAGCTTCATGAGAGAATATCTTCGCGCCGCTATTGCGGCGTCACTGAAACAGAACGGCCTCACACCACCCGGAAGCATCACCGTCGACCGCCCCCGGCAGGAAGGTCATGGCGACCTGACTACGAATGTGGCCATGGTCACCGCGAAACAGGCGGGAATGAAACCGCGAGAACTTGCACAACGCATCGCTGGGCACCTTGCCGTCGATCCGGCAATGGTGGAGAAGGTGGAAGTGGCAGGTCCTGGATTTATCAACGTGACATTCACGGAAACCTTCTTCCGCCGCCATCTCACGCATGTGCTCGCCCAGGATGCGCAGTTCGGCCGATCGGCCATCGGAAATGGCAAACGCGTGCAGGTGGAATTCGTCAGCGCCAATCCAACGGGACCGCTGACGGTCGGGCACGGACGCGGTGCCGTCTTCGGCGATACCCTCTCGCGCCTGCTGGAATGGACCGGCCACCGGGTTGAACGTGAGTACTACTTCAACAATGCCGGCCGGCAGATGCGCATACTCGGCGACTCGGTCCGGCTCCGCTATCTCCAGGAACTGGGCGAACCGGTCGAGTTCCCCGCTGACTACTACCAGGGCCAGTACATTCGCGACATCGCACTCCACGCCCGCGGGCAAAAGGGGGACACGCTCCGAAACGAGCCCGCAGAGGGGTTCTTCAAGGCCATAGCGGAGGACGAGATCTTTGCCGATATCCGAAAGACCCTGCAGTCGCTGGGCATCGTCTTCCAGAACTACTACAACGAACATTCGCTTTACACCGACGGCAAAATCAACGAGGTGATCCAGGCCCTCAAAAACTGTGGCCTTACGTACGAACACGACGGCGCTCTGTGGTTCAAAACCTCCAATCTCGGTAGTGAAAAAGACAAGGTGATCGTGAAGAGCTCGGGGGAACCCACGTACCGGCTCCCCGACATTGCCTACCATGTTGAGAAATTCCGCCGGGGCTACGACCTCATGATCGATATCTTCGGCGCCGATCACATTGCGACATATCCTGACGTTTTGGCTGCTCTGAGGGCCCTCGGGTATGCCGAAAACAAGGTGAAAGTGCTCATCCATCAGTTCGTAACCATTACGCAGGGCGGCGAAATGGTCAAAATGTCAACCCGCAAAGCCAACTTCATCACGCTGGATGAATTGATCGCGGATGTGGGTGCGGACGTGGTGCGATTCTTCTTCCTGATGCGCACAATTTCCAGCCACCTCAATTTTGACCTGGCTCTCGCACGGCAGACATCCCTCGATAATCCGGTGTATTACGTCCAGTACGCCCATGCCCGGATATGCAATATTCAGCGGGTAGCCGGAGCGGAAGGACGTTCGAGTGCGGCAGGGGACAGCGTCGTGGACCTCCTGACCGCGCCCGAAGAAATGGCATTGATCAGAAAAGTACTGCAATTCCCCGAGACCGTGGAGTCCTGCGCGATGAGTTATGAACCCCACCGGCTCGCTGACTACCTTCACGATGTGGCCGGGTTGTTCCATACCTACTATCACGTCCATCGGGTCGTCACCGAAGACATCCCGATGACTTCCGCACGGCTGTCGCTCTGCCAGGCCGTCCGGATCGTCCTCCGAAACGGTTTTGCCATCCTCGGCATTAGTGCTCCCGAAAGGATGTAGTTTTCGGCGTTTTTTGGCCGGAAACCTGGAATTGACTTTTCGGGGATGTTTTGTTAAGTTATGTTGATTGAACACGTAAGGGAGTCCCCTCTCCTCATTTTGCTACTGAAGTCTTGATCGACTTGAAACCTTCGCCCCGGTGCGCCGGGTCTTTGCCCTTTCCCAGCATGTGGTAGGACGCGAAAAGCTCGTACACCACACAGGTGATACTTATGTTCACGAACGGCAAAATCCACGATGTCGTGGTGAAAGATTTGTTGAAACACGTCGATGAAAGGGGCTGGCTGACCGAGTTGTACAGGTCTGACGAGGTCCCTGCCGCATACCTGCCGGTTATGGCGTACATCTCCACCACGCTTCCCAACGTTGCCCGCGGACCGCATGAGCACCTGACCCAAGCCGACCATTTCGCGTTCCTCGGCCCCTCAAATTTCAAAGTGTACCTTTGGGATAACCGTCAGGATTCCCCGACATTCATGGTTCGCCAGATTGTCTATGCCGGCGAGGACTCCCCGAGAGCGTTGATCATCCCGCCAGGGGTTGTTCACGCGTACAGAAACGTAGGCGTGAAACCCGGGATGGTCGTCAACCTGCCCAATATGCTCTTCGCCGGAAAGGGCAGGCGGGAGACGGTCGACGAAATACGCCACGAGATTGATCCCGGAACCAACTTCCTCCTGGATTGACCGATGAAAAACATTCTTGTCACAGGCGGTGCGGGGTTTATCGGCAGCAACTTTGTCCGCTATATTCTCCGCACCCATAGCGACGTTCGTGTAGTCAATTTCGACAAGCTGACGTATGCAGGGAATCTCGAAAATCTGAAGGGATATGAAGCAGACCCAAGGTACCGCTTCGTCCGGGGCGACATCTGCGAGCGAGGAGAGGTCGAAAATGCGTTCCGCAGCCACCACATAAATACGGTGGTTCACTTTGCCGCCGAGTCACACGTGGACCGGAGTATACTCGGCGCCGGGGTGTTCATTACGACCAACGTCCTGGGGACTCAGGTCCTGCTGGATGTTTCGAAGGAGACCGGCATCGACCGGTTTGTCCACGTATCAACCGATGAAGTCTACGGTTCGCTCGGCACCGAGGGGAAGTTCACCGAATCCACGCCATTGCACCCGAACAGTCCGTACGCGGCGAGCAAAGCATCCTCCGACATGGTGGCGCTTGCCTACCAGCATACATTTGGCCTCCCTGTTGTCGTGACCCGCTGTTCGAACAATTATGGCCCGTATCAGTTCCCGGAAAAACTGATCCCCCTCATGATTATCAATGCACTCCACGATACGCCTCTGCCCGTGTATGGCGACGGCTTGAACGTACGCGACTGGCTATTTGTGGAAGACCATTGCGCCGCCATCGATGCCGCAATGAGGAAGGGGAAGATTGGAGAGGTGTACAACATCGGCGGGAACAACGAGTGGACGAATATCGACATCGTGCGGCTGCTGCTGAAAAGACTCGACAAACCCGCCACGTTGATACAGTTTGTGAAAGACCGGCCCGGTCACGATCGCCGGTACGCCATCGACGCTGCAAAGATCGCGCGGGAGCTCGGTTGGGCTCCGTCACTGAAGTTTGATGAGGGGCTGGCCCGCACGGTGGACTGGTATCTTGCCAACGAAGCGTGGTGGCAACGAATCACCAGCGGCGCCTACAAGCAATACTATGAGGAAATGTACCATGGTCGGTAAGCGCATGAAATTCACGAGGATGGCGGTTGCGGCGCTGGCGTTCATCGCACTGATTCCCGTGGCCTTCTCCCAAACGAACCCTTCGGGATCGCTCCTCGAACGCCTGGGAACTCGTGAGAAGGAGTCGCCTTCGCTCGAAGCATTGACTCAACCCGCCACTCCGGGCCCTGCGCTCGAGTCGGTTATCAATCCGGAAAATTACGTCGTGGGCCCTTCGGATGGCTTCGGTGTAAGCATATGGACCGATCCTCCGCGCACGCTTCGCCTCACGGTGACCCCGGAAGGGACGCTGATCGTGCCCACCGTCGGGGAATTCACCGTGGCAGGAATGACCCTTGCAGATGCCCGTATGAAGCTTGGAGCAGAAATCCGGAAACGATACAAGTTCGGAGACGCCTCCATCACATTGATTGTGCCCCGCTCTGTAGTCGTCACAGTGCAGGGCCGGGTCGTCAAACCCGGCTCCTATGTGCTCCCCGCTTACGCTCGGGTTGACAAGGCTATCGAAGAGGCCAACCGGACGCTCGACCCTCTCCTGGCCGGCGAGGTGCAGGCCGTGAAAAACGACATGTCGACACGTCGTATTATTGTCCGCCACAACGACGGGACACAGGCACGAGTGGATCTGAAGAAGTTCCTGGTGACAAAGAATGATCGCTGGAACCCCTACCTGCGGGAAGGAGATATCATTGTTGTGCCGGTCAATGACTTCTCCCGCAACGTGTTTGGGATCTACGGCCATGTGAATGTTCCCGGAAGATATGAATATGCCACGGGGGACAGTGTGGGTGATGCGCTGAGGATAGCGTTCGGTTTCAGTCCACTCGCCAGGAAAGACAGTGTTGAGTTCATCCGGCAGGACCTTCAGGGCAACGTTTTGATGCGTCGCGTCCTCGATTGCGATGCTATTCTCGACCGCGGCCAGGGGGACTTTCCGCTCCAGCCCGGCGACCGGCTGGTTGTGCCGGGTTTTTCCGACCTCAGGGGCGACTACACAGTGTCGGTGCGGGGAATGATCAACAATCCCGGCGTCTATCCGATCACGAGGAATTCGACGCGGCTTGTCGATATCATCCGCAGTGCCGGGGGGTTTCGATCCGATGCCTCTCTGGCTTCCGCGGAGCTGATTCGTAATTCGATAAACCCGGCGGAAATCGAAACGGAACGGCTGCAAAGCCAGCGGGGAGGGGTGCCTGAAGAGGACAGCCTGTACTTCCACCTGGAGACTGCGCTGCGCCTTCGGAAGGAACTTGTGCAGGTCGATTTCACCGCGCTCTTCCTGCAAGGCGACTCGACACAAAACGTCTTCCTGCAGGACAACGATCTCATCGTTGTGCCCCAAATCACCAAGACCATCTATGTGTTCGGTCAGGTGGTCAATCCGGGACATATCGAGTTTGTCCCGGGACAAGATGTCTGGTACTATATCCAGCGTGCGGGCGGAGTGACCGACCGGGCAAGGGACGGCGATGTAAAAATCGTGAAGGCCCGCACCCGCCAGTGGATTTCTCCGGAAGACCAGGAAATCACCGAAGGTGACTATGTCTGGGTGCCCATGGAACCTGAACGGCCTTTCGGGTATGTGTTGAATATCGTTGCCCAATCCGCGGCGGTGTTGAGCGCCGCGGTCAGCATCGCCCTGCTGGCAATCCAGATCGGCAAATAATTTGCGCATTCGTCCAATTATCTGACACTGTCCCGGCCAAACCATGTCTGCAATCAATGGCAAAGAATTCCACCTGCTTGACTACGTGAACTTTGCGATCAGACGCAAAGAGATGTTCCTGGCGGTCTTCATGATCTCCCTGGTCGTAGTCTACCTGGGAGTTTTCTTCTTTGTGGAAGAGGAGTATGAGTCGACAGCCGTCCTGATTCCACGCGGGGAAGAATCCACATCGCTCGCGAGCGGACTGCTGCGAAGCATGAAGGGCATGTCGCTCGGCCTGGGGAGCCGGACGCCGCGTTCCGAGATGGATCTCTACTCCACGATCATCTACAGCCGGACGATGATGGAGGATATTATCAAGACGTTCGGCCTGATCGAGACGTATGATCTGGACACGTTGGACGTTGAACACATGGAAAAGGCGATCAAGCGACTGCGTAAGGAGGTGTTTACCCACGAGACCGAGGAATGGTCGTTCATGATAACGGCGCGCGCGACCACGGCGGCACGGTCCGCCGATATCACGAATACGATTCTGAAGAAAATGAACGAACGCATCGTGGCGTTGAATACCGACCGTTCGAGACAGAACAGGATCTTCCTCGAGAAGCGCCTGGTGGAAGTGCGGCAACAGCTGAAGACCGCGGAAGATTCGCTCCGGACATATCAGGAGCGCACGGGGCTCATGGATGCCAAGAAGCAGCTCGAGGGCATTGTAACGGCCCATGCGACACTCGAGGCGGAACTTGCGGCGAAGCGCATTCAGGAGGGGATTCTGGAGAGGATGTATGACC
>Ga0105107_10000178_pt1 | contig 36226 bp, 31 predicted proteins | sample PPLLaktember2015_6_FD_79335 | JGI IMG/M metagenome (GOLD analysis project Ga0105107, IMG submission 79335) | Freshwater sediment microbial communities from Prairie Pothole Lake near Jamestown, North Dakota, USA - PPLs Lake P8 Core (1) Depth... | ecosystem: Environmental > Aquatic > Freshwater >...
CGCACGAGGCGGGCACGCAAGCACGTCGCCAGGCCACTCGCGACCCGGACGCGCAACCGCGCCACCACGCCCCGCACGATCCGGACGCACAGCCGCGTTACGAGGCAGCGCACGAGGCGAATGTCCAGCCGCCGCGCGACGCGCACGCGCGCAAGCACCACCAGCCGGCGCACACGGGCGCGCACGATCACCAGGAGCCGGCGCAGCCCGCCAGCCACGAATCGGCCCTCGGCCGGCTGCACGACCACACGCGCCGCGCGCCGCGCTCCGGCGGCCGGCGCGACAAGCCCGTTCCCGCGCTGCTGCGCGGCACGCCGCGGCGCACGAATTGACCACAGATTGATCAAGGAGAACGCAATGGAGATTTTCGTAGGCAATCTCGCCCCGCAGGCCACCGAGGCCGAGCTGATCGATCTCTTTAAGGCGTTCGGCGACGTGAAATCGGCGGAGGTGAAGCGCGAGATGTTCACCGGCACGTCGAAGGGATTCGCGTTCGTCGAGATGCCGGGAAAACAGCACTCGCTCGCCGCGATCGCGGGCCTCAACGGCAAGGATCTGCACGGCCAGCCGCTGCGCGTAAACGAGGCGCGCAGCTTCGTAGGCGGAGGCGGCGGCCGTTCGCGGCGGCGCTGACCGAGTCGGCGTATAGTTATTTTTCTGATCTCCGCGCATCCCGAGCAACCGTGAACCACGGAGCCCCGCAAGGTCGGGGTTCTTCGTTTCGGGCCGACGGAGACAGGAGGAACGATGCTGTTGGCGAAGAAGCTGCGGCCGGTGGGCGTCTGCTCGCTGTGCCACGCAGTGACCTACCGGACCGAGACGATCAACCAGCGCTGCGGGCGCAGTCCCAACGGCCGGCGCTGCCGCGGCGAGTACAAGGCCGCGACCCGCGAGGTCGGCTGGAAGACCTGCACGTCGTGCGAGCAGACCGGCGTGTTCGAATCGCGCCCGTGCCCGTTCTGCAACGGCGTCGGGTGGCACCTGATGCGGGCGGGGAGGCTCTGAGCGCGCCGCCCGGGAACCCCGCTCGCGCGATAGAGGCGGGGTCGCATCCCTACTCCACCCTCACTCCCGACGTCGTCCTCGACGCGCTCGAGACCGTCGGCCTGCGCGGCGACGGGCGCATGATCGCGCTCAACAGCTACGAGAATCGCGTCTACCAGGTTTTCCTGGAGGAAGGCCCGCCGGTCGTGGCGAAGTTCTACCGGCCGGCGCGCTGGACCGACGCGCAGATCCAGGAGGAGCACGCGTTCGTCGCTGAACTCGCGGAGCGCGAGATTCCGGTCGTCGCGCCACTCCTCCTCTGCGGCCGCACGCTGAACGAGCACGCTGGGTTCCGCTTCGCCGTGTATCCGCGGCGCGGCGGACGCACTCCGGAGCTGGAAGATCCCGAGACCCTCGAATGGATGGGGCGGTTCATCGGCCGCATCCACGCGGTCGGCACGCTGCAACCGTTCGTCGAGCGTCCTGGCCTGGGCATCGGAAGCTTCGGCATCGAGCCGCGCGACTGGCTGCTCGCGCACGATTTCATCCCACCGGACCTGCACGCAGCCTGGACCAGCGCGGTCGAGCTCGCGCTCGAGGGCGTGCGCCGCTGCTACGACCGCGCGGGCGACGTGAGAACGCTCCGTCTTCACGGCGACTGCCACGCCGGCAATGTGCTCTGGACCGACGACGGGCCGCACTTCGTCGATTTCGACGACAGCCGCATGGGACCGGCGATGCAGGACCTGTGGATGCTGCTCTCCGGCGATCGCGCCGCGATGACGAAGCAGCTCTCCGACGTCCTCGCCGGCTACGAGGACTTCTTCGAGTTCGACCGCCGCGAGCTCGCCCTCGTCGAGGCGCTGCGCACGTTGCGGCTCATTCACTACTCCGCCTGGATCGCGCGGCGCTGGGACGATCCGGCATTCCCCGCCGCGTTCCCGTGGTTCAACACGCAGCGCTACTGGCAGGACCGCGTGCTCGAGCTCAAGGAGCAGATCGCGCTGATGGATGAGCTGCCGCTCGGGCCCTTGTAGCGTCTGCTGCAGTAAGATGCGCGCTCACCATGAGACTGCGCAGCGTCGAGCTCGAGCTGCCGCGGCGCGACGCCGCGGTTGAATTCTTCCGCGACACGTGGGGCCTCCTCGACGCGGGCCGGCGCGGCCCTACCGCGTTTCTCCGCGGCGCCGGCGATCACCCATACCTTGTTTCGCTGACCGAGGCCGCCGCCCCGCGGGCCGCTGCGATCACGTTCTCCGGCTCCGAAGACGAGATCGGGACCGTGCATGCGCGGATCGCGACCGCCGGGAAGCCCGCGCCGGAACGCGTCGCGGCGTTCGACGAGCTCGGTGCCCCGAGCGGCTTCTTCGTGGCCGGGCCGGAGGGGCAGGTGTTCCGCTTCGTTGCGGATCGCGAGCCGGGCGCGGCGATCGCCCGCCCCGAGACGCCGGTCCAGCTCACGCATGTCGTCCTCAACTCGCTCGATCGCGAGGCATGCGCGCGCTTCACAGTCGACGCTCTTGGCTTCGCCGTGTCGGACCGAACGCGGCACATGACTTTCGTGCGCTGCGAACGCGCCGGCAAGCTCATCCGCGACGCGAAAGTGAAGATCGACTGATGGCGATGCGTCCGACCGTCGCGCTCTTCGCCGGCGACCCCGCCGGAATCGGGCCGGAGATCGTCGCGAAGTTGCTCGCCGACCCGGAGACGACGCGCGGCGCGGACGTGCTGCTCATCGCCAGCCGCGCGAGCATGGACGTCCGCGCAAACTTGACTTTCGTAGAGTGGAAGGGCCTGGGCGCCCCGGCGTTTTCGCTCGGCATCGCGGGCCCGGACAACGGCCGGTTCATGCTCGACGGGTTGTTGACGGGGGTCGACCTCGTGCGCTCGGGCAAAGCCGATGCGCTCTGCTTCGCGCCCCTAAACAAGGGCGCGCTCCGCGCCGGCGGCATGAACCACCCCGACGAGATGCACTGGTTCGCCGAGGTGCTCGGCTGGACTGGTCCGTGCGTCGAGTTCAACGTGCTCGAGGACCTGTGGACCTCGCGCATCACGTCGCACGTGCCGCTCAAGGACGTCTCCGCGCTCCTGACAATGGAAGGCGTCGCCGATGGCATCGGGCTGCTCTACCGCGGCCTGCAGGCCGCCGGCAAGGCGCAGCCCCGGCTCGCCGTCTGCGGGTTCAACCCCCATAACGGCGACAACGGCAACTTCGGCCGCGAGGAGATCGACGTGATCGCGCCGGGCGTGAAGCGCGCCGCCGAGCGGGGATGGCCCGCCGACGGCCCCTTCCCCGCCGACACGATCTTCGTACGGGCTCGCGGCGGCGCCTACGACGGCATCGTGACCATGTATCACGACCAGGGCCAGATCGCGATGAAGCTGATGGGCTTCGAGCGCGGCGTCACCGTGCAGGGCGGCCTGCCGATCCCGATCACCACGCCCGCGCACGGCACCGCGTACGACATCGCGGGCCAGGGCAAAGCGAACGCGGGCGCGCTGAAGAACGCATTCTCGCTCGCGTGTCGCATGGGCGAAGCGCGCCGCAACGCCACGCGCTGATCCTGATCCACGGCGGCCGTCAGGGCTTCCGGATGCGACGCGTCCTGGGTTGCTAATGAGCGGCGCCCCCCGATCGAACCGCTAGGCGTGCGACCCGCCGTTCCACGCGAGCAGGTTGAGGAACTCGCGCCGCGTCTTCGGCCCATAGGTCAGATAGTGCGGATCCGGATGCTCGCTGTAGGCGAGCCGCTCGCGGGCGATGCGGTCGCGACCGGTGTACTTGCGGACGTCCGCCGCGCTGATCCCGTAAACCCGGGCCGCGTTCAGCCCGAACACCTTCGCGCGAAGCGCCGGGCTGATCTCCGGATAGCCATGCTTCATGCGCAGCTCGGGCGCGATCTGGAACGTGCGAAACGCCTGGATCTGGTCCTGGGGCGATCCGTACCAGATCGAGTCGGTGCCCCAGAGCACGTTGTTCTCTCCGCAGTGCCTGAATAGCTTTCCGAGCGCGTGCGCGGCCTGCTCGGGGTCGCGCATGAGGAACCGCCACGTGCTTCCGAGCTCGGCATAGACGTTGGCGTTCGGCGCAACGCCGTTCTCGACGAGCGAACGGACGAGGGTGTCGATCCCGTCGCGGCGTGCGCCCTCGGCGTAGGCCTGCTCGGCGACGGTGCTGACGAAGCCCGAGTGGTAGATGAGGAAGCTCACGTCCGGGAAGCGCTTCGCGACCACGCCGATGTCGCTGCACTGGCTGTGCTCGTACGACTGACTGCCGAAAGGCAGCCCCTTGTGCACGCAGATCACCTTGACCCCGAGCGCGCGCGCCTTCTCGATAAAGCGCGTGCCGACGTCGTCGGAAAGGAAGAAGCCCATGCCGCCCGGCCCGAACTGCGTGTAGGTCTTCCAGGCGCAGACGTTCCAGCGCTGCGCGAGCTCGTCCATCCCCTCGAGGTCGTCCGGCTGGTTCGGGTTCACGCGGCCGTGCAGCAGCAGGCGGTGCGTGCCTTCCATCCGGTCGACGATGCGGCGCACCGAATCGGCCGCCTGGATGGTGAGCGGCTCGGCGTCGCGGCGCGACGGCACGAACGACAGCACCATGAGATCCGTGTCGCTGTCGAGGAACACGTCCTTCACGAACTCCTCGGGTCCCAGGCAGCGCAGATGGCTGCGCTCGCCGGGTTCCCTGGCCAGTGCGCAGCCCGCCTTCGGCGACCACTTGAAGGCGTCGGGCGGCGCGTTGCGCACCCACGTTCCGGCCGGATCGACGAAGTGTCCCTGGACGTCGAAGATGAACTGGTTGTCGCCCAGCTTCGCGACCGCTAGCGGCGGCTCGAGCGCCGCCTCAGGTTCGAGCTCGAAGTAGCCGCCGCGCTTGCCCGCTGCTGCGTTGGCGGCATTGAACGCGAGCAGGGTGTTCGCGGCGCCGCAGGCGGAAACGAGGAACTCCCTTCGGCCGAGGCCCAGGCGCTTCGCGTTGCGGGTCGCCGCTTCATGGGCAAGGCGGTTGGCGGCGCGGTTAGCCGCCGACAGCGCCACCGGCGCGAACTCGCCGTTCGACGTCGTGTCGAGCTTGATCGGCAGCCGCGTCCCGTCGGGGTCGATACGGTGGTTCGTCATTGTGCCGGTCTCCGCCCTCTCAGCTGCCCCAGACCTCTCGCGACACCTCGACCACGCGCTCGAGCTTGCGCCACTGCTCGTCCACGGTGAGCTGGTTGCCGTGGTACGTGCTGGCGAAACCGCACTGCGGCGACAGGCACAGGTTTTCCAGCGGGACGAACGTCGCGGCCTGCTCGATCCGACGCTTCAGATCGTCCTTGCTCTCAAGTCTGCCCGACTTCGTCGTCACCAGGCCGAGCACGACCTTCTTCGTCTTCGGCAACAACCGGAGCGGCTCGAAAGTGCCGGCGCGCTCGTCGTCGAACTCCATGAAGTAGCCGTCGACGTCGGTCGAGAACATCGCCTCGATCACCGCGTCCTGATAGGCGCCCGCGGCGAACCAGGTGCTGCGGAAGTTCCCGCGACAGGTGTGCATCGTCACGGTCATCCCCGGCGGACGGTTCGCGAGCGCGCCGTTGATCGCATTGGCGTAGTCCGCCCCGAGCGTCGACGGATCGTCCCCGTTGTTCCGGAAATTCTCGCGCACCTTCGGGTCGCACAGGTACGAGAAACTCACGTCGTCGAGCTGCAGGTACGTGCAGCCAGTCGCGGCGATGTGTCCGATCGCCGCACGGTAGGCGCTCGCCGTGTCGGCCCAGAATTGCTTGAGGTCCGGATACGCCGCGCGCGAGATCGCGTTGCGCCCGCCGCGAAAATGCAGGGTCGCCGGGGCCGGTATCGTGAGCTTGGGCGTCTTCCGTGCGACCGATTTCAGAAATGCGAAGTGATCGACGAAGATCGGCCGCACGCAGCGCACCTTGCCCGTCACCGAGGCCATCGGCGGCACGTCCTCGGCCGCGAACGTGCGGCCCACTGCCCGGGTCAGCGCCACGCCTTCGAGCTGGCTCACGAAGTCAAGATGCCAGAAATCGCGCCGGAACTCCCCGTCGGTGATCGAATCCAGGCCGATCGCTTCCTGCTTCGCCACGGCGTCGCGGATGCAGCGGTCTTCCACCGCCTTCAGGTCGGCGGCGCTCAGCGCGCCGGCCTTCGCCTGCGCGCGGGCGTCGCGCAGCTCGGGGGGACGCAGCAGGCTGCCGACGTGGTCGGCGCGAAATGGCGGATTGAGCGTCTTGGCCGGCATGATCGGGGCTCCTCGATCCGGACTGGGTGACGCGGGGCGGGTCGCGATATCCTGCACCGATGCGATCCGCATCGCAAACGGTGCGGTGAACCGGTCGCGCCCCCGGGGCCGGTCCCTGCGCTTCCTCGATAGGACATGTCGATGCCCCGTTGGGCCATGGTCGTGCCGGCGGCCGCCGCGCTGCTGCTCCTTGCGGGCCTCGCCCTGCCGATGGGGACGGCGATCGCCATCGCATGCGCGTCGGGCCTAATCGGCGCGGTCATCGCCGCAGTTCACCACGCGGAGGTGGTCGCCCATCGCGTCGGCGAACCGTTCGGCACGCTGGTCCTCGCCGTCGCGATCACGGTCATCGAGGTGGGGCTCATCCTGTCGATGATGCTAGCAGGCGGCCCGGACAAGGCGGCGCTGCCGCGCGACACCATCTTCGCCGCGGTCATGATCATCTGCAACGGCGTCGTCGGCGTGTTCCTCCTGCTCGGCGGCCTGCGGCATCACGAGCAGTCGTTTCGCATCGAGAGCGCGAACTCCGGGCTTGCCGCGCTGATCGCACTGGCCACCTTGTCCCTCGTGCTGCCGACCTTCACGACGAGCTCGCCCGGACCTACCTATACCGTGCCGCAGCTGGCGTTCTCCGGGTTGCGTCGCTGGCCTTGTGGTGGGTATACGTGTTCATCCAGACCGTCCGCCACCGCGACTACTTCCTGCCGGCGGGCGATGCCTCCGACGAGACCGCGCATGCGCCGCCCTGTGCGCGGCGCGGACCGTGCGCGAGGCGGATGCGCGCGTGCTGCTGCTCGAGTCCGATTGACACGCCAACCGTCGGTCGCCGCCCGCCCGGTACAATCCGCGTCGGAGAGGCGGGGACGAGCAGCGAGCGAGGCATGAACGAGATCGTCACCAACCCTCCCGACACCGACGCGCCGGCGCCCGCGCGCGAAGCAGGCGCGATCGTCATCCACGGCGCGCGCCAGAACAACCTCAAGAACCTCACGGTCACGATCCCCACCGGCGAGCTGGTGGTCGTGACCGGCGTGTCGGGCTCGGGCAAGAGCTCGCTTGCCTTCGACACCCTCTACGCCGAGGGCCAGCGCCGCTACGTCGAAACGTTCTCGCCGTACGCGCGCCAGTTCCTCGACCGCATGGACAAGCCGCAGGTCGACCGCATCGACGGCTGCCTGCCGGCGATCGCCATCGACCAGACCAACCCGGTGCGCACGTCGCGCTCGACCGTGGGCACGATGACGGAGCTGAACGACCACATCAAGCTGCTGTTCGCGCGCGCCGCGCGGCTCTGCTGCCGCGGCTGCGGGCGGCCGGTGCGGCGCGACACGCCGGACACGATCTTCGACGAGCTCGCGCGCCGCGCGGCGGCGGCCGGCGATCCGCGGCTCGTGCTCGCCTTTCCGGTCGAAGTGCCGAAGAACTTCAGCGAGGCCGAGGTCCTGCAGCTGCTCGAGCGCCAGGGTTACACGCGGGTGCACGCGAAGCGCGGAAGCACGCTCGAGATCGTGCAGGACCGCTTGCGCATGTCGGGTGCCGAGCGCGCGCGCGTCATGGAGGCGCTCGAGGCCGCACTCAATGTCGGGCGCGGGCGGGTGAACGTGCATCGGGTACCGGACGAGAGTGAGGACACCACGGTGTGGCGCTTTTCGAGCGACCTGCACTGCGCGGACTGCGACATCCACTACGCGGAGCCGACACCGAGCCTGTTCTCGTTCAACTCGCCGCTCGGAGCGTGCGAGACGTGCCGCGGCTTCGGGCGCGTGATCGGCGTCGATTACGGCCTCGTCGTGCCCGACGAGTCGAAGACGCTCGGCGGCGGCGCGATCAAGCCGTGGCAGACCGAGAGCTATCGCGAATGCCAGGACGACATGGTCAAGATGGCGCGCAAGCGCGGCGTCCCGCTCGACATCCCGTGGCGCAACCTGAGCGATGCGCAGCGCGGCTGGGTGATCGAGGGCGACGACGGCTGGGTAAGCTGGCGCAAGTCGTGGCCGGGCACGTGGTACGGCGTGAAGCGCTTCTTCGCATGGCTCGAGACCAAGGCGTACAAGATGCACATCCGCGTGCTGCTGTCGCGCTATCGCGCGTACACGCCATGCGAGGCATGCGATGGCGCCCGCCTCAAGCCGGACGCGCTCCTGTGGCGGCTGGGGGAGCGCGAGGATGCGGACCGCGCACTCGGGAGCTACAGGCGATTCAAGCCGCGCGGCGTGACGTTCGACGACGCGACGCTCGCAGCGCTCCCGGGCCTGTCGGTGCACGACCTGACGCTGCTGCCGATCGAGCGCTGCCGGTCGTTCTTCGAGGCGCTGTGCCTGCCCGCGCCCTTGGACCAGGCGACCGACCTGCTGCTCACCGAGATCCGGACGCGGATCGCGTATCTCGGCGAGGTCGGCCTCGGCTATCTCACGCTCGACCGGCAGTCGCGCACGCTGTCCGGCGGCGAGGTGCAGCGGATCAATCTCACTACCGCGCTCGGCACCTCGCTCGTCAACACGCTGTTCGTGCTGGACGAACCGTCGATCGGGCTGCACCCGCGCGACATGGGCCGGGTGATCGACGTCATGAAGCGGCTGCGCGAGGCGGGCAACTCGCTCGTCGTCGTCGAGCACGACCCGCAGATCATGTTCGCAGCCGATCGGCTGATGGACATGGGCCCGGGGCCGGGCGAGCGCGGCGGCGAGATCGTCTTCTTCGGCTCGCCCGAAGCGTTGCAGGCCGCCCGCACGCTCACCGCCGAATACCTCTCGGGCCGCAAGCGCGCGGACAGCGGGCTGGCCCCGCGGCCGCCCGACGCGGCCGCCGCGCGTGTCGAGATCCTCGGCGCGGCCGAGCACAATCTCAAGGGTGTCGACGTCGCGCTGCCGCTCAACCGGCTCGTGTGCGTCACCGGCGTGTCGGGTTCGGGCAAATCGACGCTCGTGCAGGACGTGCTGTACGCGGCGCTCCTCAAGACGAAAGGCAAGCCCACCGAAACCCCGGGCGCGCATCGCGAGCTGCGCGGCGCGGACCTGATCGACGCGGTCGTCATGGTCGACCAGACGCCGATCGGCAAGACAACGCGCTCGAACCCGGCGAGCTACGTCGGCGCGTTCGACGCCATACGCCAGCGGTTTGCCGTCGCGCCGGTCGCACGCGAGCGCGGCTACACCGCGGGCACGTTCAGCTTCAACGCGGGCAATGGCCGCTGCCCGACCTGTGGCGGCAACGGCTTCGAGCACGTCGAGATGCAGTTCCTCTCGGACGTGTACCTACGCTGCCCCGACTGCGACGGCAAGCGCTTCCGCCCCGAGGTGCTCGAGGTCAAGTGGGAGGGCCGCAGCATCGCCGACGTGCTCGAGCTGACCGTCGCCGAGGCGGTCGCGCTCTTCGTGCAGGAGCCGAACGTCGTCGCGCGACTGCAGCCGCTCGTCGAGGTCGGGCTGGAGTACCTGCGGCTCGGCCAGCCGGTGCCGACGCTTTCCGGCGGCGAGGCGCAGCGGCTCAAGCTCGCGGGGCATCTCGCGGAGGCGGCGACCACCCCGGCGCTGCGCGGGTCGCTGTTCCTGTTCGACGAGCCGACCACCGGCCTGCACTTCGACGACGTCGCGAAGCTCCTAAGAGCGTTCCGCCGTTTGATCGACGCAGGCCATTCGCTCGTCGTGATCGAGCACAACCTGGACGTGATCCGCGCGGCGGACTGGATCCTCGACCTCGGGCCGGAGGGCGGCGACGCCGGCGGCGAGATCGTGTGCGTCGGCACGCCGCGCGAGGTGATGGCGCACGACCGGTCGCACACCGGGCGCGCCCTCAAGGAGTACGAGGCGTCGCTCGGTCGGCCGCTCGCACCCGCGCCGCAAGTGCGCGAACCGGAGCGCGGCAGCCCGCTCCAGGCCGCCCTGCGCCAGCGCGCCCGCAGCGCAATCACGATCCACAACGCCCGCGAGCACAACCTCAAGAACATCGACGTCGACATCCCGCGCGACCGTTTCACCGTCGTCACCGGCGTGTCCGGCTCGGGCAAGTCGACGCTTGCGTTCGACATCGTCTTCGTCGAAGGGCAGCGGCGCTACCTCGAGTCGCTCAACGCCTACGCGCGCCAGTTCGTGCAGCCGGCGTCGCGACCGGACGTGGATGCGCTGTTCGGCGTGCCGCCGACCGTCGCCATCGAGCAGCGCACAAGCCGGGGCGGGCGCAAGTCTACCGTCGCGACGCTCACCGAGGTGTACCACTTCCTGCGGCTGCTCTACATGAAGCTCGGCACGCAGTTCTGCCCGGACTGCAACGTCCCGATCGAGCCGCAGAGCGCCGACGCGATCGTGGCCCGGATGCTCCGCGACTATCGGGGCAGGCGCATCGGTCTCCTCGCGCCGCTCGTCGTGAGCCGGAAGGGCTACTACACCGATCTCGCGAAGTGGGCGCGCGGCAAGGGGTACACGCATCTGCGCGTCGACGGCGAGTTTCTCCCCACCGACAAGTGGCCGCGCCTCGACCGCTTCAAGGAGCACACGATCGAGCTGCCCGTCGCGGATCTCGTCATGGGTCCCGACCGCGAAGGGGCGCTGCGCGAGGCGGTCGGGCGGGCGCTCGAGCTCGGCAAGGGCGTCGTGTACGTGCTGGACGGCCTCGACCGGCTCGAGGCGGCCGCGCGCGCGAGCCAGGCCGCCCGCGTCGAGGTGGCGCTCCCCCAGGCGATCTTCTCGACCAAGCGCGCCTGCCCGTCGTGCAGCCGCAGCTTCCCCGAGCCCGACCCGCGTCTGTTCTCGTTCAACTCGAAGCACGGCTGGTGCCCGAAGTGCTACGGCACCGGCCTCAAGCTCGCCGGCTTCGACGCCGAGCAGACCGGCGAGGAGATCTGGTGGAACGACTGGTGGGAGGACGAGACGCAGGCCTGCCCCGCCTGCGACGGCAAGCGCCTCAACCCGGTCGCGCTGAACGTGCGCTTCCGCGACCGCTCGATCGCCGATCTGACGGCGCAACCGGTCGCGCGCGCCGCGCGGCTCTTTCGCGAGCTCGCGCTCGAGGGCCGCGAGGCCGAAATCGCCCGGGACATCGTCGCCGAACTGCGCGCGCGCCTGGGCTTCCTCGACGAGGTCGGGCTCGCGTATCTCGCGCTCGACCGCTCGGCGCCGACACTCTCCGGCGGCGAGGCGCAGCGCATCCGCCTCGCCGCGCAGCTCGGCTCGAACCTGCAGGGCGTCTGCTACATCCTCGACGAGCCGACCATCGGCCTGCACCCGCGCGACAACCAGGTGCTGCTCGACACGCTGCAGAAGCTGCAGGCCAAGGGCAACACGCTGCTGGTCGTCGAGCACGACGAGGAGACCATCCGCCGCGCGCATCACGTCATCGACCTCGGTCCCGGCGCCGGAAGACTGGGCGGCGAGGTGATCGGCGCCGGCACCGCCGCAGCGCTCATGCGCAACCCTGCGTCGACCACCGGGCGCTTTCTCGCCGCGCCGCTGCGCCATCCGCTGCAGCCGCGGCGCCGCGTAAACGGCGCCGACCCGTCGGTCGCGGTGCGCGCCGCGCGCCTGCACAACCTCGCGTCGATCGACGCGCGCTTCCCGCTCGGCCGGCTCACGGTGGTCACCGGCGTGTCGGGCTCCGGCAAGTCCACGCTCGCCCGCGACATCCTGCACGACAACCTCGCGCGCATCGTCGCCGCGAGCCGCAAGCGCGGCAGCGACGCAGTGACGCTCGCCGGCTGCGCGGCGATCGACGGCGCGGAACAGGTCGGGCGCGTCCTCGAGGTCGACCAGACGCCGATCGGCAAGACGCCGCGCTCGTGCCCCGCGACCTACGTCGGCTTCTGGGATTCGGTCCGCAAGCTCTTCGCCGACACCGCCGACGCGCGCATCCGGGGCTATGGCCCCAGCCGCTTCTCGTTCAACACCGCCGGGGGGCGCTGCGAGGCCTGCGAGGGCCAGGGCGTGCGAAAAGTGGAGATGAGTTTCCTGCCCGACGTAAAAGTCGTCTGCGACGTGTGCCGGGGCGCGCGCTTCAATCCCGAGACGCTCACGATCCGGTGGCGCGGAAAGTCGATCGGCGACGTGCTGGCGATGAGCGTCGACGAGGCGGTCGAGTTCTACGCCGCGCACCCGTCGATCCATCACAGCCTGCGCCTCCTGCAGGACGTGGGCCTCGGCTACCTCACGCTTGGGCAGCAGAGCCCGACGCTCTCGGGGGGCGAGGCGCAGCGCATCAAGCTCGTGACCGAGCTCGCGAAGGTGCGCGGCGAATCCGCCGACGCCGGCGGGCGCCCCGGCCGCGCCGGCGCGCAGCGGCACACGCTCTACGTCCTCGACGAGCCCACCGTCGGTCTGCACATGGCCGACGTGGAGAAGCTCGCGCGCGTGCTGCACCGCCTGGTCGACGCGGGCAACACCGTCGTCGTGATCGAGCACAACCTCGACGTGATCGCCGAGGCCGACTGGATCATCGATCTCGGACCCGAAGGCGGGGACGCCGGCGGGCGGATCGTCGCGATGGGAACGCCCGAGACGGTCGCTGGGCTCGCCACCACCCCGGCCGCTGGCGCGGCCACCCCTCCTCGGAGAGGAGGGGTGGCGCTCTCGCACACCGGCCGGATCCTCGGCGAGTTCCTTCGCGAGCGGGGCACCCGCGTGGAAGAACGCACGCCGCGGGGTCGGGCACTTTGACAGCGCGCGGCGATTCACGGACCATGTAGGGTATTGAATCGGAACCGCTTTTGAGGAAGATGCTGGCAACGATCCGCACCGTGACCGCCGCAGCGCTGAGCGCGCTGGCCTTGGGGGCGTGGTCCCTGGCCGTGCACGGCGCGCTGCCCGACCCCGTCCAGTTCGGAATCGCGATCGAACGCGGCGACGTGAAGACCGCGCGCGCCTGGCTCGATCAGGGCCTGCCCCCCGACTACCTCGCCGACCGCATCGGCACCGGGCTGATGATCGCGTCGTGGGAAGGCAACGTCGAGATGATGGAGCTGTTCGTGAGCCGTGGCGCGAACGTGAACCGGGCCACGGTGAACGGCGAGCAGGCGCTCATGTTCGCCGCCTGGCGCGGGCATCTCGAGGCCGCGCGCTGGCTGCTCGCCCGCGGCGCGCAGCTCAACCGCCGCGGCCTGGAGTGGTCGGCGCTTCACTACGCGGTGTTCGCCGGCCACGAGAAGGTCGCGCAATTCCTGATCGAACGCGGCGCCGACCTCAACGCCCGCTCGACCAACGGCTCCACGCCGCTGATGATGGCGGCGCGCGAGGGGCGCGAGGGGCTCGCGAAGATGCTGCTCGGCCTCGGCGCGGACGCGTCGATCACCAACGATCAGGGCGACGACGCATTCACGTGGGCCATGCGCAACCGGCACCCGCAGATCGCGAAGGTGCTTGGCTCCCCCGAACGCCTCGCCGCGGCGGCGCGCTCACCAGAGTCCTTCGGCCCCCAGACCCGCTCGGAGCCGATCCCGACGCGCATCGACGAGCTGATTCGGGAGATGCGCCGCGCCGCGGCGGACGGCCGCCTCACCCCCGAGCTGCAGAGTGCATACCTGGTCGCGGTGCGCGAGCTGCGACAGACACAGGCCGCCGCGGCTGATGCGGCGCGCCAGGAGGCGCCCAAGGCGCTCGAAATTCGCGCGCGCCGTGGCGAGCCCGGACGCGAGCAGGCGGTCATCCTGTACGAGGGCGGCCGCGCCCAGGATCTGTTCAGCGGGCACCCTGCGCTGCCGCAGGCGGCGCCTGCCGACATCGCCCCGGCGCAGTAGTCGCCGCAGTAGTCGCGCTTCCCTACCGCAAGTCCCGCACGCTCCCCAGCGCCGCGTGCGCCGCGGCGAGCCGCGCCACCGGCACGCGGTACGGCGAGCACGAGACGTAGTCGAGACCGGTGCGGTGGCAGAACGCGATGCTCGCCGGGTCGCCGCCGTGCTCGCCGCAAATGCCGATCTCCAGACCCTTGCGGCGCTTGCGGCCAAGGCGAACTCCCAGCTCCATCAGATACCCGACGCCGCTCACGTCGAGCGTCGCGAAGGGGTTGCGCAGCAGGATCCCCTTCTGCAGGTACTCGCTCAGGAATCCCGTCTCGGCGTCGTCGCGCGAGATGCCGAACGTCGTCTGCGTCAGGTCGTTGGTGCCGAACGAGAAGAACTCGGCGTACTCGGCGATCCGGTCGGCGACGATCGCCGCGCGCGGTACTTCGATCATGGTGCCGAACTGGTAGGGCACCTTCGCGCCCCGCTCCTTCATCACCGCCCGCGCCTCCTCCTCGAGGAGATCGCGTTCGACCTTGAGCTCGCTCGACATGGCGGCGAGCGGGATCATGATCTTCGGCTTGACCTTCACGCCCGCCTTCGCGCAATCGCACGCCGCCTCGAAAATCGCGCGCACCTGCATGCGCACCAGGTCCGGCATGTGGATCCCGAGCCGCACGCCGCGCAGGCCCAGCATCGGGTTCTGCTCGCGCAGCGCCTCGACCGCCGCGAGCAGCGTGCGCTTGCCCGCGAGCTCCCGCTCGAGCTTGGCGACGTCGTTGTCGCGCAGGCGCACGCGCGTGTCGAGCTCGGTGACCGAGCGCGCGAGCTCATCGTGGCTCGGCAGGAACTCGTGCAGCGGCGGATCGATCAGCCGGATCGTCACCGGCAGGCCGTCCATCGCCTTGAAGAGACCGGTGAAGTCGGCGCGCTGCATCGGCAGCAGCCGGGCGAGATGTTCGGCGCGCTCCTTCTCATCCCGCGCCAAGATCATCGCCTGGACGGTCGGCAGCCGCTCGGTCTCGAAGAACATGTGCTCGGTACGGCACAGGCCGATGCCCTCGGCGCCGAACCGGCGCGCGCGCTCGGCGTCGCGCGGATAGTCGGCGTTCGCCCAGACGCCGAGCGTGCGGATGCCATCGGCCCACCGCAGGAGCTCGATCAGGTGGATGTCGTCGACGTCGGGCAAGACGGTCTTCACCTCGCCGGCGAAGACCTCGCCGGTCGTGCCGTCGATCGACAGCCAGTCGCCCTCCTTGAGGACGCGACCGCTCGCGGTACGCAGCCGGCGCGTCTCGAGATCGATGTCGAGCGACATCACTCCCACCACCGCGGGCTTGCCGAACTGCCGCGCCACGAGCGCCGCGTGGCTCGTACGCCCGCCGCGGCTCGTCACCACGCCCTGGGCGGCGAGCATGCCGTGCACGTCGTCGGGCTTGGTCTCCGGCCGCACGAGGATGACGCGCTGCTTCTCCTCGAGCGCCCAGCGCTCGGCGGTGTCGGCGTCGAGCGCGATGCGGCCGATCGCGGCGCCCGGCGACACGTTCAGGCCGGTCGCGATCAGGGCACCCTCGTCCTTGGCCTTGCGCCGTGCCACCGGGTCGAGCTGCGGGTGGAGAAAGTAATCGACGTGGTCGGGCGAAACGCGCTTCACCGCTTCGGCGCGGGTGATGAGCTTCTCGCGCGCCAGTTCGACCGCGATGCGGATCGCCGCCTGCGCCGTGCGCTTCGCGTCGCGCGTCTGCAGCATCCACAGCTTGCCGCGCTCGATGGTGAACTCGATATCCTGCACTTCGCGATAGTGGCGCTCGAGCGCGCGGGAGATCGCGCGCAGCTCCCGGTCGATGCGCGGCATCAGCCGCTTGAGCTCCTGGATCCGCAGCGAGGTGCGCGTGCCGGCCACGACGTCCTCGCCCTGCGCGTTGATCAGGAAGTCGCCCTCCATCTCGTTCGCGCCGGTGGTGACGTCGCGCGTCGTCGCGACGCCGGTGCCGGAGTCCTGGCCGAGGTTGCCGAACACCATGGCGACGATATTGACCGCGGTGCCGAGGTCGTGCGGAATGCCCGCCGCCTTGCGGTAGTCGAAGGCGCGCTTGCCGTTCCAGGACTTGAACACCGCCATCGTCGCGAGGCGCAGCTGCTCGATCGGCTCCTCCGGGAACGGGCGTTGGGCGTGCGCGGCGACCACGCGCTTGAACTCGCCGGTGATCGACTTCAGATCCTCCGCCGGCAGGTCCGCGTCGTTCGCGACGCCATGCCGCTTGCGGTATCCGGCGAGCAACTGCTCGAACGGCTCGTCGGGCACGCCGAGCACGACGCGGCCGTACATCTGGACCAGGCGCCGGTACGCGTCGTAGACGAACCGCTCGTCGCCGGTGAGCCGCACGAGGCCGGCGGCGACGGCGTCGTTCATGCCGATGTTGAGCACCGTGTCCATCATTCCCGGCATCGAGAACTTCGCGCCGGAGCGGCACGACACGAGCAGCGGGTTCGCCGGATCCCCGAACGTCTTGCCGGTGGCGCGCTCGATTCGAACGACGGCGTCCCGCACCTGCTCCCACATGCCGGGTGGAAACTTGCCGCCGGCGGCGAGGAAGGCATTGCAGGCCTCGGTCGTGACGACGAATCCCGGCGGCACCGGCAGCTTCAGGCGCGCCATCTCTGCGAGGTTCGCCCCCTTTCCGCCAAGCAGGGCCCGGACACCTTCCCAGGAACCCGCGGCGCGCTCGGCGAGGCGGACTTCGTCGAACAGATAGACGTGCTTCGCATTGCGCGGCGCGGCGCGCAGCCGTGCGGCGGGTCGAGGCGCCGTTCTTCGCTTCTGCATTGGTCTCCCCTGACAAAAAGACTACCCGTGCGCCGCTAAAGCGCCAACTCCTGGAACCATTCTGGCCCGAGTCGATCACGCACTTCTTGAACTAACTCAAATGCGCACGCGCAAGGCCTGAGCACATGGGCGAGCGTGGAAGTCGGGTACCCCGGTTACAAAGTTTTACCCCTGCGGGCGTCGGCCGGGAGCAACATTAAGGCGTTCATCCACTTAAGCGTTACCTAGTTAAGGAGGGCTCGGGAGCGGCCGAGACCAAGCCCACCGAGCGACGAAATGAGATCCCGCAAAATCGTGCTGACGCTGGCCGTCGCGCTGCTCAGCAGCACGCTGGCGAGCAGTGCCGCGTTCGCGGGCGGTGCCTACGTCGTAGGCGGCGCGTACGGACATTCACGCGGTGGCTACGTCGTAGGCGGCGCACATGGGTATCCACGCGGCGCCTACGGATACGGTTACCCGCGCGCGAGCGTCGGCATATATGTCGGTCCCGGATGGTATGGCCCACGTCCGTACTGGGGTGGTGGCTACTGGGGTGGTGGCTACTGGGGCGGTGGCTACTGGGGGGGCGCGCCTTACTACGGGGGCGCTGCGCCGTACTACTACCCCCCGTACAGCTATGCGCCGCCGGTCGTCGTACAGCCGGCACCCCAGGTGTACATCGAACGCGATCCGCAGGCGGTCGCACCCGCGCAGCAGCAGCCTTCGTCGCAGTGGTGGTACTTCTGCCCGGGCGCGAACGGGTACTACCCCTACGTCAAGGAATGCCCGGGCGGCTGGCAGCGCGTGGCGCCACAGCCTCCGCCGCCGTCCTGATCGGGTGAAGTCGTGAGTCCGACACTCAAGCGTCTGCCCCTTATCGCGCTCGCACTTGTTGCCGGTTGCGCGAGCCTGCCGACCGGCCCGAGCGTAATGTCGCTGCCGGGCAGCCGCAAGAACTTCGACCAGTTCCGCGTCGATGACGCGGATTGCCGGCAGTACGCGTACGTGCAGGTTGGCGGCACGACGCCGCAGCAGGCTGCGACCGAGAGCGGCGTCGCTTCCGCGGTCGTCGGAACGGCGGTCGGTGCCGGGGCTGGCGCGCTGATCGGGGGCAGTCAAGGCGCTGGGGTCGGCGCCGGAATCGGCCTCGTCACCGGCGCGCTGGTCGGACAAGGCTACGCGGGCGGCGCGTACTACTCGGTACAGCAGCGCTACGACTATGCATACCAGCAGTGCATGTACGCGAAGGGCAACAAGATCCCCGTCTCGAGCTACTACGCGCAGTCGTTGAGAGAGCGGGCGCCCGCAACCGCGCCTTACCCGCCGCCCCCGAACGCGGCATCGCCGAACATTCCACCGCCGAACGCTCCGCCCCCGCCGCGCTAGCGGCGCGCGGCCACTTCCCGACAATGGCGAGTCGGTTCTCGCTTCAAGCGCGGCGCCGCGCCGCGATCGCCTTCCTGCTCCACGCCCAGACGTACTGAGCGCCCGACAGAACCACGGTCGCGAAGACGACGACGAACAGCGTCGGCAGCCACTCGCGCCCATCGACGAAGTCCGCTGCCTGCGCGAGCACACCCGCGAGCACGGCGAACTCCAGCGCGGTGTTGATCTTGGAGAGCCACGTCGGCTCCATCTTGACGTGCCCCACCACCAGCCGGTACGCGATCGCGCCGCCGGCAATCACCACGTCGCGCAGCACAATCGTGGCCGCGAGCCACAGTGGCAGCAACGATTGCCACGCGAGCAGCACCGTCGCGGTGAGCATCGTGAGCTTGTCCGCGATCGGGTCGAGCCGCGCGCCGAACTCCGAGACGATCCGGTAGTGACGCGCGATCGCACCGTCGGCGAAGTCGCTAAACGCCGCCGCCAAGAACACCGCGAGCGCAGGCGCGTAACGACCCTCGACGAGCAGATACGCGATCACCGGGATGAGCAGCACCCGGATCACCGTGATCACGTTCGGGATGTTCGGCACGCCCCGAGCTTACGTCGCCGCGCGCAGTCACGCCCAGGCGCGGTATTCCGGCTGGTACATCTGAGCGCGGACGTCGGCAAGCACGTCCGTCGGTCGCGGCTTCGTCGCCAGGCCGCGCGCGTGTGCGACCTCCGCCACCGCCGCGGCGATCCGCGCTGACACCTCGCGCACTCGCGCGAGCGCGGGATACAGGCTTCCCTGCGCGAGATCCGCCTCGCTCACTTGTGCCGCCAGGGTGCGCGCGGCGGCGAGGAACATCTCGTCGGTCACGCGCTGCGTGCCGCAGGTAATCGCGCCGAGACCCACGCCCGGAAAGACATACGAGTTGTTGCACTGGCGCGGCACGTAGGTCGCGCCGGCGAGCGTCACCGGGTCGAACGGGCTGCCGGAAGCAAACAGTGCGCGTCCGTCCGTTGCCCGATAGGCCTGCTCGGCCGTGCATTCGGCCTTCGTCGTCGGGTTGGACAGGGGGAACACGATCGGGCGCGGATTGATTGCCGCCATCGCCTTCAGCACGTCCTCGTTGAACGCGCCGGCGGCGGTCGAGACGCCGACGATCGCCGTCGGCTTCAGCGCCGTCACCGCACCGAGGAAATCCCCGACCGGCGTGTGCACATGCGCGAACGGCCGCTTGTGCTCGGCGAGGTCGGTCCGCCCTGCGACGACGAGACCCTTGGTGTCGAACATCCAGAGCCGGCGGCGCGCCTCGGCCTCGGGGAGCCCCTCGAGCGCCATTGCCGCAGCTGCCGTAGTGCACAGCCCGGCTGCGGCGCCGCCAGCGCCGAGGCACAGGATGCGCTGGTCGACGAGCCTACCGCCGGTCAGGCGCATCGCGCACAGCAGGCCCGCAAGCAAGACCGCGCCGGTACCCTGGATGTCGTCGTTGAACGAGCATACGCGGTCGCGGTACTTCGCGAGGAGCCGGAACGCGTTCACGTTCGCGAAGTCCTCGAACTGGATCAGCACGCCCGGGAAGACCTCCTGCGTGGCCGCGATGAACTCCTCCACGAGCGCGTCGTAGTCGCCGCGCTCGATCCGGCGGCGCCGAGTGCCGCAGTAGAGCGGGTCGGCGAGGATCGACTCGGTGTTGGTGCCGACGTCGAGCGTGACCGGCAGCGTGCGCGTGGGATCCACGCCGGCGCAGGCGCTGTAGAGCACGAGCTTGCCGATCGGGATGCCCATGCCGTTCGCGCCGAGGTCGCCCAGGCCGAGGATGCGCCCGCCGTCGGTGACGACGATGATCGCGACGTCGCGATACGGCCCGTTGCGCAGCACCTGTGCGATGCGCCCGCGGTGCTCCGGCGTGATGAAGAGCCCGCGCGGGCGCTGGACGATGTGGCTGAACTGCTGGCACGCCGCGCCGACCGTCGGCGTATAGACGAGCGGCACGATCTCGTCGGGGTGGTCGACGATCGTGCGCAAGAACAGCGTCTCATTGCGGTTGTGCAGCCCCTCGAGGGCGATGTATTTCTCGAGTGGAGTGGGCAGGCGCCGCAGGTTCTCGAGCACCAGGTCGACCTGTTCCTCGAGCGTGTAGACACGCGGGGGCAACAGGCCCTCGAGCCCGAGCGCAGCGCGCTCGGCCACGGTGAAGGCGGTGCCCTTGTTGAGCGCCGGGTCGCGCAGCAGCGCCGCGCCGCGAGGAAGGCTGGGAGACCGGGTGGTGGACATGAACTCCTCCGGCAAGAGGGGCCTGCGCGCTCGCGCCGGCCTGCAATCCATTGTCGGCGCCGATTCGGCCAGGCGGTTGACCGATGTCAACGGCACCGCGCGACGGCCGGCGGGTGGTGCGGTCAGAGCATCGAATGCCGAGCGCGACTGAAGCGGGGCGTCAGAGCGCCTCGAACGCCCTGATCATCCGCTGGCGAGTGTTCGCATCCGGCAGCCGGCCATACAGGGCGCCCATGTTCTCGAGCATGTGCGGCGTCTGCGAGGTCGCCGGGATCGCGCACGTCACCGCCGGGTGCGACACGACGAACTTGAGGAAGAACGCCGCCCAGGTGTCGCAGCCGAAATCCCCGACCCATACGGGCAGCGGCTTGCCCCGCACTCTGTCGAACAGGTTCCCGCCGTCGAACGGCCGGTTGGCGATGACCGCGATGCGCCGCTCTGCCGCGAGCGGCAGCAGGCGGCGCTCGACGCTGCGATCCGCAAAGCTGTAGGTGAGCTGCACGAAGTCGAATGGCTCGGTCGCCAGCGCCTTCTCCATGTCGGTATGGCGCCGGCCGTGCGAGGTCGTGATGCCGATATACCGGACTCGCCCTTCGGCCTTCCACACCTTGAGCGTATGGAGATGGGCGTGCCAGTCGACCATGTTGTGGATCTGCAGGAGATCGAAGCGCGGCACGCCCCACAGCGTGCGCGAGATCTCCATCTGCCGCGCGCCCGCGCCGCGACCGACGATCCAGACCTTCGTCGCGGCGAACGGCGCCGGCCGCGGCGAGATGCGTGGGAGCAGCGCGCCGATCACCGCCTCGGACGAGCCGTACATCGGCGACGAGTCGATCAGCGTGCCGCCGCGGTCGAAGAACGCCTGCAAAACCGGGTGCAGGGCCGCGCGGCGCTGCGCGTCGGCGCCCGCGTCGAACGTGATCCATGTGCCGAGGCCGATCGCAGGCACGAGCTCCCCGGTCGAGGGGATCGGACGACGGATCGGATCGCGGGGCTGGCCGAAGGCGTCGCCGTACCCCGCGCCGGTCGCGGCCGCGCCGAGCGCGGCGAGGAACCGGCGGCGACCCGGGCGGTAGCGGCAATCCATGCTTGCTATCATCGCGCCGCATGACGGCGCCTGTCGACAACTCGCTCGCCGACGAAGCGAACTTCGCGCTGCTTCGCACCGGCTTCATGGTCACGGTGGCGTCGCGCGATGCGGCGCGCGTGCCCTCGGTCACGCGCGCGCTCGGATGTCGGGTCTCGCCCGACCGGCGACGCGTGACAGTGTTCCTGCTCGCCTCGCAGTCCGCCACCCTGCTGCGCGACCTGCGCGCAACGGGCGCGATCGCCGCGGTCTTCAGCCAGCCGAGCACGCACCGCACGATCCAGCTCAAAGGATCGGACGCGACGCTCGGCGCCGTCGCGCCGGGCGACGTCGAGCTGATCGAGGCAAACGCCGCTGCGGCGCTGGCGGACCTCGCGCTCGCCGGTTTCCCCGAGAGCTTCGCGCGCACATTCTTCGCCTTCGACGCGCCGGATGTGGTGGCGGTCGACTTCACCCCGTCGACCGCATTCGTCCAGACGCCCGGGCCGCAAGCCGGGAGGCGGCTTTGACGCTGACCGTCGACGCGATCCGGGAGTGCCTCGAGGGCGTCATCCCGAGCCTCGCGGCCACCTGCGCCCCGGACGGCACGCCGAACGTCACCTACGTGTCGCAGGTGCACTACGTCGACGCAGCGCACATCGCGCTCACCTACCAGTTCTTCAGCAAGACGCGCGAGAACGTCCTCGCCAATGCGCGCGTGACCCTGTACCTGGTGCACCCGGTCACGCTCGCGCGCTATCGGATTGCGGCGCGCTACCTGCGAACCGAGACCGAGGGGCCACTGTTCGAGAGCATGAAGGCGAAGCTCGCCGGCATCGCCTCCCACACCGGAATGGCAGGCGTGTTTCGGCTGCTTGGCTCCGACGTGTACCAGGTGCTGGAGATCGAAAGCGTGCCCGGGCGGGAGCGGCCCGCGCTTCCGCCCGGGCGCAGCCTGCTCGCCGCGGTGCGGCGGGCTGCGCAGCGCCTGTCCGGTTGCACCGATCTCGCGACGCTGCTCGACGAGGCGCTCGCGAGCCTCGCAGCCGAGTTCGCCATCGATCACGCCATGGTGCTGATGTTCGATGCGCCCGGACGGCGGCTCTACACGGTCGCGAGCCGCGGGTACGAGACTTCCGGGGTCGGTTCGGAGATCGCCCTCGGGCAGGGGGTGATCGGCGTGGCGGCGCGCGAGTGCACGCCGATCCGGATCTCGCACGCGACGAGCGAGTTCGGCTACGGCCGCGCGATCCGCGCCAGCGCCGCGGCGGCCGGGATGGCCGACCAGCTCGAGACCGAGATCCCGTTCCCGGGGCTGCCCGGATCGCGCAGCCAGCTCGCCGTGCCGATCAGCGGGTGCAACCGGCTGATCGGGGTGCTGTACGTCGAGAGTCCCGCGGACCTGCGGTTCGGCTACGACGACGAGGACGCGCTGGTCGCGTTCGCCGCGCAGCTCGGCGCCGGCGTCCACCTCCTGCAGGCGATGGAGGGGCAGGACGAGACACCGCCCGCGGCATCGAGACGACTGCCGGTGGAGGGCGCCCCGGTCGTCATCCGCCGCTACGTCGCGAACGACAGCATCTTCCTCGGCGAGGACTACCTCATCAAGGGCGTGGCGGGCGCGATCTTCTGGAAGCTGGCGCGCGACTACGTGAGTCACCAGCGCGTCGACTTCACCAACCGCGAGCTGCGCCTCGACCCGACGATCCGGCTGCCCGACATCAGCGACAACCTCGAGGCGCGGCTCGTCCTCCTGCAGCGTCGCCTCGACGAACGCGCGGCCTGCGTGCGCATCGAGAAGACCGGCCGCGGCCGCTTCCGACTGTGCGTGCAGCAGCCGGTGAAGCTCGTCGAGACCGCCGCCTAGCAGGATGATGCAAGACGGGCGCGCGACCGACGGGAGAGCCCGCTTCGCAATCGGCGCCGTGGGGCAGCTCGTTGATGGCGCGTGGAGCGATGCCTTTCATGCGCGCGCAAATCAGATGCAGAACACCTCGTCGAGGTGTTCTGCATCACTCTGCTAGAGCGGCAGCGGCGCGATCGCAGCCATCAACCGCGCCCAGTCGCGCTCGTCGACGTAGGGCCGGGCCTGGGCGAGCGCGCGCTCGCGCGCGGAGGGCGGCGTGTGCTCGAGCAGCACCGAGAGCGCTGCCGCGAACACTGCCGGGTCGATCTGCCGGTCGTTCGATATCGTGCGTTCCATCGCGGTTTCCTCCGGTTATCGCGCCGCCGCGCGGGGCGCCGGCGGCAGATTCTGCGGGACGAAGACGAAATACGGCGTGTTCACCTGCTGCCCGGGTGGCACGTATTGAGGCGCCGGGCTGCCCTTCGGGCCAAGCGCCCGGATGTAGTGATACACCGCCTTCAGGTCGGCGCCGCTCATCGCGGCGAGGTTGAACCAGGGCATCGGCGGTTTCATGCTCGCGCGCGCGCGCGTCAGCCACGCCTCTTCCGACATCGCGTGCACCGCGAGTCGCAGGTTCGCCGGATACGTGGTTCCCCACGGCCCCTGGAATCCGACCGGGGCGCCGACCAGCCACTCGCTCTCGGGAATCTTTCCGTCCACCTCCATGTAGCGCGGCGTATGGCAATCGTTGCAGCCGCTGATGGTCAAGAGGTACTTGCCGCGCTCGAGCGTGGCGCGGTCCGCGCCCTTGTCGCCCGCGACGGCACTTCCCGCCGCGGCGAGCGCGAGGGCGACGCCGAGTGCTGCCTGCTTCGCGTTCATGTCCTTCCTCCTGGTCTGCAGTCTCAACCGGACGACGTGTCCGGACGGAAGGAAGCTTAGAAAATCGCGCGGACGGGGTTTCGTAAATGTTCGCTCACGGAAGCTTAAGAACTTCTTAAGCGCCGTTTGGACTCAGAACAAATCGAGCTGCGGCCCGACACGCGGCGGCCGGAACCGGGCGGTTTCGAGGGCTTGACGCTCGCCGTGCGCGAGGCCAAGGCGCTCGCAAGCGAGGTCGAAGCGCTGCGCGATCAGCGCGGCAAAATTGCCGGTGCCGGTCTGCCGGACGCCGAACGTCGATTCGTACTCCTTGCCGCCGCGCATCTGGCGGACCAGGCTCATCACGTGGTCCGCCTTGAGCGGGTAGTGCGTGGCGAGCCACGCCTTGAAGAGCGGCGCGACCTCGTGGGGAAGCCGCAGCAGGATGTAGCCGGCGGAGGTCGCACCCGCCTCGCGCGCGCGCTCGAGGATCTCCTCCATGTAGCGATCGGTCACGAAGGGGATCAGCGGCGCGACCAGCACGCCGACCGGGACGCCGGCCTCCGTCAGCCGGCGGATCGCCTCCAGCCGGCGATGGGGCGCCGAGGCGCGCGGCTCGAGCTTGCGCGCGAGGTCCGCGTCGAGGTTAGTCACCGAGACGTACGCATGCGCCATGCGTCGCGCCGCCATCGGTGCGATCAGGTCGAGGTCGCGCTCCACCAGCGCATTCTTGGTGACGATCGTGAACGGATGGTCGAATTCGGCGAGCAACTCCAGGATCGACCGCGTGATGCGCAGATCGCGCTCGGCGGGCTGATAGGGATCGGTATTGGCGCCGAGTGCGATCGCGCTCACGCGGTAGCCCGGCGCGGCGAGCTCCCGCCGCAGCAGCTCTGCCGCGTTGGTCTTCGCGAAGATGCGCGTCTCGAAGTCGAGACCCGGCGAGAGGCCGAGGTACGCATGGGTCGGGCGGGCATAGCAATAGACACAACCATGCTCGCAGCCGCGATAGGGGTTGATCGACTGGTCGAACGGAATGTCGGGCGAGTCGTTGCGCGCGATGATCGACTTCGCCTTCTCCGGGGTGACCTCGGTGCGGATCGGCGGCAGCGGCTCGTCCGCGCGGACCCAGCCGTCGTCCACGCCCTCGCGATGCCACGATTCATAGCGCCCCTCGAGGTTCGAGGGCGCGCCGCGCCCCTTCGTCGGGCCGCCGGAATCGCCGCGCGTCGTTTTGAGCGACATGCTGGTATTTTAGCCAGTATTTTGGCCCGCCGCGTCCTTGCGCGGGCCGGCCGGGTAAGATGCGCACCGTCGGCCCTGATTTTCGCGGGCCAGAAGGAGCAGGTAGCGAGTGCGGGCCGGTCGTTGTGCAGTACGTTCGACCCCAAGCGGGAGGCCGGCCCGTGGCTGAGACGGCGCGGCGCCTCACGCTGCCGGGCGAGGCCGCTGCGGTCGGGCGTGCGCGGGACTGGATCCAGGCGCTCGGCGCCGAGTTCGCGCTCGCGCCCGAGGACGTGCACCGCCTCGAGCTGTGCGCGACCGAGCTGATCGGAAACATCCTGCGCCACACCGGCGAGACGCCGGGGGACTCCCGGATCGAGCTCCGCGCGCGCGTGAACGAGCGCACCGCCGCGCTCGAAGTCATCGACGCGGGCCGTGCCTTCAACCCGATCGCCCCGCATCCCGCCACGACAGCGCCCGCGGCGGACGGCGCGCGCGTGGAAGGCTCCGAACTGCGGCTGGTGCAGCAGTTCGCCGACGAGTGCAGCTACGCCCGCCGCGCGGGCAAGAACGTCGTGAGACTGGTGCTCAAGCGGCGCGCGCCTGCGCGGGACACCGCCGCCGCGCACTCACCCCGCGGTCCCGATCGCCGCAAGCGCGCCAGCCCGGCCGGCGTCCCGCTCTGGCGCGGGGACGGAACGCTGGTGCTCGCCGACGAGCGCCACGGCGTGGACCGGCGCATCCGCGGCTTCATCTCGCAGTTCGAGGTATTCCGCGGCGCGCCCTATCAGCTCGTCGAGGACGCCATCGCGGGCTGCCGCATCATGCGGTACGCCGACGGCGAGGTGCTGCTGCGCCCGGGCGAACGCAGCAACCAGCTCACGTTCGTGCTCAGCGGGCGCCTGCGCGTGCACCCCGACGCGCCGGACTCGGCGAACTTCTCGACGATCGGGGCCGGCGATTTCGCCGGCGAGCTGTCGGTGATCGACGGCGAGCCGGTCTCGGCCTACGTGGTCGCCGACTCCGATTGCCGCGTGCTGCTCGTCGACGCCGACACGCTGTTCGGCCGGCTGCTCACCGTGCCCGAGGTGAGCCGCAGGTTCATGATGACGCTGACGGGGCGGGTACGGCGCACGAGCGTGCACATCATCGCGCACCTGCGCGATGAGATGGAGCAGGAGCGGCAGGGCCGCGACCTCGCGCTCGCACGCGAGATCCAGGCCGGCCTGCTGCCCGACGAGCGCACGCTGTTCCCGGCGCGCTCCGAGCTCGACTGCGCCGCGCGCACCCGCCTGGCGGGCGCGTTCGGCGGTGGCTTCTGCGACGCGTTCTTCGTCGACTCGACGCGGCTCCTGATGGTGGCCGGCGCCGCGCACGGGCAGGCCCTTCCCGCCGCGCTCCTGATCGGTCGCACGCTCGCAATCCTGCGGCGCGAGGCCGCGCGCGCGCCCTTGGCGCGCGCCGTCGAGCACCTGAACCGAGTTCTGACCGCGAACGGCGGCGCGGGGCTGTCCGTCAGCCTGTCGTGTGCCCTGCTCGACATCACGACCGGGGCACTCACGTACGTGGACGCGGGGCACGGTGCGCCAGTAACCGCGCTCGGCGCAGGACGCTTCGAGCGCATCGCCGCGGCGGGCGGACCGCCGGTCGGAGTGGTCGAGGATGCGACCTACGCCGACGGCGAAGTGCGGCTGCCGCCCGGCAGCGCGCTCTTGCTTCACACCGCCGGGTTGACCGATGCGCGCGCGGCGAGCGGAAAACCATTCGGGGACGATCGCCTGCGGGCGGCCCTGGACGGAGCGCAGGACCGCAGCGCGGCCGGCCTGGTCGCGGCAACGATCGCGGCCTTCGACCGCTTCGCCGGCGACGCCCCGCCGGCGGACGACATCAGCGTTCTCGCGCTGCGCTTTCGCGCTCCGGCGCCCGACTGACCGCGCCGCGGCGCTTGGCTTTGGAGACGGTTACTCAGTCGAGCACGTGCGAAACCAGGCCGTCGGCGAGCTTGGGATCGAACCAGGTGGACTTCGGCGGCATCACCTCGTCGGCATCCGCGACCGCCATCAGGTCTTCCATCCGGGTCGGATAAAGCGAGAACGCCGCCGCCATCGCGCCGGAATCGACGCGCCGCTCGAGCTCCGCAAGGCCGCGGCCGCCGCCGACGAAGTCGATGCGGGCGTCGGTGCGCAGGTCGCCGATGCCGAGAAGCGGCGCAAGCACGTGGTCGGTCAGAAGGCTCACGTCGAGATGCCGGGCAGGGTCCGCGACCTCCGCGAGGTCGGTGCGGAGCGCGAGACGGTGCCAGCGCCCGCCCGCATACAGCCCGAACTCCCCGTGGCGCGCGGGCCGCACCGCCGCCCCGCTCGCGGCGACGGTGAACTTCTCGCCCAGCCGGGAGAGAAACGTCTCGAGGCTCATCCCGGCGAGATCGCGCACCACCCGGTTGTAATCGAGGATGCGCAGCTCGTGGTGCGGAAACGCGACCGTGAGGAACCACTCGTAGCTCGCATCGCCGGTGCGGTGCGCATGGGCCGCGCGCCGCGCCGCCGCCACGCGCGCGGCCGCCGCCGATCGGTGATGCCCGTCGGCAATGTAGAGCGCCGGAATGTCGTCGAAGAGCGCTGTCACGCGCGCGATGCGGGCGGCGTCACGGATCGGCCAGATCGAGTGGCGGACGCCGTCCTCCAGGCTCGCGTCGGTGTCCGGTGCGCCGCGCGCGGCGTCCGCCAGGAGCGCGTCGATCTCGGGCGCGCGCGGATACGCCACGAGCACCGGCCCCGTCTGGGCGTTGAGCGCCTGCATGTGGCGAACGCGGTCGTCCTCCTTGTCGGGCCGAGTGTGCTCGTGCTTGCGGACGCGGTTCGCTTCATAGGCGCCGATCGACGTTGCGGTCACCACGCCCGTCTGCACGTGGTCACCGGAGGCGACGCGATAGACGTAGTAGGCGGGCGCGGCGTCGCGCACCAGGATCCCGGAATGGAGCATCCGCCCGAGGTTCTCGGCGGCCTTCGCGTAGGCGCTCGGCGAATGCGAATCGGCGCCGGCGGGAAGGTCGATCTCCGGTTTCGAGATGTGCAGGAAGCTCCACGGGCGGGCCGCCGCGCGCATGCGCGCCTCGTCGGTGGTGACGACGTCGTACGGCGGCGCGATGACGTCGGCGGCGCGACCCGGCGCGGGGCGCAGGGCCGCTAGCGGGCGAACGAGCGACAAGGGGACTCCGGCGGGCTGCGGCGAGCCCGGATTCTACCGCGCGCATCGGTCTCCGCCGTTACAATCCCACGCATGCTCGTGCGCTTCGACAGCCGTGTCGGCACCTTCACGATGTTCGGCGACGTCGCCGTGGAGCTCCTGAAGATGATGGGGCACAGCGGGACGATCCCGAGCGCGCTCCTCGCCGCCGACATCCCGGCGGCGCTGGTGCGCCTCAAGTCCGCCGTCGCCGCTGCGCCCGAGCCGCCGGCACCGCCGCCGGACGGCGACGGCAAGCCGGAGCAGCCCAGGGTGTCGCTCCGCCAGCGCGCGTTCCCGCTCATCGATCTCCTCGAGCGCGCGGCCACGGCGGGCGCCGATGTGCTCTGGGACAAGGCGTAACATCCGAACGCGTTTGACCAGGAGGGACTTCGCATGCCCGTCACCGACCTCAACCACTACTTTGTCCGCGCCAACGATCTCGAGAAGACCAAGGCCTTCTACTGCGACGTCCTCGGCTTCGAGGTGATGCCGCGACCCGACTTCCCGTTTCCGGGCTACTGGCTCGGCGCGAACGGCAAGATCCAGGTGCACATGGGGCCGCACGGCATCCCGAACGCCGAGCTCTACTACCTCGGCACCAGCCCGAAGTCGGCCACCGACAACACCGGCGTGGTCGACCACATCGCGTTCCTCGCCACCGAGCCGGAGAAGTTCAACGCGCGGTTCGAGAAGCTCGGGCTCGCTGCGCGCAAGCGCTACTTCCCCGAGTTCCAGCTCTTCCAGATGTTCGTCCGGGATCCGGACGGCCTGACGATCGAGCTGAATTTCCACGGGATGACGACCGAGCCGAAGTGGGGGGCGGGCAGCGAGAACTACGCCCAGATGCCGCGCGTGGCCGAGACGGCGAAATGAATGCGCGGACTCGAGCCGCGCGCTTCGCCGACGTCGGCTATGACGAAGCGCTCGCCCGCGCGCGCGCGCTCGTACCCGCGTTGCGCGAGCGCGCGGCACGCGCCGAGCAGGGGCGGCGCCTGCCGTCCGAGACCGTCGCCGAGCTGGACCGCAACGGGCTCTTCCGCATCACCCAGCCCAAGCGCTGGGGCGGGATGGAGCTCGACTTCGTGTCGATGCTCGAGATCCCCGCGGAGCTCGCACGCGGCTGTGCGTCCACGTCCTGGATCGTCGGGAACATCACGATCCATCACTGGGTGCTCGCGCTCTACGAGGAGCGCGCGCAGGACGAGATCTGGGGCGCGAACCCGGACGTGCAGATCGCCTCCGGGATCGCCTACCACCAGGGCCGCGCGCGCAAGGTCGACGGCGGCTACGTGGTCAGCGGAACCTGGAACTTCTCGAGCGGCGTGGACGGGGCGGACTGGAACATGCTCGGCGCCACCGTTCGCGACGGCGACCAGGTGGTCGACCACCGCATGTGCCTGATCCCGAAGTCCGACTACGAGGTGATCGACGACTGGCACGTGCTCGGCATGCGCGCGACCTGCTCGAAGACGGTGCGCGCGAACGAGGTGTTCGTGCCCGAGTACCGGGCACTCTGCGCCTATGCGATCCGCGGCGGCGCCGATTTCCCCGGCGCCAAGGTCAATCCCAATCCGCTCTACCAGGTGCCGCTCGCGACGCTGAGCTCGCATCCGATCGTGGCCGCCGCGCTCGGCAATGCCCGCGGCGCGCTCGAGCTGACCTGCGAGGCGGTCAAGGGACGCAGCACCAATTACACCGGCGCGAGCATGCGCGACTTCCAGGCGGTGCAGCTGCGCGTCGGCGCCGCGGGCGCGCGCATCGACGCGGCGTGGCAGCTCGCGCGCAACGACTGCCTGAAGGCGCAGGAGTGGGCAGCGCGCGGCTACATCCCGACGGTCGCGGAGAAGCTGGCGATCAAGCGCAACGCCGCCTACGAGGTGTCGCTCTGCACCGAGGCGGTCGACCACCTTCACGCGCTGGCGGGCGCGAACGGCATCTACGACAGCTATCCGATCCAGCGGATCTTCCGCGACCAGCACGCGCTCGCCGGCCATTTCGGCTTCTCATTCGACATCCATGGCTCCAGCTGGGGTCTGGTCGCACTCGGCGGCAACTACTCGCTCCCGACTCTCTGATCCCGTTAATGGATCCGCTCGGCCAGCTCGTTGTCGCAACGCTGGCGTTCGTCGCCACGCACTTCGTCTCCAGCACGCCGCTCCGCGGTGTGATCGCAGGCGCGATCGGCGAGAAGGCGTGGCTCGGCCTGTACTCGCTCGTCGCATTCGCGACCCTCGGCTGGATGGCCTGGGCGTACGGCAAGGCGCCGCTCCAGCCGCTGTGGCCCGGGCTGAGGCTGCTGCCCATTGCGGTGATGCCGATCGCATTGGCGCTGCTCGTCGGCGGGCTCATGACGCGCAACCCCACCGCCGTGATGCAGGAGCGCGCGATGCGATCGTCCGAGCCCGCGCGCGGCATGATCCGGGTCACGCGACACCCGCTGATGTGGTCGTTCATGCTCTGGGCGGCGGCGCACGTCCTCGCGCGCGGCGACGTCGCGTCGCTGGTCTTCTTCGGCGGCTTCTTCGTCGTCGCCGCGCTCGGCACCGTGCTCATCGACGCGCGGAAGCGCGCGTCGCTCGGGGACGATTGGAAGCGCTTCGCCGCCGTGACCTCGAATATCCCTTTCGGCGCGATCGCCGCCGGGCGCAACCGGTTCGTGGCGGGCGAGATCGGCTGGCGCGCACTCTTTGTGGCGGCGGTCGCGTATGTCGCCCTGCTGGCGGTGCACGGCGCGCTGTTTGGCGCGCGACCGTACTAGCCGTTACGATACGAGGGGGCACGGCCCCCTCGTGCTCCCCGATCTCAGCCGAATCGCCGCTTTGGCGGCGATTCGCTCCCTAGTACGGCACCGCAACCGCCTGCAGCGCGCTCATCGGCCCGGCCGCGCGCAAAGCGTCCATCTCCGCCTCGTCACGCACGAAGAGCGACCCGGCGAATCCCAGTGCGTTCACCGAGATTGTGCCGAAGTGCTCCCGCGTGCGCGGCACGAGCAGCATCCAACCGCGCGTGACAAGGAGGTTGTAAGGCCCGAGCGGGCGCTCCGGCTCGTTCGCCGCGCGACCGCTGTCGTTCGCCGACTCCTCGTGCAGGCCGCAGGCCGCGAGCATCAGCGTGTAGAGCTCCAGCAGGCGCTCCGCCGCATCGGCGGCGTCGAAGAGCAACGGCTCCAGCACGCCGAATGCGTTGCGGAACGGCAGCCGCAGCAGCCGCGTCGTGCCGCCGCCGCTCGACCATTGGTCGAAGACCGCCTCCATCGGCACGCTCCAGGCGTCGCCCCCGCGCTGCGTCGACAGGGGCAGCGGCACGAGCTGCAGATGGCGGTGGGACTGGCTCGCACCGGCCTCCCGGCCGCCGTTGTAGAAGCCGAGCCCGTCGACCTGCCGCAGGCAGGCCGCGAGCGCAGCGAAATCGGTCGTGTCGAGGAGCGTCTCCTGGTCGACGAACTCGTGCGTCACGACGAGCAGGTGGTGCGCGACGACCGGGTACTTGTTGAGCACGCCGAAGTGCGTCGGCGTGATGTCGCCGATCACGAGCTCGGCATCGGGTGGTGCGAACGGGTTCGGCCGCGCCCCGTCCTTGGGGACCGCCCCGGCGGCGCGCTTGCGCGCCAGGCTGGAGACGCTGCGCACGACGAAGCGCACGTCGCCGTCCTCGAGCGCGGTCTCGTCGGTCTCGATCGGCTCCAGCGCGCCGGTCGCAAGCGCGGCACGCGTGCGCGCTGCGATCGTGTCTGCGAGCCCGTCAGAAATCGGCGTCGTCCTCGGTGGAGGCACCGGACCGCCGCTGGTGGCGGTGGTGCTGCCAGAGCGCGGCTGCGATCGACGCGACCGACAGCGCGAGCAGCGCACCGGAGATCGGCCGCGTGACGAACAGCCACGGATCCGGGTCGGACATGATCGCGCGGATCAGGTTCCGCTCGATCTCGTCGCCGAGGATGACGCCGAGGATGAAGGGCGCGAGCGGGAAGCCGAGCTTCACCATCGCGTAACCGAGCAGCCCGAAAGCGGCCAGGACGTAGACGTTCGCCATCGTGTTGTTGAGCGCGTACGCACCGATGACGCACAGCACGAGCACGACGGGAAAGAGCGCCGCCTTGGGCACCGTCACGATGTTGATCATCCACCGTGCGCCCAGCCCGAGAATGATCACCATCAGCGGGTGCGCGATCAGATACGCGGCGAAGATCCCGTAAGCGAGCTCCGCGTTCTGCAAGATGAACAGCGGCCCCGACTGGATCCCGTGAATCGTGAGCGCGCCGAGCATCACGGCGGTCACCGCGTCGCCCGGAATACCGAACGCCATAATGGTGACGAGGGACCCGCCGACGTTGGCGTTGTTCGCGGATTCCGAGGCGATGAGGCCTTCGGGCGTGCCCTTGCCGAAGCGCTCGGGGTGCTTCGAGAATTTCTTCGCCTGGTCGTATGCCATGATGTTCGCGGCGCTGCCGCCGATCGCGGGCAGCACGCCGATCAGCACGCCGATGAACGAGGACCATACGAGCAGGAACGGCCGCGACAGGATTTCCCAGAGCACCTTCAGCTGCGAGGCCGCAAGGGTGCTCGCGCGGACGAGCACCTCCCCCGGGCGCGCGGCGCCGCCCATCTTCTCCACGTCGGCCATGATCTGCGCGAACGCGAACACGCCGATGAGCACCGGCAGGAACTGGATGCCGCCCTCGATCGCCTCGATGCCGAGCGTGAGCCGCGGCGCGCCGAGGATCGGGTCGCTCCCGAGGATCGTGACGACGAGCCCGACCGCGCCGGAGATCAGCCCCTTGAGGAGTGAGGACTCGACCAGTCCGGCCACCATCGAGAGCGCGAGGATGAACAGCGAAAAGAACTCCCACGGCCCGAACTGCAGGGCGAACCGCGCCAGGGGCCCGGTGGCGGCGACGAGGAAGACGCCACCGAGCAGCCCGCCGAAAAACGACGCCCAAATGCCGAGCCAGATCGCGCGGCCCGGCTCGCCCTTTTTCGCCATCGGGTGGCCGTCGAAGGTCGTCGCGATCGCCGACGGCGTCCCCGGCAGCCCGAGCAGCACCGCCGTCACCAGTCCGCCGGCCGACCCGCCGACATACACGCCGGTCATCGCGGCGAGACCCTGGAGCGGATCGAGACCGAAGGTGAACGGGAGCACGACGATGATCGTCATCGTGATGGTCACGCCCGGGAGCGCGCCGCCGATCACGCCGGCGAGCGTGCCGATGAAGAGCGGCAGCAGGTATTTCCACTGCAGGACGTTCGCGATGCCGGCGCCGAGGAGCTCGTACATCGACTATCCGCCCCTCGTCGAGGAGGGGTGCCCGGGCAAAGCGTGGGCGGGGTGGCGGATCACCACCCCGTCCACTTGCCGCGCGGCAGCAGCACCGAGAGGTAGCGCTCGAACACGAAGTACGTGGCCGCGGCCGTGATGACGGCGAGCACGAGCACCTTTGCCCAGCCTTTCGCATCGCGAGGCCGCGCGAGGACCGCAGCCGTGGCGGCGACGTAGAGCGCGGTCGCCAGGCGGAAGCCGACGTAGGGGAGCGCGGCGACGTAAACCCCGAACACCGCGAACCCCGAGGCGACAAGCGCGTAGTTCGGCTTCGCGGTCGCGCGCACGGGCGCAGGCGCGGTCCTGCCGCGCGCCAACAGGTCCGCGATCACCAGCAGGGCCGCGAACGCCGCGGTGATCCCGATGACGATGCGCGGATAGAACTCCGGACCGATCGGGACGAGCGGGTTGCCCTTCAGCCCCAGGGTGAGCCAGTAGAGGATCGCGCAGAGCGCGAGGACGACGACCCCCGCCCAGCCGTCACGGCCGATCATCTGAAGTGCCCCCTCCCCCACCCTCTCCCGCCGCGGGAGAGGGGGAAAGCTTCAACGCTTGGACAGGCCGAGGTCCTTCGCGAGATTCCTGTTCAGGTCGTCGTTCTTCTTCAGCCAGGCGGAATAAGTCGCGCGGTCCATGTAGCGGACGTCGGTGCCCTGCTTCTTCATCGCCTCGGCGAACGCCGGCTCCTTCGCCGCGGCCGCGCAGGCCGAGCCGAGCTTCGCGATCACGTCGGCCGGCGTGCCCTTCGGCACCATGAGGCCGCGGTTCACGTCGTAGACGACGTTGATTCCGAGCTCCTTGAGGGTCGGAATGTTCGGCAGCTCGGGGCTGCGCTTCTCGGTCGCGATCGCGAGAAACTTGAGCTCGCCCGCCTCGACCTTGCCTTTCTGCGTGAGGTTGGCGTCGGTGAGGTCGACGTGTCCACCCAGGATCGCGTTCATCCGCGGCGCCAGTCCCTCATACGACACGTACTTGAACTTGACCCCGGCGGACTGCTCGATCAGCGCCGGGAAGAAGTGGCTGGTGGAGCCGAGGGTCGCGCCGACACTGATCTGGCCGGGCCGCTTCTTGGCGTCGGCGACGAGATCCTGCAGGCTCTTCCACGGCGTCTTCGGGCTCGCGGTGAGCACCGAGGCGGTCGAGCTGATCATGCAGATCGGCTCGAAATCGCTGTACTGCACGTCCGAGACGCCGGTGTAGTAGGTCGAGTGGATGTAGTCGTGTACGGCGTACAGCGTATAGCCGTCCGCCGGCGAGTCTTTCACCTCCTTCGCGCCCTTGGTGCCCGAGGCGCCGCCGACGTTCGCGATCACGACCGTCTGCCCGAGCTGCTTCTGGAGCAGCGGTGCAAAGGGCCGGAAGATGTTGTCGGTGTCGCCGCCGGCGGCCCACGGCACGACGAGCTTGACCGGACGGTCGGGGTAGGCGGCGAATGCCGTCGTCGCGACGAGCGACGCGACGACACCCATGGTGCAGAGCAGCTTGTTCATCGGCTTTCTCCTCTCTCGATGGCGTGGTGGGGTCTCGCGCCCCGGTGCGCGGCATCTTACGCCCGTGCGGCGCCCGCGCGCAATTCGGCGCCGCGATGCGACACGCGTGGCACAATTCCGCGCCGGAGGAGGACGCGGCCCGTGCGTATCGGCATCATCGGCGGCGGGGTGATTGCCCGCCTGATCCTGGAGCATCTCGCGCGCGGCGAGCTGGGCGAGTTCGAGGTGTGCGCGATCCTGGGCCGCAGCGCCGCATCGCGCGGCAAGCCGCTCGCCGAAGCCTACGGCGTCCCGTTCGTCACCGGCCTGGGCGAGCTGCTCGACCGGCGCCCCGACGCCGTAGTGGAAGCGGCCTCCCATGACGCGGTGCGGGAGTTCGCTGCGCCGCTGCTCGAGCGCGGCATCGCGGTGATCGTGCTCTCCGGCGGCGCGCTCTCCGACGACGCGCTGCGGTCCAGGCTGGAGCATCTGGCCGCCGAGAAACGCACGGCCCTATACGTGCCCTCCGGTGGAATCGGCGGGCTCGACGCGCTTAAGGCCGTCTGCGCCGCCGGCGCCGACGAGGTCGAGATCGCGATCACCAAGCCGCCGGCCGCGTGGAAAGATATTCCGTACGTCGAGCGCCTGGGCATCGATCTCGACCGGCTCGCCGGCGCGACCACCCTCTTCGACGGTACCGCGCGTGAGGGCGTGCCGCACTTCCCGGCGAACGTGAACATCGCGGCGGTGCTGTCGATGGCGGGCATCGGCTTCGACCGCACGCGGCTCAAGGTCGTCGCCGATCCTGCGCTGAAGTTCAACACGCACTACATCAA
>Ga0105107_10000179_pt1 | contig 36202 bp, 30 predicted proteins | sample PPLLaktember2015_6_FD_79335 | JGI IMG/M metagenome (GOLD analysis project Ga0105107, IMG submission 79335) | Freshwater sediment microbial communities from Prairie Pothole Lake near Jamestown, North Dakota, USA - PPLs Lake P8 Core (1) Depth... | ecosystem: Environmental > Aquatic > Freshwater >...
CGCGGGGGCAAGGAGCGATATCCGGAGCGAAGCCCAAGAGCGGGAATACCCGGAATCGGGAGATGAACCTAAAAAAAGGGGCTGTCCCCGCACGGGACCAAACCCGTGCGGGGACGCCCCCCGGGTTGAGATCAGGCGAGTTTCTCTTTGAGGATGCGGACGACCTCCAGGCCGGCCCTCTGCTGGCCTTCGGCCGCGGCGGCCCCCAAGTGAGGGATGGGGATGACGCTCGGATGGTCGACGAGCGAGAAGTCCTCGGGAGGCTCCTTGTCGAAGACGTCCAGCGCCGCGGCCCGGACCTTGCCCGTATTGAGGGCATCGAGCAGGGCCTTCTCGGCGACGACGCCGCCGCGGGCGACGTTGACGATGATGACGCCGGTCTTCATCTTGGCGAACTCGGGCTCGTCCAGGATGGGCTTGGGCTGCTTGGGGACGTGCAGGGTGATGAGGTCGGCGGCCGCCAGGAGCTCGTCGAGCGGGACCTGTTTCACCGCGACGTCGGTCTTGATCGGGATGACGTCGTAGGCGACGACGGTCATGCCGAAGGCCAGGGCCCTTTTGGCGACCTCGAGCCCGATCCGGCCGAAGCCGATGATGCCGAGGGTCTTGCCGTAGAGCTCCGTGCCCTCGAACGCTTTCTTCTCCCACTTGTGGGCCTTCATCGACAGGACCGCCTTGGCGTGATTGCGGACGGCGTTGAGCATGAGCCCGAAGGTGTGTTCGGCCACGGTGATGGACGTGGCCGCGGGCGTGTTGGCCACGAAGATGCCCTTCTCCTTGGCCGCTTCGCGATCGATGTTGTCGAGGCCGATGCCGGCCCGCACGAGCACCTTGAGATCCTTGCCCGCCTCGATGACGGGGCGGGTGATCCGCGAGGCGCCGCGCACGACGACGGCGCTGCAGCCGGGGACGGCCGCGATGAGCTCAGCCTCGCTCAGGCCCTTGGCGACGGCGACCTCGAATCCGGGAACGGCCTTCAGCTGTTCGAGGGCCGCCTTGTCCATGCCATCGGCGATGAGGATCTTGATCATTGCCAATTCTCCTTGAGCACGGCCTGGGCCGCGGTGATGCCGGCGCCGGCCTCGAACTTGTAGCCGAGGTCCATGAGCGTCATCTCGAGGGCCGACAGGGCCGTGATGATGTCGAAGCCGCCCATGTAGCCGAGATGGGCGATGCGGAAGATCTTGCCCTTGTAGGGTTCCTGCCCGCCGGCGATGTAGGCCATGTACTTGCCCTGCATCGTCTTGACGAGCTTGCCGCCTTCGATCCCCTCGGGGACCTTGCAGCAGGTCAGGACGTTGCCGGGCCGCTGGGGAAGCAGATCCAGGCCAAGGGCCTTGACCCCGGCCCGTGTGGCCTCGGCCAGGATGCGGTGATGGGTGAAGAGCGCGTCCAGGCCCATCTTCTTAATGATGTCAAGGGCGTGCTTCTGCTGGATGATGAGCGATACGCCGGGGGTCCAGGGGGTCGTCTTGTCGGCCAGGTTCTTCTTGGCTTTCTTGAGGTCGAAATAAAACTTCGGCAGCTTCGAGTTGGCGGCCGCGCCCCAGGCCTTCGGACTGAGGGCGATGAAGGCCAGGCCGGGGGGGATCATGAACGATTTCTGCGAGCCGGACAGCAGGACGTCGACCTTCCAGTCGTCCATGGGGCAGGGAGTGACGCCCGCGCCCGAGATGCCGTCGACGACGAGAAGGGCGGGGGTCTTGGCCACGACCTCCCCGAAGCCCTGGATGTCGAACATGGCGCCGGAGGAGGTCTCCGACAGGGTGGCGAAAACGGCCTTGCAGTCGGGCATGGCTGTGAGCTCGGCTTCGAGCTCCTCCTTGGAGAAGTCCTTGCCCCATGGGTCGAGGATGATCTCCTTGTAGGCGATGCCGAAGGCCTTGCAGATGTTGCCCCAGCGCTCGCCGAATTTGCCGCCGTTGATCGTCAGGACCTTGTCGCCGGGGCTGAGGAGGTTGATGACGGCGGTTTCCATGGCGCCCGTTCCCGAGGAAGTCAGGATGTAAGCATCTTCCTTGGTGCCGAAGACCTGCTTGATGCCTTCGGTGACTTCCATGAAGATGGCCGAGAACTCGGGGGTCCGGTGATGGATGATGGGTTCGGCCGCTGCCGACAGGGCCCGCTCGGGGACCGGGGTGGGGCCGGGTGAGAGCAGATAGTACTTCTTGATCATACGACACTCCTATCAGAAATTAATTCAATGATCATCACGATTATGTCATAGGGTCTTGAGCAGCTCGGTCAGGAGCGCCGTCCGCTCCACGAGGGAGGGGAGCAGGAGGTGCTCGTGCTCGGCATGGAGGCCGTCCCCGTCCGGCCCGAGGCCGTCGAGCGTCGGGACGCCGAGCCCCGCGGCGATCGAAGCGTCCGATCCTCCACCCGACTTGCCGCCCTTGAGCGAGAGACCCACGCCCGCGGCGATCTCCCCGGCCCGGTCGAAGAGCTTCGCGGACGCTTTGGTCTTTTCCATCGGCGGCGTCGTGCCCTGGACGGAAACCTTGATCCGGGCCCCGGACAGGGCCGGGGCCGAATCTCGCAGGATCCTCAGGACCCGGTCGCGGTCCGCGGCCGTCCAGAAGCGGATGTCCAGGACCGCCCAGGCGTTCTCGGCGACGATATTGGCCTTTTCGCCGCCGCCGGCCACTCCGACGTTGACGGTGGTTTCGCGGACCCGCAGGCGCTTGAAGCGGGCGATCTGGGCCGCCAGCTCCTCGATGGCATTGACGCCCTTCTCGGGAGTGCCGCCATGGGCCGACCGGCCGCGGATATCCAGACGGACGACGAGCCGGCCTTTTCGTTCGAGCTTCAGGGCCCCGCCGGGCAGGGCCGGTTCGAGGCACAGGACCAGGGAGGCCTTGCGGGCCAGCTTGCGGATGAGCTCGTCGGAGGCGCGGCTGCCGCTCTCTTCGGCCGAGTTGACGAAGACATTGATCCTCTTCTGCGGCTTGGCGTTGAGACTGTGGAGGGCCCGGAGGGCGGAGAGGACCATGACCAGGCCGGCTTTCATGTCGAGGACGCCCGGACCGTAGATCCGGTTCCCCTGGACGTAAAAAGGCATCTTGGCGATCTTGCCGACCGGCCAGACGGTGTCGATGTGGGTCAGGACGAGGATCTCATCATCGGCGTCCTTGACCCGGCCCGGCGCGAACTCGGCCAGGATCAAATCGCCGATGTCCTTCTGGGGATAGGCCGTCACCTTGCAGCCCGCCTTCTTGAACTCCTTCGCGGCGAAGGCCACACAGGCGTCGACGGCCTTCTTGTCCTGGGTCGGGGATTCGAGGGTCACAAGCTCCTTGAGCAGATGGACCAGCTCGCCTTGGCGGGAGCGGAAATAGTGCCGGAAATCCATTGTTCCCTCCACCCATAACGGGAAGGCGTACTTTATCACAGCCCGGCCGGAAAAGCATCCTCCCCCGTCTTGATTTGAAGGATTTTTTCCCATAGAGTAGACGCCAGGAGGCCGCGCGCAGGATCTTCGGGCATGACTAAGAGAACGCTTCTGGTCCTCGGCCTTCTTTTCGCCGTCGCCGTCCCGCTTTCTCCGGAGATCTTCTATCCCTGGAAGCAAACCCACATCGGGGCCCTGGACCCGGCAGGCTGGCCGGGGCTGGTCCTCGCCCCGTCCGGCGATTCCGCCTTCGCCTTCGTCCTGAGGGTGGAGCGGGAGGGGGAGGCCGCCGAAGGAGCCGACCTCTATTACCTCGTTTCCGAGGTCGGCGCCCACTCCCCGGACGGCCTCTACGCCCGGATCCGCTTCGACCTGGGCCTCCCGTTCAAGATGGGCCGGGCGACGCCCATCCTTATGAAACCCTCGCGCGGACGCGACGCGTTGACGATCGAATGGTCCCGCCGCGATGAAAAGACCGTGATCGGCCGGATCGTCGCCCCCGGGGACACCCGGATCACCCTCATCCACTATTTCCCCTGGGCCGTCAAGGGCGAATTCACGCTCCTGCCGGACGGCCAGGTGCGCGGCCGTTCCGCGGCTGCGGCGAACCGGGCCTACCGGATCTGGACGAGCCGCCCCAGCGAAGACGCCCCGGCGCCCCCCGGAAGACTGGCCCGCTCCTATCCGCCGAGATCCGACTCGACGATCGCCTTCGCCGCCGGGGTCGGAGACGATGACAGACCCCTGGCCGATCATCTCTATCGCTATCGGAACGCCGATACGATCGGGGACCTCCTCGAGGAAGAGGCCGGCGTCTACGAGGAGAAGAGGGTCAAGATCCGCGGTCTCTACGCCGGGGCTCCCGAAGCGATCACGAACAGCCTGTATTGGACGGTCCTCTACCAGCCGGGCGGCCACCGCCTTTACGCGCCGGCGGGCCGCACCTGGATCTTCCCGCGGTCGGACGGACGCCAGGACGATTGGACCGTCTTCTCCGGCAACTCGTTCCTCAGCGCGCTCGAACTTGCGATCGAGAGCCAGAAGCTGGCCGTCGAGGTCCTCGGGGCCGTCCTCGAAACGCAGTACCCCAACGGCAATATCCCGAACTGGCGCGGCAGGTCGACCGGGACCGCCGACCGGTCCCAGCCCCCGATCGGGGCCTTTGTCACCCTGAAGCTCTTTGAACGGCTGGGCGACCTGGAGATGCTGAAGCAGGCCTACCCTTATCTCCAGCGCTGGCACGACTTCTGGACGGCGCCCGGACCGAACGGCCGCCCGCGACGCGACGGCAACGACGACGGGCTCCTCGAATGGGGATCGGACACGGCCCTCGTCGGGAAGACCGTCCCGTCGTGGGAGCAGAACGCGTCGGGGCGCATGAGGGCCGGATGGGAGTCCGGCCAGGACGATCTGCCGAACTGGGACGACGTTCCCTTCGACGAAGCGACAGGGACGCTGGCGATGAACTGCGTCGACCTGAACTCGCTCTACGCTCTCGACGCGTGGTGTCTCGGCGAGATCGCCTCGGTGCTCGGCCTTCCTCTCGACGTCGAGCGCTACCGCCGGCAGTACGAGAGAACGAAGGAGCTCGTCAACGCGAGGCTCTGGAACGACCGGAGCGGATTCTATCACGACCGTTTCTGGGACGGCCGGTTCTCGGTCCACAAGGCGGCCTCCGCCTTCCTCCCGCTCCTCGCCCGGATCCCCGACGAAGCCCGGGCCCAGCGGATGCTCAAGCGGCTGCTCGATCCGAAGCAGTTCTGGGGCGATTACGTCCTTCCCTCGGTCTCGCGGGATGACATCGCCTTCCGGCCGGGGAATCAGCAGTCGTGGCGGGGCGCGGTCAGGCCCACGACGAACTATCTCGTCTATCAGGGGCTCAAGGCCTACGGCTTCGACACCATCGCCTCCGAATTCGCCCGCAAGAGCGCCGAGATGTTCCTGAGAAGCTGGAAGAGCTTCGGCCTGTCGCCGGAGAACTTCGATTCCCTCACCGGCGAGGCCGGCGGCGACCGCTACCAGAGCGGCGGGCCTCTGGCCGCCCTCATCGCGGTCGAAGAATACCTCGACTTCACGCCGCACGAGGGCTTCCGCTTCGGCATGCTCCAGCCCGACGCCAAGGGCAGGCTGTCGCGGATTCTCATCCAGGGCCGCCACTACGAGGTCGAGGTCTCGAACTCGTCGACCATCCTGCGCGAGGAAGGCGAAACGATCTTCGGCGTCGACGGCGGCGCCGTCGTCCGCCGCTTTTTTTACAACGAATCGGAGGTGTCCTTCGCTCTCAAGAGCCTGAAGCCGCGCGAAGTCAGGATCCGTTTTCTGAAGAAGGGCAAGTACCAGCTGATGATCGACAGCCGCGAAGTGGCCGTCTTTTCGGCCAGCTCGCACAAGTTCAAAATCCCCGAAGGCGACCACACGGTCTTCGTCCAGCTCCTCGAGGACCTGGAGAAACAGGGCCCAGACGGGTCGGCGGGATAAACCAAGGAGAGATCAGAATGACGCGCTATTCGAGACGCGAATTCCTCAAAGCGGGCGCCGGGGCCGGCACGGCGGCGCTCCTGGTCGGCGCGCGTCCGGGCGAAGCGGCGGGGGAGGCTCCTCCGGCTCCGGCCGCCGCGCCTCTGCGGGTTGTGTCGAGCGGCAATGGGATCAGGGCCACGGCCAAAGCCATGGACGTGCTGAGGGCCGGCGGCGATCCTCTCGACGCCGTCATCTCCGGCGTGAACATCGTCGAAGACGATCCGGACGACATGTCCGTCGGCTACGGCGGCCTGCCTAACGAGGACGGCATCGTCGAGCTCGATTCGTCGGTCATGTACGGACCGACCCATGCGGCCGGGGCGGTCGCGGCCCTCAGGAACATCAAGAACCCCTCGAAAGTGGCCCGGCTGGTCATGGAGAGGACGGACCACGTCCTCCTCGTCGGGGAAGGGGCCTTGAAATTCGCCCGGGCCCACGGCTTCAAGGAAGAGGACCTCCTGACGGAGCGGTCTCGGGCGGCCTGGTTGCGCTGGAAGGAGACCCTGTCGGACCGGGACAATTGGTTCCCGCCGCGGGCCGAGAGCCTGCCCGAGGAGGTGCGCTCCGCGATGAGCACGCACGGCACGATCAATTGCCTCGCCATCGACGCCGCGGGCCGGCTCGCCGGCGTGACGACGACGAGCGGCCTCTCGTGGAAGCTCGCCGGCCGGGTCGGCGATTCACCGATCATCGGCGCGGGGCTCTACGTCGACAACCAGATCGGCGCGGCCGGTTCGACGGGCCGCGGGGAGGCCAACCTCCAGACGTGCGCCAGCTTCCGGATCGTCGACGCCATGGGCCGGGGCCTGAGCCCCGAGCAGGCCTGCCTCAAGGCCTGCGAGGCCGTCGCCTCTAAGACCAGGCTCGTGCCGCGGCTCTGCGACGATCAGGGGCTCCCGAGATTCGGGCTCGATTTCTATGCCCTCAACAAGAAGGGGGAATTCGGCGCGGCCGGCCTCTTCGAGGGCGGGATGTACGCGGTCCACGACGGTGTCGAGAACAAGCTCCGCGAGATCGCGTTCCTCTTCAAGCGCCGGTAGCGCCGGTCCGTCCGCGTGGCCCGCTCACTCGCGGACGATGATCACGGCGTAGCCTTCATCGGCCAGCTGCCGGGCCAGGCGTTCCTCCTCGCCGGCAGGGGCCTCGACCCGGACCCGGAAATAGGTGACCCGATCGGTCTTGAAGCGGGAAACGACGACGCCGCGATAGCGCCCCTCCAGCCGCCGCTTGATCATGTAGGCGTTCTCCTGAACGGAGAAGGCCCCGATCTGGATCCACACGGTCGAAGTCGCCGAAGTCTCCGGCGCCCTGAATCCCCTCAGCGTTTCCAGCCGGACCCGGGCTGTGCCCGGGCTGACGATGCCGAGGACCCGGGCCGCCGCGTAGGACAGGTCGATGATCCGGCCCCGGACGAACGGGCCCCGGTCATTGACGCGGACGACGGCGGAGCGGTCGTTCTCGAGGTTCGTGACCATGAGGTAGGTCCCGAACGGGAGGGTCTTGTGGGCGGCGGTCATGTCGTTCATGTCGAAGACCTCCCGGCTGGAGGTCGGGCGGCCGTGGAACTCCGGCCCGTACCACGACGCGAGGCCGGTCTCGAGGCCTTCCCCCGAAGCCCGCGGCAGCCGGGAGCAGGCCGCCAAGCCCAGGATGATGCCGGCGGCGATGAGGGCGCGCCGGTCAGTCAAGGAACGCCGCGAGCCTTTTCTTGAGATAGGCGAAGGCTTCGCGCGGCGTCGATACGATCCGGAACAGATCGAGGTCGTCGGCGCATATCGCGCCCTTCTTGACCATCGAATCGAACTTGATCAGGTCCCGCCAGTAGTCGCCGCCATAGAGGACGAGCACGAGCTCTTTCTTCGAGATCTTGCTCGTCTGGAGCAGTGTGAGGATCTCGAAGAACTCGTCGAGCGTGCCGTACCCCCCGGGGAAGGCGATGACGGCCTTTGCTTTGTAGGTCAGCCAGAATTTCCGCATGAAAAAATAGTGGAACGAGAAGTCGAGGTCCGGCGTGATGTACGGATTGGGGTTCTGCGGCTGGGGCAATGAGATGTTCATGCCGATCGTCTTGCCGCCGGCGCGCATCGCGCCCCGGTTGGCCGCCTCCATGATGCCGGGCCCGGCCCCGGTGCAGACGACAAAGTCCTTGCCCCTGGGCTTCTTGAGCGAGATGGCCCACTTGGCCAGGAGGTAGGCCAGCTCCTCGGCTTCCCAATAATACTTGTAGAACGCGGAATCGGCGTTGGTCGGGTCGGCCTTGGATGATCCCAAAAAAAGGATGGTGCTGTTGATCTTGGACTTGTCCAGCCGCGTCATCGGCCCGAGGTATTCGCTGAGGATGCGCAGGGTCCGGCCCTCCAGGGACTCGAGGAACTCGGTGTCGCGGAACGATTCTTCGTGTCGCTCGGCTTTCTTCATGGTCGGGATCGGCCTCCTTTGCGGGTGCTCACGCGGATTCTAACAGAATCCTCCGCCCGCGCTCAAGACGGAGCAAAATGAAGCACGAATCCGGTCCCCGGGGCCCCGGCGGAGCTTTGACTTGAAGGGGAGCGTGTGCTATCAATAGGCGCGAAAGGACGGCCTTGATGGACAACACGACGACCAAGCTCGCAGCGCTCGAATACCCGGGACGGCTCATCGTCATCGGGGCGCCGGCCGGGGACGGCCGGGCCACGATCATCTACGCCATCACCGGGCGCTCGCCCTCGAGCCAGGCCCGCAAGCTCGTCCTGCGCGACGGCGGGATCTGGGTCCAGCCGACCGACGAGGCCACTCTGAGGCAGGGGAATGTCGAGCTGCTGGTCTATCCGGCGGTCCTGTTCGGGCGCGGCGGCGTCGCCGTTTCGAACGGCCGGCAGACGGCCGACATCCGCGACCGCCTCGTTCCGGGAGCCGCCCCGGTTGCGGCGCTTTCAGCGGCCCTCCGCTCCTGGGACTACGAGCCCGACGCCCCGATCTTCACCCCCCGGATCAGCGGCTGTCTCGCGGGGGGCGCCGCCGCGCTGAGCGTCGTCCGTCGCGGTCCCGCGGGCGAGACGCTGCGGAATTATTTCGAGGCGGCCCTGCGGCCGCGGGAGGGGCGGCTCGTGTCCACTTACGGGGGGCCCAACACCGACCCCCTGCCCGTCTTCAGCGACGAGCCCCGTTTCGTTGACATTCCCGGGGCGGACGCCGCCGAGACCGCCGAGGAGGCCTACCGGTCTCTCGGTCCCGTGCCGTCGGGAAAAGACTTCCGGGTCGCCGTAGCCTGCCTCGTGGTCCCTCTCGCCGAGCCGGAAAAGGCCGCCGTTCACATCATCAACAGGCACGAAAGGACATGACGCCATGAGCAAGCCCGAGCGCACCGCGCGCAGCCAGTACCTGACCAAGGTGCGGGAGGATTTCCCGGACATCCTCAATGTCGGAGAGGATACCTTCGTCAAGAAGTTCCCCATGCGCTACGGCGAGAATCCTGGCTATCCCGCGGCTTTCTACCAGGAAGCCGGGGCTTCGGGGCCGAACATGGGCCAGCTCGAGATCCTCCAGGAGGGGACCAAGGGCTTGAGCTACATCAACGTCGGGGACATGGACCTCGGGCAGCGGCTGGCCCGCAAGCTCATCCAGGTGTTCCCGGGCCGCCACGTCTGCGTCATCGTCAAGCACGAGATGCCGAGCGGCGTCGCCCTCGGCGACGACGCGGTCGGGACGTTCGAGAAGGCCTGGAAGTGCGACCCGCTGTCCAATTTCGGCGGGGTCGATGTCTTCAGCTACCGCATCACGGCGCCGCTGGCCCGCCTCCTCGTCGAGAGCCCCCGCAACGTCGAGGTCGTCTATGCTCCCGAATTCGAGCCGGAGGCCCTCGAGGTCCTGGCCACGCGGAAAGTCCTCCGCGTGGTCAAGATGGGCGCCCCCCTCGATGGGCCTTCCGTCGACAACGGCCTGGAGGTGAAACGCGTGGCCGGCGGCCTGCTGATCCAAAAGCGCTTCGATTCGAAGATCGTCTCGCCCGGGTCGGTCGACGTCGTCTCGGTGCGCCAGCCGACTCCGGCGGAGATCCAGGCCGCCCTCTTCACCTGGACGGTGGCCTGCTTCACCCGCTCCAACGCGGTCATCATCGGGACGGCCGACAAGACCCACGGCATCGGCTCCGGCCAGCGGAGCCGGATCGATTCCGCCGAGGACGCCATCCGGCTCTCGCGCCGCGGCTACGGCCCGGAGGGCTGCGTCCTGGCCTCCGACGCCTTCATGCCTTTTCCCGACGTCGTCGAGCTCGCCGGAAAGCACGGCATCACGGCCCTCATCTATCCGCTCGGGTCGGTCAAGGACCAGGAGGTCATCGACAAGGCCAACGGGCTCGGGCTGGCCATGATCATCACCCGGAAGCCGGGGGAGCTTGATTCGGAGCGCTGCTTCCTCCATCGTTGAGGAGGAGCGTCCCCCGATGCAGCCGCGGGCCCCATTCGGTAAAGCCCCGGCCTAAAGCCATGAGAAGACCATCCGTCCTGACGCTGTGCGTCCTGGCGCTCGCCGTCCTCGCCATCCGGACCGGCGCGGATCAGCCGGCTAAGCCCGAAGAGTACGGCCGGATCTTCGAGGGGATCCGGGAAGCCGGACTGACAAGGGAAAGGGCCTTCGCGCTCCTCGAGAGGATCGCCTCGGCCGGGCCCCGCCTGACGGGTTCGCCCCAGGCGGCGGCCGCGGTGGAGATCTCGCGGAAGCTCATGGAGGAGCTCGGCCTGGACCGGGTCCACACCGAAGCGGTCGAGGTCGGGCGCTGGGTGCGGGGCCGCGTCGCGGCGGCCGAGGTCGTCGCGACATCCTCCGGCACCGCCGTCCCGCTGGCCGTTTGCGCGCTCGGCGGGAGCGTCGGGACGCCGATAGCCGGCCTCACCGCCCCGGTCGTCGAGGTCCGCTCCCTCGACCGCGTGGCCGCGCTGGGTCCGGCCGTCCGCGGCAAGATCGTCTTCTTCAACCGGCCGATGGACAGGCGAAACACCGATCCCTTCGCCGCTTACAGCGGGGCCGCCGATCAGCGCGTTGGCGGCGCTTCGGCCGCGGCCCGGCACGGCGCGGTCGCGGTCCTCGTCCGGTCGCTCACGTTCCGCGAGGACCGCAACCCGCACACGGGCGTGCTGCGCTACGAACCCGGCGTGCCCCGCATCCCGGCGGCCGCGATCAGCACGGCGGACGCCGACCGCCTGAGCGCTCTCCTTGAAGAGGGCCGGGATGTCGCGGTGGCTCTGAGCCTGGACTGCCGGGACACGGGGACGGCCTCCTCGGCCAACGTCGTCGGCGAGATCACCGGCTCGGAGCGGCCGCAGGAGATCGTCCTCATCGGCGGCCACCTCGACAGCTGGGACCTCAGCGTGGGCGCCCACGATGACGCTGCGGGCTGCGCCGCCGCCCTGGAGGCCGTCGCCCTCCTCCGCGACCTCGGGTTGCGGCCGCGGCGGACGATCCGCGCGGTCCTGTTCATGGATGAGGAGTTCGGCGGCACCGGCGGCCGGGCCTACGCCGCGGCGCGGCAGAGGAGAGGCGAACGGCATCTCGTCGCCGCCGAATCGGACCGGGGCGGTTTCGTCCCGACCGGCCTGGCGTTCGGGGGCGGGGACCCGAAGGCCCTCGACCGGATCCTGCCCTACGCCGGCCTCTTCCGGCCCTTCGGGGTGGCGGCCATCGTTCCAGGCGGGGGAGGTGTCGACGTCGCGCCCCTCATCGAGGAGGGGGCCGTGCCGGCCGCCGTGCTTGTCAATGCCCAGGCGTATTTCGACGTGCACCACTCCGCTCTCGACATCGTTTCGAGCGTCCATCCCCGCGAGCTCGAGCTCCAAGCGATCATCCTCGCCGGGCTCGCCTACATCCTGGCCCAGGAAGGGATCTAGACATGGAGTTCCTCTTCGCCGTCCACAACCATCAGCCGGTGGGGAATTTCCCGCCGATCTTCAAAGCGGCGTTCGCGGACTGCTACCGGCCGCTGCTCGAAGGACTGGCCGCGCATCCGGAATTCCGCTTCGCCCTCCATTTCTCCGGCCCGCTCTGGGAGTATATGGAGGAGTCCGAACGGGGCTGCTGGGATCTCGTCCGGGAGCTCGCCCGGCGGGGACAGGCCGAGCTCCTCAGCGGCGGCTTCTACGAGCCCATCCTTTCCCTCATCCCCGAGGACGACCGCGTCGGCCAGGTGCGCATGATGAACGATTTCATCGCCGAGAACTTCGGCCAGCGGCCCCGGGGTCTGTGGCTGACCGAGCGTGTCTGGGAGCCGGATCTGCCGAAGTCCCTAGCCGCCGCCGGCATCGAGTATACGCTCCTCGACGAGGAGCACTTCCACTACGCCGGCGTCAGCCGTCTGGGCGCGGATTATGTCACCGAGAGCGAGGGCCGGAGCCTCCGCGTGTTCCCGATCGACAAAACCCTCCGCTATTACATCCCGTTCCATGCCCTCGACGACATCGACGCCTGCCTCCGGTCGATCGGCGAGGCGGGGGGGACGGCCATCCTCGGGGACGACGGGGAGAAGTTCGGCCTCTGGCCCGGAACGAAAAAATGGGTCTATGAGGACGGCTGGCTCCAGAGGTTCTTGGCGTTCGTCGAGGAACGGGGGATCCGGATGCTGTCGTTCTCCGAATACATCGACAGCCATCCTCCCGCAGGCCGGATTTATCTCCCGCCGGCATCCTACGAAGAGATGACGGAATGGGTCCTCGAGCCCGACGACCAGCAGACCTACCGGAAGCTCAAAGCCGCCTCCGCCCCCGAGGCCAGGCGTTTCCTGCGCGGCGGCTTCTTCCGCGACTTCTGCCGCAAGTACCCGGAAGCGAACCACCTCCACAAGCGCATGGTCATGGTCTCCCGGGCGGTCCGCTCCGCGGGCGGACCGGATATGGGACTCAGGGACCTCTATAAGGGCCAATGCAACGACCCCTACTGGCACGGCGTTTTCGGCGGCCTCTACCTGCCGCACCTTCGGGAGGCGGCCTATCATCATCTCCTCGAAGCCGAGAAAACGACACCTGACCCGGAAGGCTGGAAGGTTCTGGATTATGATTGCGACGGCCGGGACGAGGCGGTCTACCGCGACCGGACGTTCGGCCTCCTCGCCAAACCCGCGGCGGGAGGGACGCTGGTCGAGATCGACTACCGGCCCTGGTCGCGGAATCTCTCCAATGTCCTCAGCCGCCGCCGCGAAGCCTATCATCGATCTCCGGGCGCCGCCGCCCCGGGGGAGGAGGGGACAGGCAAAAGCATCCACGAGCTCGGCAAGGCGCTGCCGCCCGAGGCGGCCGAGCTCTTTCGCTACGACCGGAACCCACGGTTTTCAATGATCGACCATTTCTTCCGCCCCGCGACGACGCCGGAGGACTTCCGCAAGATCGACTTCGGCGAGCAGGGGGACTTCAGCGACGGCTCGTTCTCGTTCGAGGCCGCCGCCGGAGGGACGCTCCGGCTGGAGCGCAGGGGAGGGGTCTGGCTCGGCGAGGAGCGGATCCCGATGGCCGTCCGCAAGACGGTCGCCTGCAGGGAGGGCGTTCTTCGCGTCGACATCGAGATCGAGAACCTCTCGGAGAAAGCGCTGAACCTGACCTACGGATCGGAATGGAACTTCCTGGCCTTCCCCCACGAGTTCGAGCTCGCCGGCCCGGCCGGCGCTTCGCTCTACGGCGGGGCGCTTCTGTTCGAGCCCGCGGGGGCCGGGGCGGTCTGGTCCTTCGCCCTGCGGACGCTCTCCCAATCCGAGGGGGGATTTGATATAATCCATCAAGGCTATTGCCTCTGCCCGGTCTGGTCGGCGGGTTGGGCCGGGAAGGGAACCCAGCGCGTTTCCATCATCCTGAAGGAGCGTCATGCCCGGTAAGTTCTTCGCGCTCGTCCTCCACAGCCATATCCCGTACGTCCTGACCCACGGCAGCTGGCCGCACGGAATGGATTGGCTCTATGAGGCCGCGGCGGAGACCTACCTGCCGCTTCTCGACGTCTTCGAGCGTCTGGCGGAGGAGGGCACCCCGGCCCGGGCCAACGTCAGCTTCACTCCCGTCCTGATGGAGCAGCTCAAGGACCCCAGCTTCGTCCAGGGCTTCGAGGGCTACCTGGACATGAAGATCGGGATCGCCGGCCGCGACCGGGCCTACTTCGGAACGACCGGGAACGCGGCCCTCCGCCCCCTGGCCTCATTCTGGGAAGCCTGGTACCGGAGGGTCCTCGACGACTTCCGCGGCCGCTTCCACCGCGACATCATCGACTCCTTCCGGTCCCTCCAGGACCGCGGCCAGATCGAGGTCCTCACCTCGGGGGCGACGCACGGCTATTTCCCGCTCCTCTCCCGGGACGCGAGCATCCGCCAACAGGTCCGGCAGGGGCAGCACACCTACCGCAAGCACTTCGGCCGCGACCCTCGCGGCTTCTGGATCCCTGAGCTCGCCTACCGGCCCGGCTATGCCTGGAAAAATCCGCTCGGTGAAGGCGAGCCGTACGACCGGCCCGGCGTCGACGAGATCCTCGCGCAGGAGGGGCTGGGCTATTTCTTCGTCGATTCCCATCTCCTCAAGGGCGGTGAGGCCAAGGGCGTCTATATCGACCGTTTCCCCGGTCTGAAACTCCTCTGGGAGAAGTTCCGCGACGCCTACAGGCCGGCCGACCAGCTGCCCAACGATCCCTATAGCGCCTATTTCGCTCACCCGTCCCGCCTCCCTTTTTTCGCCAGGGACGACGTGTCGGGTTCGCAGGTCTGGAGCCGCCACATGGGCTACCCCGGCGACGGCGCATACCTCGAATTCCACAAGAAGCACTTCCCCGGAGGCATGCGCTACTGGCGGATCACCTCGAGCGACGCGGACCTGGGCCTCAAAGAGCCCTACGAACCGGCCGCGATCGGCGAACGGCTCGAAAGCCACGCGGTCCACTTCGTCTCGGTCCTGGAGTCGACGCTCGCCAACCGGTCCTCAGGATCGGTCGTGGCTCTCTACGATACGGAGCTTTTCGGCCATTGGTGGTTCGAGGGCCCGGATTGGCTCTATCACCTGATCAAGAAGCTCGCGGCAAGCCCGATCGAGCCGATGACCGCGAGCGGCGCGCTCGAGCGGCTGCCGCCGCGGACGGTCCTCTCGCTGCCCGAGGGCTCGTGGGGCCAGGGCGGCTTCCACTGGATCTGGCTGAACGACGATACGGCTTGGATCTGGAAGAAGATCTACCGCATCGAGGAGGCCGCCGCCGCGCTCCTGACGCGCCTGGACCGCCTCGACCGCCGCATTCTCAGGCAATTCTTCCGGGAGAAATTCCTCCTCGAGAGCTCCGACTGGCCATTCCTCATCTCGACCTGGTCGGCCCGGGACTACGCCGAGAACCGGGCCGCGGAGCACTTCGAGCGGGCCCTGACGCTCGCCGGCTGGCTCGAGGAAGGCCGCCTCCTCGGCGCCGGCGAGGAGGCCCTCCTGCGCGTTTTCGAGACCGAAGACAATCTCTTCGAAGAGGTCGTGCTGCCCGATGGAACTGTTATCTAAGAAGACACTGGTCATGGTCCTCTGCGGGGGCAAGGGGGAGAGACTCTATCCGCTGACCCGCGACCGGGCCAAGCCGTCCGTGCCTTTCCTCGGCGCCTACCGGATCGTCGACTTCAGCCTGTCGAACGCCCTCAACTCCGGGCTCCGCCGCATCGCCCTCCTGACCCAATACAAGTCGCTGTCCCTCGATCGGCATATCCTCAATGGATGGAACATCTTCCACGCCGAGAGCGGCGATTACGTCATCTCCCTGTCCGCCCAGGGCCGGGTCAGCGATAACTGGTACGAAGGCACGGCCGACGCGGTCTTCCAGAACATCTACACCATCCAGCAGGAGAACCCCGAGGCCGTCCTGGTTTTGTCGGGCGATCACATCTACAGCGCCGACTACCGGAAGCTGCTCCTCTTCTTCGGCCAGGCCGACGCCGACGCCCTGATCATGACCCGGACGATCCCTGTGAGCGAGGCCTCCCGCTTCGGCGTCATCGGCGTCAACGAGGAGCGGCGGATCGTCGAGTTCATGGAGAAGCCGAAGAAGCCCTTTGCGACGCCCTGGGACGCCTCGAAGAGCCTGATCTCCATGGGCGTCTACCTGTTCAAGACGCCGGTGCTGATCAAGGCCCTCCTCAAGGACGCGCGCAACGGCAAGAGCACCCATGATTTCGGGCGGGACATCATCCCCTCCCTCATCGGCGGCCACCGGGTCTTCGCCTACACGTTCGACGGCTACTGGGAGGACATCGGCACGATCGACGCCTACTACGAGGCCAACATGGCCTTCCTCTCCTCGAACCCCCCGGTCATCCTGCGGGACCCGGCCTGGCCCGTTCGGACCTACAAACCGCAGTACCCGCCGACCTTCATCGCCGGCGGAGACCTGCGGACCTCGATCATCGGCCCGGGCTGCACGCTGACCGATTGCCGGATCGTCAACTCGATCCTGTCGGGGGGGGTGCGCGTCGAACAGGGCGCCGAGATCGTCGATTCGATCCTCTTCGAGGACATCCACGTCCGCCGCGGCGCCCGGCTCCACAAGCTCATCATCGACAAGTCTTCGACCTTCCCCGAGCGGTTCGAGGCCGGCTTCGATGCCGAGAAGGACGGCCGGAGCTTCAAGATCAGCCGGACCGGCGTCCGGGTCGTTCCGAAGGGCTGGATTTCCGAATGATCGAAACCTTCAGCATTCTCTCGCCGGACTTCGAGCGCGACGCGCCTCGCGAGCTCATGCTGCTGTCGATCATCTCGCAGAGCTTCTTCCAGCCGTTCTCGCTCGAGGACAACCTCCTCGTCATCCTGACGGCCCTGACCTCGGGGTCCGGCGTCGGCTTCAACCGGGCCATGCTCTTCCTCAAGCAGGGGGATCGCCTCAAGGGGGAGATGTGGCTGGGGCCTCGCTCGGCCGAGGAGGCCGGGCTCATCTGGGAGGTCCTGTCGACTCCCGGCATCGGCTACGTCGAGATCGTCGAGCACAACCGGGCCCTGGTCAGCAAGAACGTGGACACCCTCAGCACGCGTCTCAAGGGCCTCGTCTACGCGGCCGACGACGAGGGCGCGCTCATCCCCGCCTATGCGGCCTGCCGCAAAGAGATCCTGCACGTCCGCGACGCCTCGAACGAGCCCCTCGTCGACCGGCGATTTCTCAACGTCATCGGGGTCGACGAGTTTCTCTGCATCCCCCTGCTCGCCCGCGACGACGTCGTCGGCGAGATCATCCTGGACAACGCCATCACCAGGACGCCGATCACTCCGCCCGACATCAAGCTGGCCGGGCTGTGCGGACTGATGGCCGGCAACTACATCTACTCGGCGACGCTCCACCGCAAGCTCCTCGACATGGAGAAGATGGCGGCCATGGGGGAAATGGCCATGTTCGTGACCCACCAGCTGCGCAACCCCATCGTCGCCATCGGCGGGTTCACCGAACAGCTCCTCAAGCCCGGCGTCCCGGAGGACAAGCGGACCCGCAACCTGACCATCATTCGCGACGAGATCCGGAGGCTCGAGGACACGATCTTTCAGATGGGCCACTTCCTCAAGGTCAGTTTGAAGGAGCCCGTCTACTTCGATCCCGGCCCGGTCATCGCCTTGGTCCTGAGCAGCCCGGAGATCCAGACCAAGGCCAAAGACCACGTCCTGAACGCCAAGCTGGAGCCGTGCCTGCCCGAGATCCTCTGCGATCCGACGTCCTTCGGCGAGGTTGTCCGGAACCTGCTCGACAACGCCTTCGACGCCACGCCCGTCGGCGGGACCATCAGCATCCGCGGCTATCGCAAGAACAAGTCCTCGTTCGTGCTGTCGGTCCGCGATACCGGCCGCGGGGTGACCAATCCGGATAAGGAGCAGCTCTTCAGGCCTTTCTTCACCACCAAAGAAAAGGGCATGGGCCTGGGACTGTCCTTCATCAAGCGGGTCATGGATACGTGCGGCGGAAAGGTCGAGGTCCACAGCCGCGTCGGGAAGGGCGCCCTGTTCAAACTTATTTTTCTGAGCCGCGAAAGGGAGTTGACGCCATGAAAAAGAAGATCCTACTCGTCGAGGACGAGAGGCCCCTCTGCCTGCTCTACGAAGAGGAGCTCAGCCGGGACGGCTACGACATCACCGCGGTGACGGATGCCGAGGCGGCCCTGGCCAAGCTGGGCGAAACGGAGTTCGACCTGATCATCACCGACATCCGCATGCCCGGCAAGAACGGGATCGAGCTCATCACCCAGATCATGGGTCTGCGCAAGGACATCCCGATCATCATCAACTCGGCCTACCAGAGCTACAAGGACGACTTCATGACCTGGGCGGCCGACGCCTACGTCGTCAAGTCCTCGTCGCTCGACGAGCTCAAGGCCAAGATCAGACAGCTGCTGGGGGACTGATGTCGGAACTGAGAAAGGACCTGGTCAGCGGCCGTTGGGTCATCATCGCCACGGAGCGGAGCAAGCGGCCGGACGATTTCCGGCCCGGGGGCGCCGTCGCGCCGGCCCCCGAAGCCGTCGGCTTCTGCCCCTTCTGCGAGGGGAACGAAGCGAAGACGCCGCCGGAGGTCTTCGCCTTGCGGACCGCCGGGACCGCGCCGGATTCGCCCGGTTGGACGGTCCGCGTCGTCCCCAACAAGTTCCCGGCCCTCACGCCCGGGCCGCCCCCCCCCCGGGCGACGAAGGGGATCTACCAATCGATGGAAGGACGGGGCGTCCATGAAGTCGTCATCGAGAACCCCGACCACGCCCTCGAGCTCGCGGACCTGCCCGTCGATCACCTCCGCGATGTCCTCGGGGTCCTGCAGCTGCGGATCCGGGCCATCGAGAGGGACCTCCACTATCAATACGTCCAGATCTTCAAGAACAAGGGCAAGGAGGCGGGGGCTTCGTTGAGCCACCCGCACTCCCAGATCGTGGCCACCCCGATCATCCCCAAGCGGGTGAAAGAGGAGATCTACGGCGCCGACCGGATGTTCCGGACGCTCAAGGAATGCGTCTACTGCCGCGTCCTGCGGGAAGAGGAGGCCGCGGGGACGCGGATCGTCTCCAAGAACGCCCACTTCACCGCCTTCGCGCCGTATGCGTCGCGCTTTCCTTTCGAGATGGCCGTTTATCCCCGGCGCCACTCGGCCTTCTTCACCGAGGTCCGGGCGGACGAGCTCGTGGCCATGGCGGAGACCCTGAAGGATGTCCTGACCCGGCTGAAAAAAACCGTCGGCGATCCGCCCTTCAACATGGTCCTCCACCAGGCCCCGAACCCGTCTCTGCCCCTCAAGCGCTGGACGGATATCCACCTGAAATCGCACTGGCACGTGGAGATCATCCCGATCCTGACCAAGGTGGCCGGATTCGAGTGGGGGACGGGGTTCTACATCAACCCGGTCCCTCCCGAGACCGGGGCCCAATTCCTGCGCCAGCCCTGACTCAGGCCGAAGCGAGCATCTTGTAGAGGTCGAGATAGGCGGCCGCGGACCTTTCCCAGGAAAAATCCTCGCCCATGGCGTTCGCGACGAGCGTCTGCCAATCCGCCGGGCGCTTGAAAGCGGCCACGGCGCGGCCCGCGGCCTCGACCAGCGGTCCGGGCTCGGCCTCCACGAACTTGAAGCCGTTGCCGGTCCCGGCCTTGGGATCGAATTCCTGGACGCTGTCGTCGAGTCCGCCCGTGGCCCGGACGACGGGCACGGTGCCGTACTTCATGGCGTACATCTGGGTCAGTCCGCACGGCTCGTACCGGGAGGGAATAAGGAAGAGGTCGCTCCCGGCGTAGATCGTGTGGGCGATCCGTTCGTCGAAGGCGATCTTGAGCCCGATCCGGTCCGGGCTCTTCTTCTGGGCCGCGAGCAGGAAATCCTGAATTTTCTTGTCTCCGGTCCCCAGTATGACCAGGCTCAAGCCCAGGCCGAGGAGCTCGTCCAGGGCGTCGCAGACGATGTCGAGGCCCTTTTGGCCGGCCAGGCGGGTGACCATGCCGGCGACGGGAAGATCGGCCGGCGCGGCCAGGCCGAACTCTCCGGCCAGATGTCCGCGGCAATCCTTTTTCCCCCTCAAGTCCTTCGGATGGAACCGGTGCGGGATGAGCCGGTCGGAGGCCGGGTCCCAATCACGGTAATCCACCCCGTTGAGGATGCCGAAGAGGACGCCGGTGCGCGAGCGCAGAAGGCCGTCGAGGCCGCAGCCGAACTCCGGGGTCTGGATCTCGCGGCTGTACCGCGGGCTGACGGTCGTCACGGCATCGGTATAGAGAATGCCTGCCTTGAGGGCGTTGACCTTGCCGTAGAACTCGAGGTCGTTCATATTGAAGAGGCTCTCGGGCAGCCCGACGCGGCCGAGCACACTCCGGTCGAAAAGCCCCTGATAGGCGAGGTTATGGATGGTGAAGAGGGTCCGCGTCCGGGCGAAGAAAGCGTCGCCGGCGCAGACGTGGCGGAGATAAGCGAAGGTCAAGGCGGATTGCCAGTCGTGGCCGTGGATGATGCCGGGAGGGAAGTCGATGGCGCGGAGCGTCTCCAGGGCAGCCCGGCAGAAGAAGGCGAAGCGCTCGCCGTTGTCGGGGTAATCCCCGGACGCCGTCCCGTAGAGGCTGTCCCTGTCGAAATAGTCAGGGCGGTCGATGAAGAGCACGGTGACGCCGTCGGCCCGATGGGCAAAGACGTCATAGGAGACCTGGGAGCCGCCGATCTCGAGCGTGGCGCCGTCGAGGACACGCTCGAGCGGCAGTCCCTTTTTCCGGACCTCCCGGTAGAACGGCATGACCACCCGGACATCGGCGCCGAGGCCGGCGAGGAACTTGGGCAGGGCCCCGGCCACATCGGCCAGGCCGCCTGTCTTGGCGTAAGGAATGACTTCGGATGCGAGGAATGCGACTTTCATGGTCCCGCCATTCTATCATATTTCGCCTCAGCGTCCATGCTTTCGACCGGCGAATCCCCGACCGGCCGAGGCGGAACCTCGGGGATCCCTCGGTCCTTTCTTCCGCGGCCATGGCCCCGATACGGCAGTTCTCGGGGAAGGAACAGGTATCACCGACAGACTTTTCCCCATCCGGAAGCACTGCCGGGCGGCCCGGATCCGTCAAGCAGATCCCAAGCGTGTATTGCCAAGGGAAGGGCGGTGAATTAAGATGGGGCGGACATGGCGAAGACGGTGACGGCGGCGGTCGTCGAGAGGGACGGGAAGGTTCTGGTCGCCCGCCGGAGGAAAGAGCTCGTCGCGGGCGGGCTTTGGGAATTCCCCGGCGGGAAACTCGAGGAGGGGGAAGATCCCAGACGGGGACTGGAGCGGGAGATCGCCGAGGAGCTGGGTGTCGCCGCGCGGGCCGGGGAGCTTCTGTGCGCGGTCCCTTTCACCGGCGGGATCATGAGCTTCGAGCTGGTCGTCTACAGGACCGAGCTCCTCGCCGACGACTTCCGGCTGACCGATCACGACAAGATCCTCTGGCTCGAGCCGGCGGAGATGGACGAGAGCCTTTTCTCGAAGCCCGACCGGCCCGTCGTAAGACTGCTGGCCGGCCGGGAGGACCTGCCCCCCGGGCTCAGAAGGGAAGGAAAGCCCGAATGAACGCTGTCGTTCTCAAGCCCGGCCGGGATAAGGCCGTCCGCAACCGGCATCATTGGATCTTCTCGGGCGCCATCCGCGACCTGCCCGGGTTCGACGACGGGTCCATCCTTCCCGTCCGCAGCGCGGCGGGCGACCTGCTCGGCCACGGCTATTTCAACCGCCGGAGCTCGATCACGGGCCGGATGGTCAGCTTCGGCGACGAGCCCGCCGAAACGGCCATCCGCCGCAGCGTCGAACGGGCGATCGCCCTGAGAGCCGGCTTCTTCGATCCCGAGGTGACAAACGCCCGGCGGCTCATCAACGCCGAGGGCGACGGCCTGCCCGGGCTCATCGCCGACCTCTACGACGACGTCCTCGTCCTCCAGGTCGCGACCCTGGGCATGGAGAAGCTGAAGCCGCTGGTCGTCGATCTCCTCACGGCCGCGCTCCGGCCGCGGGCGATCATCGAGAAGTCCGATCTGCCCGCCCGGCGCGAGGAGGGCCTCGGGGACGCCGAAGCGGTCCTCGCCGGAGACGCGGTCGGGAAAGTGCGCATCCTCGAAGCCGGGACTCCCTACTGGGTCAGTTTGGCCCAAGGCCAGAAGACCGGCTTTTACCTCGACCAGCGCGAGTCCCGAAGGCTCGTCCGTGAATGCGCGCCCGGGCGGCGGGTCCTCAATACGTTTGCCTATACAGGGTCCTTCTCGGTCTGCGCGATCCTCGGCGGGGCGGTCCGGGCCGACTCCGTCGACTCCTCGGCGGCGGCGATGGCCCTGGCCCAGGAAAACTTCGAGCTCAACGGGCTTTCGTCCGACTCCGGGGTGTTCTTCACGGCGGACGTCTTCGAGTTCCTCCGCGAACCCGCCCTCGATCACGATTTCATCATCCTCGATCCCCCCGCCTTCGCCAAGAAAAGAACCGACGTCGTTCAGGCCTGCCGCGGCTACAAGGACATCAACCGCCTGGCCCTGCAGCGGGTCAAGGCCCCCGGACTCGTCCTGACCTTCTCCTGTTCCCATTTCGTCGACGAGGGCCTCTTCCAACAGGTCGTCTTCCAGGCCGCCGGCGAGGCCGGGCGGCGCGTCCGCATCCTCCAGAGGCACCGCCAGGCTTTCGATCATCCGGTCAACATCTATCACCCCGAGACGGCCTATCTCAAGGGCTTCCTCCTCTACGTCGACTGAGCTCGGACCGAATCTTGGCGGGCTTCTCGGGTTGCCCGGCGGCCCGGAATCACATATAATTCGCGGCAAGCGGCCGGACGGCCGCCTTCGAGAGGAGGTCGACATGGACCCTCGGGACGAGCTCCGCGCCTACCTCAAGCCGACCTCGGTCGTCGGCGCAGCCCTCATCGCCAGTCTCGTCATCTACCTCGGTCTCGTCGAGGTCCTCCGGGCCGTTCTCAAGCCCTTCCACGGCTTCGCCGCCGCGGGGGGGATGCAGCCTTTCCGGCTGGCCGCCTTCGGCGCCGCGGCCGTCGTCATCCTGGCCATCCTCCTCCTGCGGCCCCGCCTGTTTCGCCGGCGCAGCGACGAGGACGTTCCAGCCGCAAGCCGCCGGATCCAGAACGCCTCCGTCATTCTGCTCGTTCTCGGAGAAATCCCGGCGATCCTCGGTCTGGGGCTCTTCCTCGCGGGGGGCATCGCCTCGGATTTCTACAAGTTCCTATTTGTCTCGCTCGTCCTGACCTTCATCAATTTTCCCCGGCTGGCGACCTGGGAAGAGTGGCTGAAGGGCTGAATTGACGGATCAAAGGGGAACGACCATGAAGAACCGGATCCTATCGGTCTGCCTGATCTTCGGGGCGGCGCTGGCCTTCCTGCCGTCTGCCGCTCCCGGACAGGAGACGGCCCTCCCGGCCGCCGGAAATCCGGGCCTCCGCTACGAGATCTGGGTCGAGCTCGACGCGGCCGGCAAGATGCTGGCCGGCAAGGAGGAGATCATCTGGACCAATCCGACCCGGGACGCGGTCCCCGACATGCTCCTTCACCTCTACTGGAATGCGTTCAAGAACGAGGCCAGCGCCTACATGCGCGAGGCCGCGGCCGAGTCGAGGTCCGTCCGCGGCCCCGCCCCGGACGACGGCGAATGGGGCTGGATCGACGTCTCGGACATCCGTCTCGCCGACGGGACGGACCTCAAGCCCGCGTTCGGCTTCGTCACTCCCGACGGCCCCGACGCGCCGGACGACCAGACCGTCGGCCGGGTGCTGTTCCCCGCCCCCGTCCAGCCGGGGGAGAGCGTCCACTTGCGGATCGAATTCAAGAGCAAGATCCCCCGGACCGTGGCCCGGTCGGGCTATTACAAGAACTCCTTTTTCATCGGCCAGTGGTTCCCGAAGCCCGGCGTCTACGAGGAAGGCAAGGGCTGGAACTGCCATGCCTATCATCTGAATTCCGAGTTCTTCGCCGATTTCGCGGATTTCGTCGTCCACATCACCGTGCCCCGGGGGTTCGTCATCGGGTCCTCCGGCAAGTCCGTCGAGACGCGGACCGACGAGTCGGCCGGGACGACGACCACCACGTTCCGCCAGTCCATGGTCCACGACTTCGCCTGGATGGCCGATCCCCGCTACCTGAAGATCGAGAGGGATTTCATCGCCGCGAAGGAGGTCACGGCCCGGGAATATGAGGACATCGCCGAACTCCTCGGCCTTCCTATCGAGGAGGTCCGGCTGCCCGACGTCAAGATGACCCTGCTCATCGCCCCCGAGCACAAGGGCCAGATCGACCGCCACTTCAAAGCCCTCCGCGCCGCCCTCAAGTATTACGGCCTCTGGTACGGACCCTACCCCTACGAGACGGTGACCATGGTCGACCCGCCCTTCCGTACCGCCAGCGGCGGCATGGAGTATCCCACGCTGTTCACCGCCGGAACGCAGGTCCTGGCGAGCAAGAACCAGCTTTCCCCGGAAATGGTGATCATCCACGAGTTCGGGCACGGCTACTGGTACGGGCTCGTGGCCAACAACGAATTCGAGGCCGCCTGGCTCGACGAAGGCTTCAACACCTATTCGACGACCCGGGTCCTGGCCGTGGCCTACGGGCCGGGCGCCCTGCCCCTCTTTTTCAAGGGCTTCCCCCTCGACTGGTTCCTGCGCGTCCCCAAGATCTTCGATTTCGAGACCAACCGCATCGCGGCCATCAACACGGTCCGCTTCGACCCCGTGACCGCCTGGTCCTGGCAGTTCTACCACCGGATGAGCTATTCCATGAACGTCTACATGCGCGCGGCGACGCTGCTCAGCACCCTCGAAGGCCTCCTCGGAGAGCCGGCCTGGTCGAGGATCATGCGGACCTACCACATGCGCTACCGCTTCCGCCATCCGGCCAAGTCCGATTTCGTCGCCGTCGTCAACGAGGTGGCCGGCAAGGACATGACCTGGTTCTTCGATGAGCTCGTCGACGGGACGAGGCCCTTCGATTACGGCGTCGACGGGCTCGCCTCGGTCAAGGTCCCCGCCCGGCTGCGGGGCGTCTTCGACGCGAACGGCACCCGCGAGGAGTGGACGGAGGAGAAGATCGAGAAGCTCGAGGCCGCCGGGCCCTCAGAGAGCGGGACTCCCGGGACCATGTACCGGACGACCGTCAAGATCCGGCGGTACGGGGACGCCCGGATCGGGGGGGACGCGCGGATCGAAGTCCTGGTCCGGTTCAAGGACGGGACGACAGAGACCCGGACCTGGGACGGCCAGGGGAGATGGACCCGGCTGGAATTCATCAAGCCCGTCGAGGCCGAGAGCGCCCAGATCGACCCCCGGGGCGTCTGGCTCATCGACGAGAATCTGGCCAACAACAGCCGGGGGACCGACGGCGTGCGGCGCAACGTCGTCAAGCTGATGACCCAGCTCCTGTTCTCGGTCCAGTTTGTCCTCCACTTCTTCGGGTCGTGGAGCTGAGGAGGGACCCATGGGCGTCATCAAAGCCATCGTCAACGGCCTGGGGATCACGGCCCGGAAGCCGAAGGTCCTGGTCATCCTCTACGTCATCAACCTCGTCTTTGCCGCGGCCGTCGCGTTCCCGTTCCTGGCCATCGTCCAGAGCGAGCTCGGCCATTCCTTCCTGGGCTCGTCCGTCCGTCCGTTGGACCTCATGTGGCTGGGAGAGGCGGCGCTCAAGCACGGGGACGCCCTGCCGGCCCTCATCGGGGGTCTCGCCGTCGGCGGCCTCCTCTATCTGGCGCTGCACATCTTCCTCAACGGCGGCCTGGTCGGCAGGCTCCTCGACCGCGAGGGCCCGGCGACCCTGGCCGCGTTCGCCGGCGACAGCGGCCGCTATTTCTGGAGGTACGTCCGCCTGTTCCTCATGTCCCTCGTCTTCTATGTCCTGGCCCTCGGCGTCTTCATGGAGCTCGTCTCGGGCCTGTTCAGGCCCCTGGCCGACGGCGCTCTGACCGAGTGGCTGCCGCTCATCCTGTCGAACCTCCATTTCCTCGTCGCCCTGCTCCTGCTTTCCATCGTCCACATGATCGTCGACTATGCCCGGATCGCCGTCGTCGCAGACGAGGAGCGGAGGGTCCTCAAGGCCCTGCGCCACGCCCTGACCTTCCTCCGGAAACGGTTCTTCCGGGCCTGGTCCATCTATCTGCTCATCGCCGCGGGAACCGTGGCCGGCACCGTCATCTTCTCGATCGTCCTCGGCCGCCTCGGCGCGCCCGCCGTCGCCGTGGTCGCCGCCGCGCTCGTCGGGATGCAGATTTATGTCCTCTTCCGGATCTGGATCCGGATGCTCTTCGTCGCGGCCCAGGCGGAATTCTACAGATCCCACCCCTACTGAAAGAGAGGCGCAATGAAATTGGCATTCCTGGGGGCCGCCCGGCAGGTCACAGGCTCCTCGTACTTCATCGAGACCGGCGGCCTCCGCATCCTGGTCGATTGCGGACTTTATCAGGAGAGGGCCTTCCTCGGCCGGAACTGGGACGCTTTTCCGGTCCCGCCGGACGACATCGATTTCCTCCTCCTCACGCACGCCCATCTCGACCACAGCGGCCTCATCCCCCGGATCGTCCACGAAGGGTTTTCGGGGACCATCCTGACGACCGCGGCGACCGCCGACATCCTATCGATCGCCCTCATGGATTCCGCCGAGATCCAGGAGGAAGACGCGGCCTACAAGCAGCGGCGGCACGCGAAAGAAGGCCGGACGGTCGACCACCCGGTCGTCCCCCTGTACACCACGGAGGACGTCCAGGCGACCATGCCCCTGGTCGAGGAGGCGGACTATGATGCGCCTCTCCAGATCAGGGACTCGGTCTCGGTCCGCTTCATGGACGCGGGCCACATCCTCGGCTCGGCCATGGTCGAGCTGACCATCCAGGAAGGCGGAGCCACGCGGACGCTCGTCTTCTCGGGCGACATCGGCCAATGGGACATGCCCTTCGTCGGCGACCCCACCCTGTTCGCGAACGCCGATTACGTGGTCATGGAATCGACGTACGGCGACCGGGAGCATGAGGACCCCGGCAGCGTCGGCGATCTCCTCGCCCGGACGATCCGCGAAACAGCGGCCGCGGGAGGCAACGTCGTCATCCCGACATTCGCCATCGAGCGGGCCCAGGACCTGATGTTCCACCTCAGCCGGCTCGTCTACGAAAAGGCCATCCCGCCCATTCGCATCTACCTCGACAGTCCCATGGCCAGGGAAGTCACCCAGGCCTTCGAGCGTCACGACGAGTTCTATGACCAGGAGATGCGCCGGCTCGTCGCCGCGGGCCGGAATCCCTTCCGGTTCCCCGGGCTGACGATCGTTCGCACGCCCGCGGAATCCAAGGCCATCAACACCGCCCGCGGCCCGGCCGTCATCATGGCCGGGTCCGGCATGATCACCGGGGGCCGGATCAAGCACCATCTCGTCCAGAACATCGGCCGGCCCGAATCGACCATCCTCTTCGTCGGGTACCAGGCCCAGGACACCCTGGGCCGGCAGATCCTCGAGGGCGCGCCGGAGGTTCGCATCCTGGGGCGGACCCTCCCGGTCAAGGCCCGCGTCACCAAGATCAACGGTTTCTCCGCCCACGCCGACTGCAAGGGATTGAACCGCTGGCTCGACGGGTTCAAGAGCCCGCCCCGCCGCCTCTTCGTGACGCACGGAGACGCGAAAGTGGCCGCGAAGACGGCCGAACGGGTGCGCCAAGAGAGAGACTGGACGGTCGAGCTGCCCGAATACCTCGAGGTCTGGGACCTCGACTAGGCCGGCTGCAGAACGGGCAAGGCGAGATCGATCCCCGACGCCCGGCCGTAGGCGGCCATGATCCGGTCGAGGTCCTTGCGAACGGCCGGGTCGAGCGGCGGCGCGGCATACGCAGCCAGGCGCCGGCTGACATCCGCATGGGCCTTGTCGACGATCGAGGTCCTGCCCGCCGTCACCCACGCTTCATAGGGATCCCTGTCGACGAGCCCGGCCGGGATGTGCTCCTTGCGGTACCACTGCCGGGTGTGCGGATGGGTGAGGAAGGACATCCCGGGCCTGAAGCCCTCGAACACACCCAGGGCGATGGGGTCGTCCCGCTGGGCGATGCCCTCGAGGAGGCGGTAGACCATGGCGCAGATGCCGTCGTCGATGACGAGCTTCTCCAGGCTCTGGCTGCTCTCGAAATCGAGCATGCCCGGCCCGGAGATGACGTTGACCCCGGCCAAGGCCCCGAGGGCCGCGCCCAACGCCGTTTCGAAGCCGGCCTGGGGATCGTTGACCTTGGCGTCGCTCAGGGCCATGTAGGCGTGCGTGGGCATCTTCAGGAATTTGCCGAGCTGGGCGTAGGCGGCGTCGATCATCATCGTCTCGATCGCGCCCATGGGGGTCGTGCCCTTCCGCATGTCGAAGCTCGACGGCGAACCGCCGAAGATGACCGGGGCGCCCCGGCCCGCGATCTGGCAGATGACCACCCCGGAGAGGCTCTCGGCCACATGTTGAACGAGCGCCGCGGCGATCGTCGTCGGCGCTGTCGCCCCCGTCATGCCCATCGAGATGAGCTCGGACGGGATGCCGGCCCGGGCCGCGTCGATGAGGCTCTGTGTGGTCAGGTTGCTCCACTTGAGGGGAGGGGAGGGGCAGGCATCGAAGATGGCCAGCGGCTTGGCCCGGAGCTCCTTCTCGCCGCCGCGGACGGCAGCCAGGAGATCCTTCATCGGCCCGAACCCTTCGACGCGGAATGTCCCGGTCACGAACGGCTTCTCGGACAGGCAGAGCCCGAGAAAGAGCCGGAAGCCGTCGGCCACGGCGGACGGGACGTCGGCGGCGATGAGGCCCGTGCTCTGGAAATGCAGATGCTCGAGGGTCTCGACAAGCTTATAGAATTCGATGACGTCGGCCGACGAGGCTTTCCGCTCCGACTGGGTGGCGTGGTCGAGGAGCGTCACGGCGGCCGAGCCGGGATCGAAATGGACCTCGTCGCCGCCCACGGCAAAGGCCCGGGTCCCGTCCCGGTCGTAGAGGGTGATGACCGCCGGTGTCGTGGCCAGGCAGTCCTCGACGAGCTTGCGGCCGATCCGGACCAGGCCCGTCCCGGCGTCGACGCCCGCCCCGGCGCCGCCGAGCAGCCCGAGGGCCTCTTTGTTCTCGACGAGGACGCCGTGGCGCTCGAGCAGGGTCAGGCCCTCGTCGACGATCTGCTCGACGAGCGCGTTCGACAGGAGCTCCAGCTTCGGTCTCTTGGTCTCGATCATCTCCGCCCCCTTTCAGGACTTCCGTTCATTCCTATCCCCGGACGCCCCAGGTCCCGGGCCGTCACGCCAGGGACTTGGCCAGCCTGACCGCCGCGACCGCGTTCTCGGCGTAGCCGTCCGCGCCGATCTCCTCGGCCCATGTCCGGCTGGCCGGGGCGCCGCCGACGAGGACCTTGTACTTGCCGCGGAGGCCCTTGTCGCGGAGCAGGGCGATGAACCGCCGCTGGGCCATCATCGTCGTGGTCAGCAGCGCGGACAGGCAGATCATCCCGGCCCCGACCTCCTCGGCCTTCTCGATGAACCGCTCGAGCTTGACGTCGGCCCCGAGGTCAAAGACCTCGAAACCGCCGGCCTGGAGCATCGAGGCGACGAGGTTCTTGCCGATGTCATGGATGTCGCCCTCGACCGTCCCGATGACCACCTTGCCGCCCATGCGGGTCCCGGCGTGGGTCCGGTTGAGCTCGGGCTCGAGCGCGGCCATGGCCGATTTCATGGCCTCGGCACTGGTGATGAGCTCGGGCAGGAAGTAGTCTCCCTGTTCCCAGAGCTCTCCGACCCTCTGGATGCCGGGGACATAGCCCTGTTCGACGACTTCGAGAAGGTCGAGCCCGGACCGGACCGCCTCCTCGGCGAGGGCCCGGGCGGCGACCCGGTCCCCGGCCACGATGGCTTCGCTCATTTTGGCCAGGATCTCGGTCTTGATCATGACTCCTCCTTGCCGCGGATAATCCGGGCCATCGCCCGGATCGTCGCCGGGGTGGTCCCGCAACAGCCGCCCACGAATCCGGCCCCGGCCCGGACGATCTCCGGGACGAAGCGGACGTAGTCCTCGAGGGATTGGGAATAGACGATCGGCCCGCCGGCCCCCGCGACGGGTCGGCCCGCATTGGCCTGGGCGATGACGGGCAGGGCCGTGGCCGTCCGCAGGGCGGCCACGCAACCGACCATCTGTTCGCTCGTCAGGCTGCAATTGGCCCCGACGGCGGCGGCGCCGGCCCGGTCCAGCTCCGCGGCCGACCGGGAGGCGGGATCGCCCATGATCGTGAAGTACCCCCGCGGGAACCGGCTGAACGTCATCGTGACGAAGACAGGCAGGTCCGTGACGCTCCGGGCGCCGCGCAGGGCCGCCAGGGCTTCGCGGAGGTCGTATTGGGTCTCGATGATCAGCACGTCGACGCCGCCCTCGGACAGGGCCCGGGCCTGCGCGGCGTAGGCTGCGGTGAGCTCGTCGACGGTCGCGGGCCCCTGGGGTTGGAGGACTCTCCCGGCGGGGCCCATGCTCCCGGCCACGTAGCGGCCGCCCGGAGCTGCCTCCCGGGCCAGCCGGGCCGCGGCGCGGTTGAGCTCAGAGGCCCGTCCCTCGAGGCCGTGGGCGGCCAGCTTCAGAGGGGTCCCGCCGAAGCTATTCGTCGAAACGACGTCTGCGCCGGCCTCGAAGTAAGCGGTGTGGATCTCTTTCACGACCTCCGGCCTGTCGACATTCCAGAGCTCCGGCGCCGTGCCGGCGCCGAGGCCCCGGGCCATGAGCTCGGTGCCCATGGCGCCGTCGAACAGGACCGTTCGGCCGCGGACGAGATCGAGGAGTGGCGGCTTCATCATTCGCTCTTGGGGTAGCGGTCGAATTCGAGAGCGCGGACGAACTCGTCCTGGAAATCGGGCCGCGTGGCCAAGGACACGTGGGAGACCTTCGACGCCAGCGTCTCGGCGACCGCCCGGGCCGGCCGGGAAACGAGCAGGAGCCGCGCCCCGGCGAGAGACGCGTTGCCGATGAACGCGATCTTCTCGAGGGGGACGTCCGGGAGCAATCCCAGGGCCACGGCGTTGGAGAGGTCGAGCGAGCTGCCGAAGGCCCCGGCGACGAGGATGCGGTCCAGTTCGGCCGCGCCGAGCCGGAACTCGCGGAGCATGAGCCGGACTCCGCTCCGGACCGCGGCCACGGCCAGCTGGACATCGCGGACGTCCTGCTGGGTCAGGGACAGCCGCTCGGTCAGCCGGATGCGTTTATCCGGCCCGGCGATGCGGCCGTCCCGGCCGAGGAGACCGCTGGTCACGGCGCCGGCGAGGATGTCGATGAGACCGGTCCCGCAGACGCCCTGCGGCGGCAGGTCGTCGATCGTCCGGACCTTGAAGCCATTGTCCCATTCGGCGCGGTAGATGGCCCCGGGAACGGCGAGCATGCCGCAGCTGATATTCATGCCTTCGAAGGCCGGGCCGGCCGCCGTCGACGTGGCCACGAATTCGGAGTTCCGCTTGAGGATGATCTCCCCGTTGGTCCCGAGATCGATGAACAGGCCCGTGCCCGGCTTGGCCGCGAGATCAGCGGCCACCAGGCCGGCCGTGATGTCGCCGCCGACGAAGCTCTTGATGTTGGGCGAGACGTAGACGCGGGCCTGGGGATGGAGGGCGAATCCGATCTCGGCGGCGGGGAGCGGGGGCAGGGCCGAAAAGACGGCGTGGAACGGGGCCAGGGCGAGCGAGTCCACGGCGACGCCGCAGAGGATGTGGTTCATGGCCGTGTTGCCGGCGACGACGGCGTCATAGATCCGGTGCCGGGGGACGCCGCTCCGCCGGCACATCGTCCCGACGAGGTCGTTGATGAGCTGGACGGCCGCGCTTTTCAGCCGCCTGAGGTTATCGGGGTTCTCGAACGCGAAGGTGATGCGGGAAACGACATCGGCGCCGTAAGAGCTCTGAGCGTTCACCGCCGAGGCCCGGTCGGCGATCCGTCCCGTGCGCAGATCGACGAGCTCGGCCACGATCGCGGTCGTGCCCAGGTCAACGGCCAGCCCGAAGACCTCCCGGCCGGGCTCGTCCGGCTCGATGTCCAGGACCTCGCGGTCGTCGTAGAGGATGACCGCGAGCGGCCGGCGCGGGCCCAGGGCCGACCGGCCGAGCTTCGAGAGCGCAGCCAGGGACAGCCCCAGACCGGGGGACTTGAGCTGGCCCTTGAGGGAATCGGCCACGGCGGTCGGCGAGAAGAGCGACGGTTTCTCCAGGACGAGGGACAGCTTCTTGACCGCCGGTTCGACGTACGCGGCCGAAGCCAGCCCTGTGTCGAGAACGGCCACCGACTCGAGCCGGGAGCCGGGCAGGGTTTCCACGGTGACATCCCCGCGGATGATATAGAGGCAGGCCAGCCGATGGTCCAGGCCGAGGCCGCGCTTCTCGAGAAGGGAGGCTTCGAGCGCGGCGGGAAAAGGGAGGGGCCCCCCAAGGACGCGGACGGCGCACTTGCCGCAGACGCCTCTCTGGTGGCAGTAGAGGCTCAGCGGGATGCCGGCCCGGAGAAGGACGTCGGCCAGGACCTCGCCGGCCCTGGCCCTGACTTTGACGTTGTCGGGCAGGATCTCGACGGAGAAGGGCGTTTCGGTCATCGGTCTCTCTTCGAGCTCCCGGGCCCCATCATAATCGAAAATGGGCTCACGGGAAATCCTTTTTTGCCGCCGTCGAAGGGGGGCGGCCGCGGCGCCTTTTCCAGATCATGTAGACGGGGATCGCGGCGGCGAGGAGTCCTGTCCCGGCCAGGGACTTCAGGGGCTGGCTGGCGACGATGCTCGCGAAGACCGCGAGGCACATGGCGATGAAAATGGCGGGCACGACCGGAAAGCCCCAGGTTTTGTAGGGCCGGGGCAGGCCCGGAGCCTTGCGGCGCAGCACGAACACGGCCATTCCGGTCGCGGCGAAAAACAACAGGAGGGCGAAGACCATGTATTCATAAAGGGATTCGTAGGTCCCCGAAAGACACAGCGCGGCCGACCAGGCGGCCTGTCCCCAGAGGGCTCCGGTCGGCACCCGGCTCCGCGACCCCAGCCGGCCCATCGCCCGGAAGAAATGGCCGTCCCGGGCCATGGCGTAGAACACCCGGGGTCCGAAGAGGAGATTGGCATTGAGACAGCCGAAGATCGAGACCATGACCAGGGCCGAGAACAGGGCCGACGCGCCGCTCCCGAACAAGGCCGATGCGGCCAGCTCGCCGACGCGGACGACGCCCTGCAGCCGGTCGAGCGGCAGGGCCAGAAGGTAGACCAGGTTCACCAGGACGTAGATCGCGGTGACGGAGAGAACCCCCAGCGTCAGGCCGCGCGGGATCGTCCTCCCCGGATCCCGGACCTCTCCGGCCGTGCAGTTGACGGAATACCAGCCGTCGTAGGTCCAGAAGACGGCGACGAGGGCCAGGCCCAGCGGCTTGAGGACGGCCGGAAAGGCCGTTCCCGGGGGGAAGAGCGGATGGAAGTTCACTCCGCCGGATTTGACGCCGAACAGGATCCCCAGGCCGACGAGGCCGGCGACCGTGCCCAGGCGGATGAGGGTCAGGCCGTTCTGCACCACCGCCCCTGAGCGGATACCGAAGGAATTGAGCGCGGTGAGGAAGACGATCGAGAGGGCGGCGACAGCCTGGCCGGCGGATACGCTATAGGGTAGCCCGAGGAGGTCGATCCGCAGGATGACGTGGCCGGTCGAAAGGACCGGCATGAACGAGCCCAGGAATTCGGCGAAGGCGACGGCCAGGGCGGCCAAGCCGCCGCACATGATAAAGCCGAAAAAGGCCCAGCCGAATAGGAAAGCCGCGGCCGGTCCGAAGGCCTCACGGAGATAGATGTACTGCCCGCCTGCCTGGGGATACATCGCCCCGAGCTCGGCGAAGGAAAGCGCCCCGCAGAGCGTGATCAACCCTCCCGCCAGCCAGACCCCCAAGAGAAGCCCCGGAGAGGGGAGTCCGGCGGCGATGATCCCCGGGGTCATGAAGATGCCTGAGCCGACGACGGCACCTATGACTAGGAAGGTCGTATCGAGGAGGCCAAGTCTCCGCAGGAATCCTTGCTCCCCCGGAACTTTGTTAGCCATGGATTTTTGGACTCATTCTACGCGAAATTGACGCCGCTTCCAACCGATTCAGTCCCGGCAATCATCATTTCCCGACCAGATCCTTTTACGACTCGTATCTTCTTTGTTATCTATAATATACACGATATTCTACTTATTTCTTTTATTATCTTATATTTACAGCGCCACTCTCAGATCCGCGCTTACGCTCCCTTGTCGTATCATCGCGGCTATATATCTCGTACTTTTTTGGGGACCAATTATCTTGCGGAATCAATAGGGGAGACCTCGGTACTTTTCCTTCAGTAGAGTCCGGAAGCGATTGGCAAACTGCCTGGTCAGGCAGGTCCGATTAACTCCACGTCAGCGCTAACTGCTAAGCGCCGGCTAGCCTGGATGTTGATACATAAATGATTAATATCGTTAATATTATAGAAATTGTCGGCACGCCGACATTCGATTTTGCCGAACACACCTGCGCTTTAGAATCTCCAGAAATATTTCCAGAATTGTGTTGCTTTTTATCCGGGCCTGGACTATATAGGAGTCTCGGATCGCTAATCGATCGGGAGGGAGAGAAGCCCTTGGTCATAGCTATAACAAATCAGAAGGGCGGCGTCGGCAAGACGACGACTTCCATCAATGTGGCTTCAGCCATCGCGTTGATGGGGAAGAGGGTCCTGCTCATCGATATGGACCCGCAGGCCCATAGCACGATCTCGACCGTCACGAATCCGGAAAAGTATGGGAAATCCCTCTTTGACGTCCTCATGAATAAGAACGAGAAGCTCGAGGACATCATTGTCCGCTCAAACATCCCGGGATTGGATATGGCCATCACCAAGATCTCCATGGCCAAGCTCGAGCCATCGCTCAGCGGCGAGTTCGACGCTCATTTCCGTCTCAAGGATGCTCTCGAACAGGTCCGGGGACGCTATCAGTACATTTTCATCGATACGCCGCCGACATTGGGGCTCATAACCCTCAACGCATTGGTCGCGGCCAACTTCATTCTCATCCCCATCCAATCTTCTTATCTCTGCCTCGAGGGGACGGACGACCTTCTCGAAACGATCGAGAAGGTCAAGAAGATTGCCAACCCGCACCTCAAGGTCATGGGTGTCGTCATTACCCTCTTCGACAAGCGGACGAACTTGGCCCGCGACGTCGTCCAGCGGATCCGTGAGGTGTTCGGTCCCAAGCTGTTCAAAACGTTCATCTCCAAGAGCGTCAAGCTCGAAGAGAGCCCTGCCTATAAGGAATCTATTTTTACTTATGCGCCTAATTCCATAGGGGCGGAGCAGTATCGCAAAGTCGCCGAGGAGTTGATGAGCCGTGCAAAAAGCTAAAAGATCAGGCCTTCCCGTATCAGTGGCCATGAAACACGACGGGCATTTCGTCGATCTTATCTCGTCCCGGTCCCTTGGCCCGCGTATCCGGATGATCCCCATCGAGAAGATCGATCCGAATCCCCACCAGGCCCGTTGTGAGCTCGGAAATATCGGGGAACTCCAGGATTCGATCCGCAGCAAAGGCATCCTGGAACCCATCCTTGTGCGGGCCAAGGGCAGCCGGTTCGAGATCATCGCCGGCGAGCGACGCTATATGGCTTCAAAGAATATCGGCCTCAAAGAGCTGCCGTGCATCGATATGGATGTCGAGGACAATGAGGCCATGGAGATCGCGCTGATCGAAAACCTCCAGCGTAAGGACCTTGACATCTTCGAGGAAGCCGACGGACTCAAAGCCCTAGCCGATATCCACAGCTACAACCACGAGCAGATCTCTGCGAAGATCGGCAAAGCCCGCTCGACGATCACGGAAATTTTGTCGATCGCGGATATCCCGCAACGGGCCCGGGACATCATCAGCAAGGCTGGCGGATTCAGCCGCTCCACGCTCGTCGAGATCGCCAAACTCCGGACCGAAGACGATATGATCAAGTTCGCGCGCGATATCGCGGATCGCCGGTTGACCCGGGAAGATACGCGCGATCTGGCCAAATACATGAAGGGAAAGACCAAGAAGCTCAAATACTATGTCTATAACTTCGTCCCCGATGACACCGATCGGTTCCGTCTGAGGCTCGAATTCAAGAAGCAGACGATCTCGAAGCAGGAGATCATCTCCGTGCTGGAGGAGATCATCGAGCAGATCCGGAGAAAAGACGAAACGCCGTCCCTCAGGGCTTAAGCTACAGCTTTGTCAAAGCCGTCCTTTTCGCCAGACGGCTTTCGCTTCCGATATTAGTTTACATAATAAACGTTATGCGACTCTAATACCATGGCTGCGCCATCTGTCTTACTTTCAATATGTTAACGTTTTCAAC
>Ga0105107_10000180_pt1 | contig 36201 bp, 36 predicted proteins | sample PPLLaktember2015_6_FD_79335 | JGI IMG/M metagenome (GOLD analysis project Ga0105107, IMG submission 79335) | Freshwater sediment microbial communities from Prairie Pothole Lake near Jamestown, North Dakota, USA - PPLs Lake P8 Core (1) Depth... | ecosystem: Environmental > Aquatic > Freshwater >...
CGGCGGCGGCGACGGCGGCGGCAAGAACCGCAAGGACAAGGACAAGGAAGAGGGCGACGGCAACGGGGGCGGCGGCGGGAAGCGCGGCCGCTAGCGAGGCGCCGCAGCGCGCAGTCGCCCGAGCCCCGGAACGAAGCGCCCGACGCGCGCGGCATAGGCGAGGTACGCCTCGCCGTGCCGCGCGACCAGGTGGCGCTCCTCGAGGCGCGTCTGCGCCCCGATCGCACCCGCCGCGGCGAGCCAGAGCGCGGCGGACCAGATGCCGGGCGCCACCAGTACGACGCCCGCCAGGGTAACCAGCATCCCGAGGAAGATCGGGTTGCGGGTCCAGCGGAACAGCCCGCGGCGCACCAGCGCGGTCGGCTCCGGCGGCAGGCCCACGCGAAGCGACGCGCCCATCTGGCGCTGCGCCACGGCGACCAGCCCGATGCCGGCCGCGAGCAGCGCGAGCCCGGCGCAAGCGACGGCGAGAGGCGGAACGATCGCGCCCACGGCGGCGGCGCCGCCCTGGACGAAGCGCGCGGTGCCGAGCACGAGCGCCGCCAGCACCAGCGCCATGGCGAGGGCGACCTTGCGCTCGCGCGGGTCCCGGTCGCTGACGATCGGCACGCCCCAGCTGCCCGTGGTGCGGCGCAGCCGGGCGAAGGGCCAGAGCGCGTCGACCACGGCGAAAGTCAGCAGCAGGGCCGGCAGCAGGATGCGAAGCGCGGTCTCGAGGGTCATGGCAGCCTCCTTCGGGCACCCCGCTATGATCCGAGCAATTGCTCGGCTTTGCGACTCGGATCGGAGGCGGCTCCCGGCATGAAGAAGAAGAAGGCCGCAAACCCGCGCCGCCGGCCGATTCAGCGGCGTTCCCGCCAGACCGTCGACGCCATCGTCGAGGCCGCTGCTCGGGTTCTGGCGCGCCACGGCTACGCCGCCGCCACCACCAACCGCATCGCCGAGCGCGCCGGCGTGTCGATCGGCTCGCTCTACGAGTACTTCCCGAACAAGGACTCAATCCTCGCGGCGCTGCTCGAACGGCACACCGAGCAGGGCGGCGCCGAGGTGCTCGCCGCCCTCGAGGCCGAGATCGCGCGCGGAGCCGAGCTGCCCGCGCTGCTGCGGGCGCTGGTCCTCGCGCTGCTGCGCCAGCACCGCCGGAGCCCCGAGCTGCACCGCGTGCTGTTCGAGGAGATGCCGCATCCGCCCGGCGCCGACGCCTGCGTGCTGCGCAGCGAGGACGCGATCGCCCATCGGCTGCAGGCCGCCCTCGAGGCCGACTCCGCCTGTCGCGCCGCCGACCCGGACCTCGCGGCCCACCTGGTGGTGCAGACCGCCGAGGCGCTCGCCCACCGCTTCGTGCTGCACGGCATCCACGGCCTGCCGGAAGCGCGCTTCGCGGACGAGCTGGCGCGCCTGCTGCTGCGCTACCTCGGCGGCGACCGGAGCGCGGAGGCGCCGGCGCGGCGGTAGCATGCCGCCGGTGGCTGGCCGCTCCCTCGCCTTCCTCGACTCCGCGGTGCGCGAGCTGCGCGGCCGCTCGAGCGTGCCGGGCGTCGCCGTGGGCTGCCTGCTGGGCGGCGAGGAGCGCGTGGCCTGCGACGGGGTCACGAATGCCGAGCACCCGCTGCCCGTCGATGCGACGACCCTGTTCCAGATCGCCTCCGTGACGAAGCCCTTCACGGCGACCGCCCTCTTGCGCCTCGCCGCCGAGGGCAAGCTGGACCTCGAGGGCCCGGTGCGTCGCGTGCTGCCGGAGTTCCGCCTGCCGCGCGCGGAGTGGACCGACCGCGTGCGGGTCGCCGACCTGCTCACGCACCGCAGCGGGTGGTTCGGCGATCGCTTCTTCATCCGCCCGCCGCGCGGGGCCACGCTCGCCGGCGTCGTGGAGGAGTTCGCCGACAACGAGCAGCTCGCCGAGCCGGGGGAGGTCTACTCCTACGACAACGCCGCGTTCGCGGTGGCGGGGCGCATCGTCGAGCGGGTCGCCGGCGAGCCCTACCCCGGCGCGTTGCGGCGCCTGGTGCTCGGGCCGCTGGGCCTCGATCGCAGCTTCTTCCGCGCCGACGAGGTGGTCACCCACCGGGTGGCGGCGCCGCACATCGTCGGCAGCAGCGGCGCGCACGTGCTGCGCGGCGCCGGCTGGCAGCCGGGCTGGGAGCTGCTCGCCTGCGACGCGCCAGCGGGCGGCCTCGTCTCCTGCGTGCGCGACCTGCTGCGCTGGGCGCGCTTCCAGCTCGGGGACGGCCGGGCGCCGGAGGGCGCGCAGATCCTCCCGGCCGAGTCGCTGCTCCGCATGCAGAGCGAGACGCATGCCGCCGGCGGCGGCGACGACGCCGTCGGCCTCGCCTGGCTGCTGCGCGACCTCGGCGGCGAGCGCTTCTTCGGCCACACCGGCCAGACCGTCGGCTACCTGTCCCAGGTGCTGATGCGGCGCGAGCGGGGCTTCGCGCTCGTGATCCTCACCAACGCCGTCTCCGACGCCGGTTTCCGTCGCGACCTCGTGGAGCGCGTGCTCGGAGAGGCGCTCGGGCTCGAGGCGCGCCCGCCGGCGCCGATGGCGGATGCGCCGCGCGACCTCGCCGAGTACGAGGGCACCTGGCGCAGCCCCTTCGAGCTCCAGACGGTGCGCGCGACGGGCGCGCCGGGCGTGCTGGCCGTGGAGCCGCGCGGTCACCCTCCGCGTGCGGGCTGCTGGACGCCCCCACCCCCGCCGCCCTCGCGCTGGGCCTTCTACGCGCCGGACCGCCTGGTGGCCCTGGAGCCCGAGGCCATGCGAGGCGGGCGGGCCGAGTTCGTGCGCGGCGCCGACCGGCGGGTGGCGTGGTTCCGCTGCGGCGGCCGGATCGCGCCGCGGGTCTCGTAGTCGGTGCGGCCTTAGCGCGGGTCGAGCCGGAACAGCCAGGCGCGCGATCGCGCCTCTTCGTCGAGCTGCACGTCGTACTTGGTCTGGAAGCTCTCGGCGATCGGGCGCGCGGCGGCCGGGTCCTCGATGCGCACGGCGTTCCGCTCGTAGAGTCGGCCCGCGATGCGGATGCGGACGCGGCCGTCGGCCGCGGCCTCGGCGGGCCAGCGCTTGCGCTCCGCTTCGGCGGCGGCCACGTAGAGCACGCCGCCCGGCGCGGTGAACCAGACCGTCATCGAGCGGCCGCCGACCTCGAGCTCGAGCGTCCCCTGGTCCTTCGCGAAGGACCAGTCTCCGGGGTCCTCGCTCGAGAGGGCGCCGCGCAGCGGACCGCCCGGGAACGGGCCGAGCGGCCCATCCAGGAAGCGCGCCACCCCCATCGCCGCGGCGAGCGCCACGAGCAGCACGCCCAGCGCGAGCCCGATCCAGCGGAGGATGCGCATGTCCGCATTCTCCCCGCTCCCCCCACACCCGGTCAAGCTTCGAAAAGCGAACTTTAGAAAGGGGTCTGGCCTGGAGCTTTAGTAACTTTCCGCGGAGCTGCTTCCAGAGCTCCATGCCGGACCGCTTCCCGAAGCGCTCGAGGAGAATCCATGTTGGTGATTGCGGGTCACATCCGGATCGATCCGGCCCGGCACGAGGATGCGGTGCGCGCGGCGGTCGAGGTCCAGGAGGCAACGCGCCGGGAGGCGGGCTGCATCTCCTACACGTTCTCGGCGGATCTGGCCGAGAAGGGCGTGTTCCGCATCTTCGAGGAGTGGGCGTCGCCGGAGGCGCTGGCCGAGCACTTCCGCACGTCCCACATGGCGAAGTTCCAGGGCGCCATCGGCGGGCTCGGGGTCCGCGAGATGAAGGTGCAGCGCTACGAGATCAGCTCGGTGGGCCCGCTGCGGGGGTGAGCCCCATCACCCAGGGCCCCCCGGAAGGGCCGATACGTCTCTCCACGTGCGGCATTCGTTCCGGGGGGGGCGATGCCGCGAACGGCGAGGGGGAGGGCGGCTGGAGGGGCGGCCCTCCCCCTCGCACGCTTCGGCGCTCTCAAGCCGCGCCGCGGGGCGGACGATCACCGACGTGCAGCTCGGCCCCTTCGGGCCGCGCCGCCACGGAGGAATCACGGTGGAGAGCGCTCTCCGACCCCTGTTCGGGCTGGCTACACTCCCCGCGATGCGCACTCCGCTCCTCTCGATCGCCTGCGCCGCGCTCGTCGCCGCGCCCGCCGCCGCGTCCCTGGTCCAGCCGCTGGACGGCCTGCAGATCAGCAACAACAGCGTCGAAGACACGCGGCCGCGCGTCGCCGACGACCGCGTCGCCTGGCAGCGCGGGCCCGACACCTCGGGCGACATCGTGCGCTGGGAGGCGGCCGACGGCGCCGTCGACGTCACCGCCGGCGCAAGCGTCGATTTCGATCCGCGGCTCTCCGACACGTTCCTGATCTGGAAGCGCGCGGAGGCCACCCCGGGCGCCTGCACGGTCCGCGTCTGGGACTTCGATGCGGCGCCGATCCAGCTCCCCAGCAGCACCTCGTTCTCGTGCGAGGACGACATCCGCGTCGCCGGCGCCCACATCGGCTGGATCGACGACGGCGCCGGCTTCCTGGACGACGTCTACGTGAGCACGGACCTCGGGGATCCGGAGCAGCTCGGCCGCCGCGACATCGACGAGGCGTTCATCCGGGTAGGCGACGTGGCGGGCGCGCCGCGTGCGATCTTCATCGACGAGGACGACATCGTCTTCTGGAACGGCACCACCGAGCAGGCCCTGGCGCCGGAGCCCGGCAGCAACAGCCTGCGCGCCCAGCTCCAGATGAGCGGCTCGCGCGCGGTCTGGGTCGACACGCCCTCCGGCGAGGACGACTTCGAGATCTACTTCTTCAACGGCGCCACGGTCACGCAGCTCACGACCAACGACTTCGACGACGTCGAGCCTCAGATCCACGGCCCCCACGTGGTGTGGACCGGGTACCCGGAAGGGACGCCAGACGGCGGGCCGGGCGAGATCTTCCACTACGACGGCGACGGCATCGAGAACATCACCAACGACGCCCTCGACGACCTCTCGCCGCAAGTGTCCGAGGGCTCCGACGGGCCGACGATCGCCTGGGTCAAGGAGGACGGGGACCGGGACGTCTGGATGTTCGACGGCTGCGAGTCGACCCGCGTGAACGCGAGCAACTCGGTGGACGACGACACGCCGGCCCTGGACGGCAACCGCGTGGCCTGGGTGCGCGGCAGCGGCACCGCCCGGGAGATCCGCACGGCGCGCGTCACCTGCGACGTCGTGTGCGGGAACAACGAGCTGGAGCCCGGCGAGGAGTGCGACGACGGCAACACCGTCGATCTCGACGGCTGCTCGGCGGAGTGCCTGGAGGAGATCTGCGGCAACTCGCGCATCGATCCGGGCGAGGAGTGCGACGACGGCAACACCGTGGCCCTCGACCGCTGCGACGCGCTCTGCCAGCTCGAGTGCGGCAACGGCGTGGAGGACCCGCTCGAGGAGTGCGACGACGGCGACCGCGACAACGGGGACGGCTGCGACGCCCAGTGCTTCGACGAGGTCTGCGGCAACGGCCACCTCCAGCCGCACCTCGACGAGGAGTGCGACGACGGCAACGTGCTGCCCGACGACGGCTGCAGCGCGACCTGCGAGACGGAGGGCCCGGCCCCGCTCGCCCAGCAGCAGTGCATCCAGAAGCTGAACGAGGCAGGCGCCGCCCTGGTCAAGGCGCAGCACCTCGTCGACCAGAAGTGCCTCGCGGACGCGGCCAAGGGCACCCTGGTCGGGGTGACGGCGCAGGACTGCCTCACGGCCGATCTCAAGGGCAAGGTCGCCAAGGCCCGGGCGAAGACCCTCTCCGGCGAGAGCAAGAAGTGCAAGCCGGGCAATCTGCCTCCGTTCGCCTACGAGACGGGCGCGGTCGTGAACGTCGCCGGCTCGGCCGAGCCGATCGCGCTGATGGCCGACCTGTTCGGTCCGACCCTCGACACCGTGGTGATCCCGAAGGCCGTCGACAAGAAGGGCGCCAAGTGCCAGGCGGAGACGACCAAGGCGACCAACACGCTGATGAACCGCCTGTTCAAGGTGACGCTCAAGGAGAAGAAGGCGCTGCTCGCCGGCAAGCCCGACGGCACGCTGGCGCGCAGCGACGCGGCGCTCCAGCTCCAGCTCGAGCAGTTCCTGGAGGCGGACGCGGAAGGGAAGATCGAGCAGAAGGAGATCGCGCTGCGCGAGGCGGTGCGGAAGAGCTGCGCCCCGGTCGCCCTCGACGTCGCCGTGCCCGGCTGCGCCCCGAGCGCGACCTTGAACGAGCTCTCGGCCTGCGCCACGGCCTTCGCGCGTTGCCGCTTCTGCCGCGCTTTCAACGCCTTCGACGGCCTGGCCTTCGACTGCGACGGCTTCGACGACGCCACCGCCAACGCGAGCTGCCCCTGAGCGCGGCCGGATAGGGCGCTCAGCGCGCCTCTCCAGCACCCGGCTCCGGAACGTGCCAGCCCCCGTGCTTCGCCGTGAGCCGCTCTGCTTCCGGCGGCCCCCAGCTTCCGGGCTCGTAGGGGTAGAGCGGCGTCGCATCCCCGAGGATGGGCTCGACGATCTCCCAGGCCCGCAGCACCGCGTCCTCGCGCCCGAACAGCATGGTGTCGCCCGCCAGCGCGTCGCCGAGCAGGCGCGCGTAGGCGTCGAGCTCGTCGCCCTCGTGCCCGCGCACCAGCGTGAGCTCGGTCGACCGGCCCTGCATCCCCTCGCCCGGCTGCTTGACCTGCGCGCCGATGGCGATCTCGACATCGGGCCCCAGCCGGAAGCGGAAGTGGTTACCGCCGGCGGGGAACGCCCGGGCCAGCGGCGGCCGGCGCAGCTCGACCCGCACCTCGGTCGCGCTGACCGACAGGCACTTGCCGGCGCGGACGAAGAAGGGGACGCCCTGCCAGCGCCAGGAGTCGAAGTCCAGTCGCAGCGCCGCAAAGGTCTCGACGCGCGAATCCGCTGCCACGCCCGCTTCCTCCCGGTAGCCGCGGAACTGTCCGCGCACCAGATCCCGCGGCTCGAGCGGCTCGATCGAGCGGAACAGCCGCGCCTGCTCGTCGCGGATCGCCGCAGGGTACGAGCCGGCCGGCGGTTCCATCGCGAGATAGCTCACCACCTGCAGCAGGTGGTTCTGCACGACGTCGCGCAGCGTCCCCACCTCTTCGTAGAACTTCCCGCGCCCCTCCACGCCAAAGCGCTCGGCCAGCGTGATCTGCACGCTGCGCACGTAGTTCCGGTTCCAGATCGGCTCGAGGAACGTGTTGGCGAAGCGGAACACCAGCAGGTTCTGCACGGGCTCCTTGCCGAGGAAGTGGTCGATCCGGAAGATCGCGGACTCCGGGAAGGTCTGGTGCAGGCTCGCGTTCAGGGCGCGGGCCGAGGCCAGGTTCCGGCCGAACGGCTTCTCCACCACCACGCGGGCTCCCCGCGCGCAGCCAGAGCGGGTGAGTCCCTCCACCACCGCCGGGAAGAGGCTCGGCGGGATCGCCAGGTAGTGCAGCGGGCGCTGCGCGCCGGTGAGCTCCCGCTCGAGGCGCTCGAAGGTGGCGGCGTCGCGGTAGTCTCCGTCGACGTAGCGCAGCAGCGCCGCGAGCCTCGCGAACTCCGCCTCGTCGACGCCGCCGCCGTGCTCGGCGAGGCTCGCGCGGGCGCGCTCGCGGAGCTGCTCCACACCCCAGCCCTTCCTGGCGATCCCGATCACCGGGACTGCCAGGCGCCCGCGGCGAAGCAGGGCCTGGAGGGCGGGAAAGATCTTCTTGTAAGCCAGGTCTCCGGAAGCGCCGAAGAAGACGAGCGCGTCCGAGCAGGCCTCAGCCAAGACTCACTCCTTCAACGACGGGCGCCGGCGTCGGAGCGCAGGGGCCAGCGACCGCCGTTACCATGTCGGACGACGGTAGGGTCTTTCGCCGCGACCGGCGAGGAGAACGCGGTGCAGCTCGGCATGATCGGCCTCGGGCGGATGGGCGGGAACATGGTGCGGCGCCTGCTGCGCGGCGGGCACGAGTGTGTGGTCTACGACGCGTCGGCGCGCGCCACCCAGGCGTTGGTCGAGGAGGGTGCGCGGGGCGCCGCGTCGCTCGACGAGCTCGTCGAGGGCCTGGCGCCTCCGCGCGCGGTCTGGCTGATGCTGCCCGCGGCGGCGGTGGGCGCGACGCTCACCGAGCTCGCGCCTCGTCTCGCGCGCGGCGACGTGGTGATCGACGGCGGGAACTCCCACTTCCGCGACGACGTCGACCGCGCCGAGCGGCTCGCCGCGCGCGGGCTCCACTACCTGGATTGCGGCACGAGCGGCGGCATCCATGGACTGGAGCGCGGCTACTGCTTGATGATCGGCGGCGAGGCCGGGATCGCGGCGCGCCTGGAGCCGATCTTCGCCACGCTGGCCCCCGGGCGCACAGCCACGCCGCGCACGCCGGGGCGCGACGCCCGCGCGGGCAGCGCCGAGCAGGGCTACCTGCACTGCGGGCCGAGCGGGGCGGGCCACTTCGTGAAGATGGTGCACAACGGGATCGAGTACGGGCTGATGGCGGCCTACGCCGAGGGCTTGAGCATCCTGAAGCACGCCGATGCGGGGCTGCGCCCGGCGCGGCCGGACGCCGAGACCGCGCCGCTGCGCGCGCCGGAGTACTACCGCTACGAGTTCGACCTGGCGGAGATCGCCGAGCTGTGGCGGCACGGCAGTGTGATCGGCTCCTGGCTCCTCGACCTGGTGGCCGCCGCGCTGCTGCGCGATCCGGCCCTCGATGCCTTCACCGGCTCCGTCGCGGACTCGGGCGAGGGACGCTGGGCGCTCGCCGCGGCCGTCGACGAGGCCGTGCCGGCCCACGTGCTCTCCGCTGCACTGCTCGGCCGGTTCGCATCGCGAGGGGGAGCCGAGTTCCAGGACCGGGTGCTCTCGGCGATGCGCTTCGCTTTCGGCGGTCACGTAGAAGGAAGCTGAGCCGGGTGACGCGGCTCAGCGGGGAGCGAGCCGTGCGGCGGCGGGGTCGAGGAAAAAGCGCACGCTCGGCCCGCTCCGCACCGCGAGCGCCACGGGCAGCCGCGAAGCGGGCGCCTCCAGCGCCTCCCGCACCGCCTCGGCCTTCTCCGCGCCGAAGGCGGCGATCCAGATCTCCCTCGCCGCCGCCAGCGCCGCCAGGCCGAGCGTCAGCCGCTCGCGCGGCGGCTTCGGCGCATCGCGGATCGCCAGCACGAAGCCGGGCTCCCGCAGCGCGGGATGCTCGGGGAACAGCGAGGCGACGTGGCCGTCGCTGCCCATGCCGAGCAGCGCCAGATCGAGCCGGGGGGGAGCGCCGAGCACGGACTCGAAGTCGCGCTCCGCCAAGGCGGCCGCCTGCTCGAGCGCCCGGCCGGGCCGGTAGAGCGGATGCACGTGCGACGGCTCGACGGGAACGTGATCCAGCCACGCGCGGCGGGCGAGGCCCGCGTTGGAGTCGCGATGCTGGAGCGGTACCGCGCGCTCGTCGCTGAAGAAGACGTGCAGCCGCGCCCAGTCGACGGCGGCGCCGACCAGGGAGGGGAAGAATGCCTCAGCTACGGACCCGCCGGGGACCGCGCAGGCGAAGCGCCCGCGCGCCGCCGTCGCGCGCCGGGCGGCCTGCTCGAATGCCGCGGCGAAACGCGCGGCGAGGGCTTCCCGCACATCGATCTCCAGGTCGGGCACGCGCCGTGTTCTCCCGCCGCAGCGAGCCTCGCATCCGCTGCGGCGCGCCGCTAGATTGCGCCCGCATGAGCGAGCCGTCGATCCGAACCGTCGCCGTGATCGGAGGTGGGCCGGTCGGCGCCGCGCTCGCGACCTACCTGGTGCGCGCGGGCCGCCGCGTGGTGATGTTCCAGCGCGGCAAGCGGCCGCCGATCCTGGTCGGCGAGTCGCTGGTGCCGGCGATCATCCCCTTCCTGCGGAAGCTCGGCGTCGAGCAGGAGGTCGAGGCCTACAGCACGCGGAAGCCCGGCGCGACGTTCACCTTCGGAGGCGACACGCCCCGCCGCAGCTTCCGCTTCGCCGAGGTTCGCGGCTGCGAGACGAAGTACGCCTACAACGTCCCGCGCGCGGAGTTCGACGCCACGCTCCTGCGCAAGGCCGTGGCGTCGGGCGTCGAGCTCGTCCAGGCGGGCGCCATCCTCGAGAAGGCGCCGGCTCCGGACGGCGTGCGCCTCTCCGAGGCGACCCTCGCCGCGGGGAGCCTCGACGCGCAGCCCGACTTCATCGTCGACGCCACCGGGCGAACCCGTCTGCTCGCCCGCTTCCTCGGCATCCCGGCCGTTTCCGGGCCGCGCCGCGACACCGCGCTGCACGCCCACATGCAGGGGGTGCCGCTCGTCCTGGAGGGCAACGTCCACAGCGATCGCATCGAGCGCGGCTGGGCGTGGCGGATTCCGCTGCCCGGCCGCACTTCGGTCGGGCTGGTGGTGCCGGCGGAACACCTCGAGAAGTTCGGGAAGAGCGCCGAGGAGCAGTTCGACACGCTGCTGAAGAGCGACCCGGTGACCGGGCTCTGGGCGGGATCCGCCACGCGCATCACGCCGGTGGTCAAGTACAACAACTACCAGCTCCGCTCGACGCGCGGTGTGGGCCCGAACTGGGCGACGGTCGGAGACGCCTTCGGCTTCGTCGACCCGGTCTTCTCGAGCGGTCTGCTGATCGGCCTGCAGGGCGCCGAGGCGCTGGCGGACGCGATCGTCGCCGGCACGCCCCGGGCGCTCCGGCGCTACGAGCGGCAGGTCCTGCGCACGCTCGCCATCTGGCAGCGCGTCGTCGACTACTACTACGACGGGCGGCTGTTCACGCTGTTCCAGGTGGGCGAGTACGTGCGCCAGACCCTGCTCGGGAAGCTGACGAACCGCCACATGGAGACCCACCTCCCCCGGATCTTCACGGGCGAAGCGACCACCAGCCGCTACAACAGCGGGCTGCTCGACTTCATGATCGAGCACGCGATCAGCGGCAACGATCCGAGCCAGTTCGAGGTGCGCTGAGCTCCCGCGGGAGCCTCCGGCTACAGCGCCCAGCTCTCCGGGGCGAACGCAGCGTCGAGGCGCTCGGCGCGGCGGCGCAGGATCTCGCGCTGCTCCTCGTGGGTGAGCACGTAGAGCTGGCCGCGCTCGACGGCGCGCACCACGCGGGCGGCGACCTCCTCGGGCTGCTTGACTCCGCCCTTCATCGTCTCCGCGGCGGGCTGGTCCGGCACGGGGGCGTCCCGTCCCTCGGCCTCCGCGCGCATGCGCAGGGAGTTCCGCGTCAGGTTCGTCTCGACGATCATCGGGCACAGCACCGAGACGCCGATGCCGTGGGGCTTGAGCTCGCGCTGGAGCGACTCGGAGAGGCCGACCACGGCGAACTTCGAGGCGTTGTAGGCGCTGAAGTACGGCATCCCGACCAGGCCGGCCATCGAGGCCGTGTTCACCAGGTGCCCGCCCTGGCGCGCCTCGATCATGCGCGGCACGAAGGCCTGCACGCCGTACAGCACCCCCCAGAAGTTGATCGCCATGGTGAGCTCCCAGTCCGCCATGCTGAACTGCTGGATCGGCCCGAGCAGCGCGATGCCCGCGTTGTTGCAGACCAGGTGGGCCGCGCCGAAGCGCTTCCAGGTGGCCTCGGCCAGCGCGAAGACCTGGTCGCGCTGCGTGACGTCGGTGGGCACCGCCAGCACCTCGCAGCCGCGCGCGCGGTGCTCCTGCTCCGCGTGCGCCAGCGCGTCGGCGTCGCGGTCGGCGAGCACCAGCTTCGCTCCGCGCGCCGCGAAGGCCCGCGCCATGGCCGCGCCGATGCCCGCCGCGCCGCCCGTGATCACCGCCACCCGATCCTGGAAGGGATCCATCCTCGTGCCTCCGTTCGTCAGGGACCTTCGCCCGGCTCCGCGCCCAGCACCCCCGCCGCGCGCAGCGCTTCGATGCGCGCGGCGTCGTAGCCGAGCAGCTCGCGCAGGACGTCGGCGTTGTGCTCGCCGCGCCGCGGCGCGGGGCCGCGCACCCTCGCTCCGGAGCGCGAGAAGCGCCAGGGCGAACGCACCACGCGTCGCCGGCCGCCGCGCCGGTCGTCGACTTCCTCGAGCAGCGCCCGCTCCCGTGCCAGCTCGCCGGTGAGCGCTTCGCGCAGCGGCGTCACGGGCGAGCAGGCCAGGCCCGCCGCCTCGACCGCCGCCACCAGCGCCGCGCGGCTCGGCTGCGCCGCCATCCAGCGCTCGATCGACTGGTTGCGGAGGCGGGCCTTGGCGGGGACGTCGGCCGCCGGCGGCGCCGGATCCGCCAGCGCGTAGCGCTCGCGCAGCAGCCGCCAGACGTGGGGCCGCGCGCCGGCCACGGCCAGGGTGCCGTGGGGCCCGGCGTCGAACAGCAGCCCGGTGTCGCGCGCTTCGGGCGGGTCGAGCAGCGCGAAGGCGGTCTCGCTGTAGCTCGCCAGCGTCGCGTCGAACATCGCGACCTCGACGTGCTGCCCCTCGCCGGTCTCGGCCGCCACACGGAGCGCCGCCAGCAAGGCGACCGTGGCATGGAGGGCGGTCGCGACGTCGCCGAATGCCTGGGCGAGCTGCGCCACCGGCTGGCCGGTGCGCTCCGCCTGATCGTGGAGCACGCCCGCCGCCGCGTGCACCACGTGGGCGAAGCCGCGCCGCTCGCGCCAGGAGGAATCGCTGCCGAAGCCGTTCACCGAGACGAGCACCGCCCGCGGATTGCGGGCGCGGATCGCCTCCCAGCCGAGGCCGAGGCGCTCCGCGACGCCGGGCCGGAAGTTCTCGATCACGGCATCGCAACGCGCCGCGAGCTCGAGGGCGACGGCGCGGCCTTCGGGCTTTGCGAGATCGAGGCAGACGTTGCGTTTGCCGACGTTCGCCCAGGTGTAGAGCCCCGACATGCCGCGGTCGCGCTTCGGGGCCACCTCGCGGATCTCGTCGCCCGCCGGCGGCTCGAGCTTCACGACCTCGGCCCCGAGGTCCGCGAGCAGCCGCCCCGCGTAGGGCCCCGCCAGCACCCGCGAGCAGTCGAGCACGAGCAGGCCCGCGAGGGCGCCTCGGGGCTCCGGCGCTGACGGTCCGCTCATGGCCGGATATCGTAGGCCCGCGCCATGCCCGGTGCGATTCTCGTCTCGGATTGGATCGAGGCCCGCTTCGGCGAGGCGCTGCGCGGCGCCGCGCCGGGTTGGCCGCTGCGGGTGCTGCGCGGCGACGGTCTCGACGGCGATCCCGCCGACGTCGAGGTGGCCTTCTTCTCGGGCGATCTCTACCCCGCGCGCACCCGGGACCTCGCGCGCGCGCTCCACGGCGCGCCGCGCCTGCGCTGGCTCCACAGCTTCGCGGCCGGCATCGACCACCCGTGGTTCCAGAGCTTCCTCGCGCGCGGCGTGCGGCTCAGCAACTCGTCGGGCGCCTCGGCGGTGCCGATCGCGCACACGGTGATGCTCTACGTGCTGGCCCTCTCGCGCGACCTGCCCGGGTGGCTGCGCGAGCAGGCGGAGCGCCGCTGGAGCCCGCGCGACGTCGAGGACGTGACGGGCCAGCGCCTCGGCGTGGTAGGGCTCGGACCGATCGGCCTCGAGGTGGCGCGCCTCGCGGGCGCCTTCGGGATGGACGTCGTGGGCTTCCGCCGCACGCCGCGGGGGGACGAGCCCTGCGAGGTGCGCCAGCTCGCCGAGCTCGACGCCGCGCTTCCCGGGCTCGACTGGCTGGTGCTCGCGCTGCCCCTCACCGAGGACACGCGGCGCCTCGTGGACGCGCGCCGGCTGGCGCTGCTGCCGCCCCGCGCGCGCCTCGTGAACGTCGGCCGGGGGGCGCTGGTGGACGAGGCGGCCCTGGCCGAGGCCCTCGCCGCCGGCCGGCTCGCGGGCGCGGCCCTCGACGTCTTCGAGGTCGAGCCGCTGCCCGCTGCGAGCCCGCTCTGGACCCTGCCCCGCGTCCTCGTTACGCCTCACTCCGCCGGCGCGGGCCCCGGCAACCACCTGCGGGCAGCGGAGCTGTTCGTCGAGAACCTCGGCCGCTACGTGCGCGGGGAGCCGCTGCGCAACGAGCTCTCCGGTCCTCGCGACGGTTGAGCGCGGAGGGCGGGCGGGCCTCCTGTCTGCGTAGGGAGGCGCGTGGGACGACGGAAGGGCGCGCTCGGGCGGGCCCCCGGGGTCGCCGGAGGCGATTAGGGGAATCAGGGCCGAGGCGATCGTGGCATCGCGCGGAACGCGCGGCCGCGTAGGCGGAGCTCATCGCGGCATCGTCCAGAACGCGCGGCCTCGGGCGGTCGAGCCCGCACTTTAGTGAGCAATGTTCATCATAGTGCTTGACAATCTTAGAAGACCGCTCTAATCTACACGTCGATGGGTCGGGCGAGACAAGGTGAGCTGCCGCTCTGGCGAGGGAAGTGGGGCGGGTGGTGACCGGGCGCGGGGCGCAAGCCCGGGCCCAACCCGTCGGTGCCCCACAAGGCGCGCATCCGGTTCCCGGCCTCGCGTCCCTGCCTCGTCACGCTGAAGGTGCTCGAAGGGGTGAGCTCGCTGCGAACGCGGGACGTCGTGCGCGAGGTCGAAGGAAGCTTCCGGCGCGGCGCCGAGCGCGGGGAGTTCCGGCTGGTGCACTACTCGATCCAGGGCGACCACCTCCACGCGATCGTCGAGGCGGAGGGGCCGGAGGCGCTCGGGCGCGGGATGAGGTCGCTCGGGGCGCGCTTCGCGCGGGCGGTGAACCGGGCCCTGCACCGGAACGGGCCCGTGGTGCGCGAGCGCTACCACCTCCGGGTGCTGCGCACGCCTACGCAGGTGCGGAATGCGCTCCGCTACGTCCTTCTCAACGCCCGGCGGCACTGGGCGAAGCGGAGGGGGAGCAAGGCGCTTCCGGGCCCGGTGCGGCTCGATCCCGCGTCGTCGGCGCGGTGGTTTTCGGGCTGGCGGAACGGGAGCGTGGGCGCGGAAGAGGCGGACCTGGCGGCGGATGCACCTGCGGTGCGGGCGCCGCGCACGTGGCTCTTATCCGTAGGCTGGCGGCGGCTCGGGCTGCTCGATCCAGCGGAGGTGCCGGGGTAAGCCGGCCGAGCGGGCCAGGGACGCGAAGGTCCGCTCTCGAGGCGAAACCGCGGGTCCCTGGCGCAGGCACGCCGACCAGGAAGATCGGGGACGCGCGTTCGCGGGCGCGCCTCGATGGGACTCCCGCTCTCCTTGATCTTTGCCGTAATCGCCTCCGGCGACCTCGCACGTTCAGACGAGCACGCCGCTTCGTCGCGGCTCCGCGAGAAGCCCGTGCCTCGGGTCGAGGCTAGGGCCGCCGGCGCGCGGGCGGAGCGGCGACGTCGCGGCCCACGGCCTCGCCGCGGGCGACGCGCTCGGCCTGCTCGAAAGCCACCAGGGTGCGCGACTTCGCGAGCAGCGGGTGCTCGCGCCCCATCAGCGTGACGGCTACGAGCAGCGCCACGCCGATCACGAGCGCCCCCTCGGCGGCGCCGATTGCGGCTCCCGCGACGCGATCGGCGAAGCCGAGGCCCACGCCGTGCACGCTGCGTCGCACCAGGCTGCCGAGCGTGGCGACCGCGATCAGCGCGGCCAGGCCCACCACCGCCCCGGCCAGGATCTGCGCGCCGAGCGGCCCGAGCTCGGGCAGGGCGTTGCCGCGCAGCCAGGTGGCGGCGGGCTCGCTGCCGAAGCGCACCGCGAGACAGGCGGCCGCGAGGGCCGCCACCGAGAACGCCTCGCGCACCATGCCGATGGCGAGGCCCCGCAGCAACGCGAGCGCGAGCACGAGCAGGGCGGCGGCGTCGATGGGGCCCACTGCGCGCGGATGGTAGCGGCGCGGCCGGCTACTCGGCGTCCTGCTCCGCCAACAGCTTGCGGAACGCGTCCTCCGCCATCGGGGCTCCGAACAGGTAACCCTGGACGAGCGGGCAGCCCCGCTCGCGCAGGAAGCGCAGCTGGTCCTCGGTCTCGACGCCTTCCGCCACCACCCGCAGCCCGAGCTCTCGGGCCATCGCCAGCACCGCCTCGGTGATGGCGCGCTTGTCCGCCGCCTCGGTGACGCCCTGCACGAACACCCGATCGAGCTTCAGCGCGTCGAGGGGAAAGCGCTTCAGGTAGGCGAGGGAGGAGTAGCCGGTTCCGAAGTCGTCGAGCGACAGCGAGACGCCGGAGCGATGGATCGCGTGGAGGGTCTCCACGATGCCGATGTCCTCACCCATCAGGGCGCTCTCGGTCAGCTCCAGCGCCAGCAGCTCGGGGCGGATGCGAGCGGCCGCGACGGCCGCCGCGACCTCGGCGCGCAGGCCTTCGGCGCGGAGCTGGTGCGCGGAGACGTTCACCGAGACCTGGAGCTGCGGGAGGCGCGCGTCCTGCCAGGCGCGCAGGTGCGCGCAGGCGGCGCGCAGCACCCAGCTGCCGATGGCGCCGATCAGCCCGATCTCCTCGGCGAGGGGTACGAACCGGTCCGGTCCCACCAGGCCGAAGATCGGGTGCTGCCAGCGCACGAGCGCCTCGGCGGAGACGAGCCGCCGGGTCGCGGCGTCGACGATCGGCTGGTAGTAGAGGCGCAGCTCGCCTCGCTCCACCGCCCGCGCAAGCTCGCTCTCGACGCGGACACGCCGCTCCAGGGCCTCGTTCATCTCGCCCGCGTAGAAGGTCAGCTCGGCGGACTCCGTGTCGCGCGCATGCCGCTGGGCGGCCTCGGACTTTCGCAGCAGCGGCTCCACCGCGCGGCCGTCGAGCGGCGCGACGGCCGCACCGGCGCGCACGCTCAGCAGGTAGCCGCGCTCGTCTTCGGCCACGATCTCGCGGGTCGCGAGGAGCGCCGAACGCAGCTCGCGCGTCACGGCTGCCGCGTCGCCGCCCTCCACGAGCAGGCCGAACTCGCCGCCCGAGAGGTGCGCCGCGCGCACCCGAGCCTGCTGCCGCAGCAGGTCGGCCACCGCGCGCACCACGCGCTCCACCTCCTCGCCGCCGAACGTCGAGCGGATCCGGTCCAGTCCCTCGATCGCGAGCCGTCCGAGGCCGACGAGCGCACCCTCGCGCGCCTGCGCGATCGCCCCGGCGGCCTGCTCGGCGAGCCAGCGGTCGTTCGGAAGGCCGGTCAGCGGATCGTACCGCTGGAGGCGCTCGTTCTGGAGGCGCAGCCGGGTGCCGTAGAGCGCCGCCGAGAGCTGATCGCAGAGCTGCTTGGCGTAGAGGGCGGCCTCCCGGGACGCAGGGCGCTCCTCGTCGTGGCCCGCGACGAACAGCCCGAGCTGCTCGCCCCCACTGGTCAGCGGGAGGATCACGCACTCCTGCGGCGCGCGAGGGACGACCGCCTCGAGGAACGCGGGCAACGCCCCGCCGTGGATGCCGTCCTGGGACGGGAGCTCGCGCTCGCTCCACCCCGCGAAGCCCTCGGGAGCGAAGACCTCGCGCGTCACGACGGCGTCTCCGTCTCGAAGGTGGACCCGGACGGGCCCCCCGTCCTCGCCGGGACGCACCGCGACGAGCGCGAAGCGGCAGGGGTAGACGCGCTCCAGCGGCTCGAGGAAGGCCGCCGCGAGCGCCTCCTCATTGCGCGCGGAGAGGATTCCGCGGTCGATCTCGATGACCTGCTCGAGGGCGCTGAACTGCGTTTCCAGGCGCCCCGCCATCGCGTTGAACGAGGCCGCGAGCTCTGCGAGCTCGTCCGTGCCCTCCGCCTCGACGCGCGCGGCGAAGTCGCTCTCGGCGATCCGCCGGGTCCCGGCGCGCAGCCGTTCGAGCGGAACCAGGCGGACGCGGATCTGCTGCACGGAGAGGAGGCTCACCAGGAAGAGCGCCAGCACCGTGGTCAGGAACAGGTCGGTGCGGAAGCCGGCGATCGGCGCGTAGACGGCGGCCTCGGGCTCGGCCACCAGCACCGTCAGGCCCGGGTGCTGGAAGTTCGCCTTCAGGAAGACGGGCCAGGCCACCGCGAAGTAGTCGACGTCCGCGTGGCGCCAGGGCTGCGCCGCGAGGCCCTCCCGCTCGGGCGCGAGTGAGGGGAGCCGACCCGATCCGGGCAGGGAGCAACGCAGCGCGACCCCGTCCGAATCGAAGACGCAGATCTCCGCCTCGGGCGGCAGCGAGTTGTCGGGCGAGGCGTCGAACAGGTCGTCTTCGTCGAGGCTCGCCGCCATCCAGCTTCCGTCGGCCCTTCCCACGAGCAGCACCGGCACGCGCCGGCCGGCGCGCTCCACGATCCGGAAGAGGGAGCCGCGGGCGTCCAGGGTGGCGCGTTCCTCCGGGCCGAGGGCCGGCACGGTAACCGGGACGCCGGTGATCTCGCGCCAGCCGCGGTCCGCCCCGCCGATCGCCAGGCCGGCCACCCGGTCCGGCAGCGGCGCCGCCGCGGAGAGATCCAGGCCCGGGCTGCCGAGGGCGGACGCGGCTCCGACCAGATGCTCCAGGATCCGCATGCCGGCGGCCCGGCTCGCGCCGTGCAGGCGCCGCGCGCCCTGCTCGCGCAGCTCGGCGGTGACCCGCAGCCAGGAGAGCGCCGAGAGCGCCGCGATCGGGCCGAGGGCGCACAGCACGAACACCGCGAAGATGCGCCGCCCGAAGCGGCTCGCGAACAACGGGCGGCTAGTAGTCCGAGGCCCAGCCATAGAACGTCCCGTCGTTGGCGCGCACGATGTCGTCCCGGCTGGCCTTCGCCGTGAGCGGCGGAACCGACTTGCCGTCCGGTCCCATGCTCCACAGGTCGAAGTCCGAGTTGATCGGCACCAGGAAGCGGTCCTTGCGCGCCACGCCTCGGCTGGCGGTGGCGAGATTCGTGTAGCGGTAGGGGCTGCCCCAGGGATCGAGGATCTTGTTCATGCCGATCTCGGCCAGGCTGTCCGGCAAGCGGCCCGTTGCCGCGAACATCCCGCTGATGTTCGTGGCGATGGATTTCATCGTGGCGATCGCGCTCGCCTTGAGCGCTCGTTCGCGGTAGCGGCCCACGCCGCTCGCCGCCAGCGCGGCGAGGATGCCGATGATCCCCACCACCAGCGCGAGCTCCACCAGCGTGAAGCCGCGGCGGCGAGCGGTCAGCGCGTGGCGGATCGCGTCCATGGCTCCGCCGATGCTCCGACCCGGATCGCTTGCTGGTCCTCGAGCCAGGTCACCGCGAGGCTGTCGCGGTAGCCCTCGTCGGCGAGGAAGTACAGCCGGTAGACGAGCTGACCGTCCACGCGCGTGGCCTCGATCCCCTCGATCGACAGCACGTCGAGCTCGAGGCCGACCACGCCGAGCACGAGCTCGCGTTCGCGGAGCTCGAGGAAGTTCCGGTCGTGACGCCCGTCGCTCGTCTTCCACACACCGAGGAGATGCGGCGGCAGGCGCTCCAGGCCCTGGCTGCATGCGGCGGTCGCGAGCACGAATGCCCACAGGATCGGAGCCGAACGGCTCCACCTTCCGCGACCGCAGAAACCACGCGCACGCATACGCTTGGAAAATCGACATGCCGATCGAAGTGCTTGAGGCCACTTCCCCCCGCCTCGGCGCGATGCAGCTCCGCTCCAGCAGGCGGCAGGCGGCGCGCAGCGATGATGCAGCCTCGGCCGGTAAGCTCCCTGCGAGCGATGTGGGACACGATCGTGGTAGGCGGCGGGCACAATGGCCTCACGGCGGCGGCCTACCTGGCGCGCGCCGGGCTGCGCACCCTGGTGCTCGAGCGCCGTCCCCTGCTGGGGGGCGCGTGCGTCACCGAGGAGCTCTGGCCGGGCTACCGGATCTCGCGTGCTGCGTACGTCGCGGGCCTGCTGCGGCCCGCGGTCGTGCGCGAGCTCGGCCTCGAGGCGCGCGGATTGCGTCTGATCCCGCGCCGGCCCGCCGCGTCCTTCACGCCGCTGCCCGACGGCCGAGGCCTGCTGCTGGGGCCCGACCGGCGTGCCAGCTGCGACTCGATCCGCCGCTTCTCTCCGCGCGACGCCGAGGCCTACCCGCGCTACGAGGCTTTCCTCGAGGGCGCCGCGCGCGCGCTCGAGGCGCTGCTCGACGTGCCGCCTCCCGATCCGGCGCACCTCTCGGCGCGCGACCTCCCTCCGCTGCTGCGCGTGGCGGGGCGGCTGCTCGCACGCCGGCGCGAGCTGCCGCGCCTCGCGGCGCTGCTGCTGGGGGCCGCGCGGCCCGCCCTCGAGTCGTGGTTCGAGAGCGAGCCGCTGCTGGGCACGCTCGCGACCGATGCCCTGATCGGCGCCTTCGCCGGGCCGTCGTCTCCCGGGACCGGCTACGTCCTGCTGCATCACGTGATGGGCGAGAGCTGCGGCGAGCGCGGCGTGTGGGCCTACGTCGCGGGAGGAATGGGTGGCTTCTCCGAGGCGCTGGCGCGCGCGGCCCGCGACGCCGGGGCCGAGCTCCGCACCGGCGTGACGGCCGCGCGCATCCAGGTGGAGGACGGGCGCGCGCGGGGCGTGGTGCTCGACGACGGCAGTGCGCTCGAGGCGCGCGCCGTGGTGTCGGGTGCGGACCCGCGGCGCACCTTCCTCGGCCTCGTCGGCGAGGCGTCGCTGCCGCCCGACTTCGTGCGCGGCGTGCGCTCGATCGACGTGCGCAGCCCGGTCGTGAAGATCAACCTGGCCCTCGAACGGCTGCCGGCCTTTCGCGGGCGCCCGCCGCTCGCGGGCGGCGGCCCCGCGCCCGAGCACACCGGCACGATCCACGTCGGCGCCCAGGATCTCGCCGCCCTCGAGGCGAGCTTCGCCGCGGCCGCGGGCGGTGCGCTGCCCGAGCGGCCGATGATCGAGCTGACCTTGCCGTCGGCGCTCGACCCCGACCTGGCGCCGCCCGGCCGTCACGTGGCGTCGCTGTTCGTGCAGCACGCCCCCGATCTCCCGGCGGCGGCCTGGGACGCGCTGCGCGACCCCTTCGCGGATCGGGTGCTCGCGCTGCTCGACGAGGTGGCCCCGGGCTTCTCGGCCAGCGTCCTCCACCGGGAGGTGTTGGCGCCCCCGGACCTCGAGCGCGTCTTCGGGCTCTCCGGCGGCAACATCTTCCACGGCGCGCTCGGGCTCGACCGGCTGCTCTGCCTGCGGCCGCTGCCCGGCTGGGGGCGCTACCGGACGCCCGTCGCCGACCTCTATCTGTGTGGCGCGGGCACCCACCCCGGCGGCGGGGTCATGGGAGCTTGCGGTCGCAATGCCGCCGGCGAGCTCCTGCGCGACCGCGGTCTGCGGCGCCGCTGAAGCCCCCCGGGGCCCTACACCATGGTGCGATTGGTGCTCGCCACCGACGGAGATTCGTGGTTTGATGGGGGGCAGGGGAGGGATCGGGCACGGGCGGCAGCGAGGGGGATTTCGGGAGGACCGGCATGCATCAAGTCATCCAGATCATTCGCCGAGGGCTCATTACCGCCAGCCCCGCCGAGAGCGCTCTCGAAGCATCCCGCCGCATGTGCGAAGCGGGCGTCGGCGCGATCGTGGTCCTCGACGGCGATTCCCTGGTCGGGATCTTCTCGGAGCGGGACCTGATGAAGCGCGTCGTGGTGGAGCACCGCGACCCGGCAGATACCCCGGTGTCGGCCGTCATGACGCGCGAGGTCGTGACCGCCGACATCGAAGACAAGGTCGACGCCTGCGAGGACAAGATGCGCCGCGCCGGCTGCCGGCACCTGCCGGTGCTCTCGTCGGGTCGCGTCATCGGCATGATCTCGATGCGCGACCTGCTGCGCGACGAGCTCGAAGAGGAGCGCCACGAGGTCCGCGAGCTGCGCGCCTACCTGCACCAGGTGCCGATCGACTAGGCGGAACGGCGGCCGGTTTCCGTGGTAGAGTAGGACGTTCTGCTGCGGAGACGTCCATGCGCCTCGCTGGCCTGCTCGCTGCGCTGACCCTGACCCTGATCCTGCTCGCCGCGCCCTCGCGGGCTGGCGCCCCGCCGGCTCCGCTCTGCGAGGGGGGCGTCTTCCACGTCGACGGCGAGCCGCTCTCCCGCAGCGCCGCGGGCGACCCCGAGCCGATCCGGCTCGAGGACGGGACGCTCTCGATCGGGAGCGTCTGCCCCGCCGCGGAGGCCCGCCTGCGCGCCACCGCGAAGGGCACCTGGGTTCGCGCGCGCTTCGACCCGCGGAGCTGCAACTCGCGCCGCCCGTTCTCGGGCTCGAGCTTCGTCGGCCAGGTGGCCGCATTCTCCTGGAACGTCCTGACCGGGCTCGTCACCTCCTCGCGACCCAGATCCATCCAGTTCCGGGCGCTCATCGACCCGGGCTGCGGGACGCTGACGGGCACGCTGAAGGCGGCCCGGCAGCGCCGCCACTTCGTCGCGCATGCCGAGCCTCCCTGCGATGCGTGCGAGTGCACGGGCAACGCGGAGTGCGGCGTGGCAGCCTTCTGCGCGCAGCCGGACGGAGCCTGTGCGGAGAGCGGCGTCTGCGAGCCGCGCCCGCAGGCGTGCCCGGACGTCTGGCTGCCGGTCTGCGGCTGCGACGGCGTGACCTACTCGAACGACTGCGACGCGGCGGCCGCCGGAGCGAGCGTGGCGCGGGACGGCGCGTGCGAGGCGGAATGCGGGACGATTGCCGGCATCCCGTGTCCGGAGGGCGAGCGATGCGTGCTCCCGCCGGAGAGCTGCCAGGCGGCCGACCTCGGCGGCACGTGCGTTCCCGTGGACGTGGCCTGCACCCAGGAGTGGGACCCGGTTTGCGGCTGCGACGGGGTCACCTACTCGAACGACTGCATGCTCTGGTTGGCGGGCGTGACGAAGTCTCACGACGGCGAGTGCGAGAAGGCGCGCTGATCTCCTGCTGCTGCGGCTCCTCCAGCTCGTCGGAACGAACGCCGTGCCCCTCGGCGGGCTGTGGTTCGCCGGCTGGTCGCCCGCGACGGCGCTGACGCTCTACTGGTGTGAGAACGCCGTGGGCGTCGCGCTGGTGGCGCTGCGCATCGCATTGCATCGGGCGCGAACCGGGAAACGCGGCCACTATCGCCGGCACCTCGGCCTCCAGATGAGCGGAACGCTGCGGGTCGCGGGCCGCGCCGAGCCGCTGGACGTCCAGCCCACCACGCTCCTGGCCGAGTTCCTCTGGGCGGGCGTGGTCTTCAGCGCGGCGCACGGCGTCTTCCTCTGGCTGCTGCTCGGGCTGGTGCTGCACGCGGAGCCCGAGCGCGACGAGCTGCGCAGCGGCGTCCTCGCGCTGGCGACGTTCCAGCTCCTGGGGCTCGCCTACGACCTCCCGTCGCTCGCGCAGCGCCCCTTCGCCTGGGTGAAGGGGCTCGCCGAGCGCTCCCTCGGCCGGGTGGTGCTGGTGCACCTCGCGATCCTCGGCGGCGCGCTGCTGAGCTTCGGCCGACCGCATCCGGAGCGCTTCTTCCTCGTCTTCGGCGCGCTGAAGCTGGCGGCGGATCTCGCGAGCTGGCTCCAGCTGGAGGCCGCCCCGCCCGACCCCGAGCGGCCGCCTCGCTCCGCGGTCTGGCTCGCGTCGCTGGCGCCGCGCACGGACGAGAGCTTCTCCGACTACTGGCGCCGCACCACGCGCCAGGACCTAGAGCGGGCGGCTCGGGACGAGGAGCCGGTGCGGGAGGCGCGACGCTAGCCGTCCAGCTCGTCCGGATCCGCCGCCGCCGCGCCGAGCAGGCGCAGGTACATGCGCGCGTCCTCGCGCGAAGGATCGCGCTCGAGGGCCGCGCTCCATTCGGCGCGCGCCTCGACGGCGCGGCCCAGGGTGTAGTAGGTGACACCGAGCTGCACCTGCGCGTCGAGGTAGTCCGGGTTCGCCCGCAACACGCGCTGCAGCTCGGCGATCGCGCGCGCCGGCAGGCCGGCCTCGCGCAGCGCCACCGCCAGGCGCTGGCGAATGTCGTGGTAGCCGGGGCAGCGGTCGAGGGCCTTGCGGTAGGCCTCGACGGCCTCGCGCAGGTCGCCGACCTCGCGGTAGGCGTCGCCGAGGGCGGCGTGCAGGTTGGCGAGCTTGCCGCGCGTGGTGGCGTCGAGGCCCTCGCTGGCGACGGCGGGCTGCAGCCGCGCGCCGATCTCCCGCGAGCGCTCGTGGCGTCCGAGCTGCTCGCACACCGAGATCAGCGCCAGCGCCGCCTCGGCGTAGGAGGGGTTCAGCTCGAGCGCGCGCTCGAGGCTGTCGGCGGCGGCGTCGAGCTCGTGCTCGCGCTCGTGCAGGATGCCGATCATGTAGTGGAGGTCGGCGTAGCGCGGGTAGCGCCGCGCCAGCGCTTCGAGGGGCGCGCGCGCGCCGCCGAGGTCGCCCCGCTCGAAGCGCTCGCGCACGAGGCCGTAGGCCTCGCGATCCTCGCGCGTCATCCGCTCGGCGTGCACCACCGTCTCCTTCGGGGGGACGGGTCTCAGTTCGCGGCGGGAACCTGGTCGGGCAGCAGCTCGGCGGCCGCTTCGGCCACCTCGGTGTCTCCGTAGTTGTCGAGGATCACCTGGAAGATGCGGCTGGCCTCGTCGGTCAGGTTCATGCGCTCGTAGCAGACGCCGAGCTTGTAGAGGGCCTCGGGGTCGAGGCCCAGGCCGGGGTACTGATTCAGCACCACGCGGTAGCGATCCGCGGCGCTCTGGAACTCGTCGCGATCCAGGTAGAAGTCGCCGATCTCCATCACGTGGGTGCCGAGCCGCGTGCGCAGCTCGCGCCACAGCGCCTCGCCCTCGCGCGCCTCGGGCGCATCGGGGTAGCGGCGCATCAGGTCCTCGAGCGCAGCCACCGCCGCCTTCGTGGCGCTCTGGTCGCGGCCCGGCTCCTTCGACTGGTGGTAGTGGCAGAGCGCGGCCCGGTGCAGCGCGTAGGGCACGCGCGGGTGGTCGGGATGCAGCTCGGCGAAGTCGCGGTAGTAGGAGAGGCCTTCCTCCCAGCGCTCGCGCCGGAAGTAGGTGTCGGCGATCTCGAGGTTCGCGAGAACTGCGTAGTCGCTGTAGGGGTAGTTGTCGATGATGTCCTGGAGGCGGTCGATGGCGTCCTGGTACTTCGTGGTGTCCCAGACCCAGAGGATCTTGCTGCCGCTGGCCAGGATGTCCTTGGCCTCCTGGTAGAGCTGCTCCGCCGACGGCACCTCTCCGAGCTCGGAGGCGTCCGGGCCGCCGCCACAGCCGCCGAGCGCCAGACCGACCGTCAGGAGCACCGCGCCGGCGCCGCGCCGGGCCGTCCAGCGGCCCTCGCCGCTCTCGCCGCTGCCGTCGAACACTGCCTTCGCCATGGCTCTGCCCCCAAGGTGCGACGGAGCGAGCCTACCCGGTCCCTCCTGCCCCTGCTACGGTCCGCCCCCCGGGACGGGAGGACACCCCATTCTGCTCCGAGACGCGATCCGCACCCTGAAGCTCGACCGCCGCCTGGCCACCCGGCGCGGCTGGATCGAGGAGGCCGAGCTGACCCGCGCCCTGGCCGAGCTGCCGGACGTGAGGGCGAAGGCCGCCGAGCCGGCAGCGCCCCCGGCGGCGTCCGCCGAGGAGCCCCCCGCGAATTCATAACTCCTTGCGGGAGCAAGGCTTCTCCCATACGGTGAAGCCGTGATCAAGGAGAAGTTCGGCGCACGGCTGGACCGCCTGGTGCAGGCGGCCTTCCCGTTCCTCTTCTGGCGCCCCCTGAACCCGAACCTGCTGTCCGTGCTCGGGGCGCTGGTCTCGGTGGGAGCGGCGTCGGCGTTCCTGGCCGGCCACCTGCGCACCGGCGGCTGGCTGATGATCGCGAGCGGCTTCTTCGACCTGGTCGACGGGGCGGTGGCCCGCCACAACGGCACGGCGTCGACCTTCGGGGCCTTCCTGGACTCGACCCTCGATCGGCTGGTCGACATGGCCGTCCTCGCCGGGATGATCATGTACTACGCGGGACACGGCTCGCCGGGGATCGCCCTGGTGGCCGGCGTCGCCCTCGTGTCGAGCGTGCTCGTCTCCTACGCGAAGGCGCGGGCGGAGGTCGTGATGAGCCGCCTCGACGCCGGCTTCTTCGAGCGCGGCGAGCGGATGGGCATCCTCTCCCTCGGCGCCGTCACGGGCTACCTGCCGATCGCCCTCGCGATCGTCGCCGTCGGCGCGAGCGCGACCGCGCTCCAGCGCATCGCGATCGCGCACCGCGAGATGGCGAAGATCGACGCCGCGGCGCGGGTTCCGGAGGGTCCGTGAGCGCGGAGCAGCAGGGCGAGCGGGGCTTCGTCGTGGTGGACAAGCGCGGCGCCGGTGCCGACGAAGCCGCGCAGCCCGCCGCCGAGGCCGAGCGCGCTCTGCCGAAGCCGGACTTCGCTGCGCTCGCGATCTCCCTCGGTCACTCGGCGCTCTTCCACCTCGGCCTGGTCGTCGACCCCCAGACCGGGCAGAAGGGCGCGAAGGACCTCCCGCTCGCGCGACAGACCATCGATCTCGTGGAGATGCTCCAGGAGAAGACGCGCGGCAATCTGACCGCCGACGAGGCGCGCCTGCTCGAGGACCTGCTCTACGACCTCCGCGCGCGCTACGTGGAGGCCTCGAAGTAGGAGCGGGCCGCTGCGCCTCTCTGCGCCCGCCAAGATCAATCTCGGGCTCCGCATCGTCGGGCGCCGCGGGGACGGCTATCACCTCCTCGAGAGCCTGTTTCTGCCGCTCGATGCGGAGGGGCCTCTCGCCGACACCCTCGAGATCGACCTGCGCGAGACCCCCGGCGTGTCGCTCGAGGTGTCGGGTGGCGCGCCGGACGTGCCGAGCGGCCCGAGCAACCTGGCGCAGCGCGCGGCCGAGGCCTTCTTCGCTCGGGCCGGCGGTGGCGGCGCGGCCCTGCGCCTCGCCAAGCGCGTGCCGGCGGGAGCGGGCCTCGGCGGCGGCTCCAGCGACGCCGGCGCCGTGCTGCGCGGTCTGGCGTCGCTCCAACCAGGCCGGCTCCCCCCTGGGGTGCTGGGCGAGCTGGCTCTCGGTCTCGGGGCCGACGTGCCGTTCTTCCTCGATCCCCGCCCGGCGCAGGTGTCCGGAATCGGCGAGACGATCGCCCCGGCGCCGGGCGTCCCGGCGCTGCCGCTGATCGTCGCCTGGCCCGGGGTTTCCCTCGCTACGGCGGAGGTTTACCGGGCCTTCGCCGCATCCGGGCCCGCGTTGACGGGGGCTCCCCCGCCGCCTACCTTCCGGCCCCTTCCGCCCCGGCCCGGTGAGCTCGCTCGCGAAGCCTGGGCGGAGCGGGTCCGAAACGATCTCGAGCCCGCCGCCATCCGACTCTGTCCCCGCATCGCCGAGATCCGCGACGCCCTCCTGGGCGCCGGAGCGCTGGCCGCGGCCATGTCGGGGAGCGGCGCGGCCGTGTACGGAGTGTTCGAGAGCGAAGAGCGACGAGACCGGGCGATCGAGCGGCTCTCCCTGGCGGCGCCGGCGCGACTCTTCGCGACGACCACCCAGGGGTCGCCGCAGGGCGCGTGAGGGCCGACCCGCTGGGTTAGTCTCTCGCCGGCCCAGTTCTCCTGGGGCGTCGCCTAACTGGTAAGGCAGCGGCCTTTGGAGCCGCCCAATGTAGGTTCGAGTCCTACCGCCCCAGCCTCACCCGCCCCGCCGGAGCCAAGGACGACACCGCGATGCACGATCTGAAGCTCTTCACCGGCAACTCGAATCGCGCCCTGGCCGCGCAGGTGGCGAAGTACCTCGACGTCGAGGTGGGCAAGGCGGACGTCGGCACGTTCAGCGACGGCGAGGCCGCCGTCGAGATCCAGGAGAACGTGCGCGGCATGGACTGCTTCGTGCTGCAGTCGACCTGCGCCCCCGCCAACACGCATCTGATGGAGCTGCTGATCATGGTGGACGCGCTGCGCCGCTCGTCGGCGCGCCGCATCACCGCCGTGGTCCCCTACTACGGCTACGCCCGGCAGGACCGCAAGGTGGCGCCGCGCCAGCCGATCACCGCCAAGCTGGTGGCGGACCTGGTGTCGGTGGCGGGCACCGACCGCCTGCTCTGCGTCGATCTGCACGCGGGGCAGATCCAGGGCTTCTTCAACATCCCGGTCGACAACCTGTTCGCGACGCCGGTGCTGCTGCGCGCCCTGCGCGACCGCCTCGACGGCGACGTGACGGTGATCTCGCCGGACGCCGGGGGCGTCGAGCGCGCGCGCGCCTACGCCAAGCGCCTCGACGCCACGCTCGCGATCATCGACAAGCGCCGCGAGCGCGCGAACGTGGCGCAGGTGATGAACATCATCGGCGAAGTGAAGGGCCGCACCTGCGTGATGGTCGACGACATGGTCGACACCGCGGGGACGCTCACCGAGGCCGCACGCGCGCTCGCCGACGCCGGCGCCCGCGAAGTGCTGGCCGTGGTGACGCACCCGGTGCTGTCGGGCCCCGCCATCAAGCGCGTGTCGGAGTCGCCGCTGGTCGAGCTGGTGGTGACGGACTCGATCCCGCTGCGCCCGGAGGCGGCGGAGTGCGCCAAGCTGCGCGTCGTTTCGGTGTCGGAGCTCCTCGGTGAGGCGATCCGGCGCATCCACAACGAGGAGAGCGTCAGCTCGCTCTTCGTCTGAGCGGGCCGGCAGGAGGGAACCGTGGGGGAATACTCGATCGTCGCCGAGGAGCGGACCGGCACCGGCAAGGGCGCCAACCGCAAGCTGCGCGCCACCGGGCGGATCCCGGCGATCGTCTATGGGCGCGGCAAGCCCGCGCGCCAGGTGACTCTCGACCCCACGCCGCTCGCCAAGATGCTGCGCTCGGCGGACTCGGGGATCAACACGCTGATCGACCTCCGCGTCGGCGGCCAGGAGACCGTGGTGCTGGTGCGCGAGATCCAGCGCGATCCGGTGAGCGGGCGCTGGATCCACGCCGACCTCTTCGAGCTCGACCTGCAGAAGACCATCGAGGTGCGCGTGCCGCTGCACATCGTGGGCAAGCCGAAGGGCGTCGAGAACGGCGGCATCCTCGACCACCCGCTGCGCGAGGTGGAGATCGAGTGTCTGCCGCGCGCGATCCCGGACTCGGTCGAGGTCGACGTGTCGGACCTCGACGTCGGCGACTCGATCCACGTGCGCGACCTGGCGCTGCCGGAAGGCGCCACCATGCTGTCGGACGGGGATCTGGCCGTGGCGTCGGTGGTGCTGCCGAAGGCCGAGGAAGAGGCGAAGCCGGCCGAGGCGGCGGCGGTGGCCGCCGAGGCGGCGGCCCCGGGCGCTGCGCCCGCCGCGGCTGGGGAAGAATAGCCCCGAGCGCGCGTGAAGCTGATCGTCGGGCTCGGCAACCCGGGGCGGCGCTACGAGCGCACGCGCCACAACGCCGGCTTCCGGGTCACCGAGCGGCTGCGCGAGCGCTGGCGCTTCGATCCGCCCGAGACGCGCCAGGACGCCCTCTTCGCGCGCGGCCGGGTGGCGGCGCTCGGCGGGCTCGACGTCGGCGTGCTCGAGCCGCAGACCTTCATGAACGAGTCCGGCGCCCCGCTGGCGGCGGCGCTGCGCAAGCTGCCGGTCGAGGACGTGTCGCGCGACGTGCTGGTCGTCTTCGACGACGCCGACCTGCCGTTCGGCCGGCTGCGCCTGCGCGCCTCCGGGAGCGACGGCGGCCATCGCGGAATGGCGGACGTGATCGACCGGCTCGGCACCCGCGACGTGCCCCGCCTTCGTTTCGGCATCGGGCGCCCCTCGTTGCCGATGGAGACGCGCGACTTCGTGCTCGCGCGCTTCGACGCGCAGGAGGAAGCGGCGCTGACCGGCCATCTCGACCGCGCCGCGCAGGCGATCGAGTTGTTCCTGCGCGAGGGCATCGCGGCGGCGATGAATCGCTTCAACGCCGCGGAGTGCGAGGGGTAGCTCCCGGGTCCCCGAAGTTCAGTCGACCACCACGATCTCCACGCGGCGGTTGAGTTGGCGGCTGCGGAAGGAGTCCGTGGGGACCGCCGGGTCCGAGGCGCCGAAGCCGCGGGTCACGAGGCGGTCCGGGTCGATGCCCTGGGCGACCAGGTAGCGTTCGACGGACTCGGCTCGGTCTAGCGAGAGGTCGAGGGCGCCGCGGTCGCGCTCCGCCGCGTCGGCGTGGCCTTCGACGAGCACGTCGAGGTCCGGGTGCACGCGCAGGAAGTCGGCGATGCGGGAGAGGTCCGGGAGGGCCTCGCTGCGCAGCGCCGCGCGGTCGCGGTCGAAGAGGACGTCGTCGACGGTGACGACGACGCCGCGCTCCGTGTCCTCCGCGCGCAGCGCGGAGAGCAGGGCCGCGAGCTCGGCGGCGCGCAGGCCGTCGCCGTGTGCGCGCTCGTGAGCGTGACCGTCGCTGTGTAGATGGCTCCGGGGCGGCGGCGCGTCGACCCGCGCGAAGGCCTCGTTGCGGCGCGCGGTGGCGCGCGCGATCTCGACGCGGCGCGTGGCGAGGTAGGCGAGGTGGTCGACCACCTCCGGGTCGGCGTCCGCGCGGAAGGCGCGCTGCGCGCGGGCGAGCGCAGCCTCGGCCTCGCGAAGCTGGGTCGGCGCGTAGTCCGCCACGTACGCGTCGGCCGCGGCGGCGCGATACTCGGCCTCCGCGCGCTCGAGATCGGAGTTCACCGGCCCCGCGCAGGCGAGCGCGCCGGCGGTCAGAAGACCGATCCAGATGACGAGTGCTCGCTCCATTTCGGGTCCTCCCGCGCCTAGGGGCGCACCCTTTCGTCGATCACGCGCTGCAGGGCGTCGACGCTCGCCTCCACTTCGCGCGCTGCCGCGGCTGCGGTCTCGGATTCGGACCTCGCCTCGGCGAGCTGGGCGTCGACCAGGGCCTGCTCCGCGAGACGCCGAGCCCGCTCCTCGTCGCCGTCCGCGCGCGCTTCCTCGGCGCGCGCGAGCTTCTCGCGGGCGAGGGCGAGCTCCGCGGGCGCGAGCTCGGGGGCGTCGCCCGAGGCGGCGTCCCGCACGGCCAGGTCCGCCTGGGCCACGGCACGGGTGGTAGCCGGCGAGGTCTGGCAACCGAACGCGGCGCTCGCGGCGGCCAAGGCGAAGCACAGCGAGAGGCGGCGAGGCATGTGGGGCCCTCCGTTCACCTTCTCGTAGAGCAACTTTGGTGCCAAGCATGGGGCTGCTCTCCGCGCACCGCGCGCGCGCGGATCCCCAACGGGGCTTTCCTCTGTAGAAAGCGCAACGCGCGCTACGCTCCGCGACGCTCATGAGCTTCGCCAAGAGTCCGAGCCTCGCCGGCCGCCTGGTGGCGCCCTTCGTGCGGTTCGCCGCGCTCGAGGCGTCGAGCGCCATGGTGCTGCTGGCGGCGTCCGTGACGGCGCTCGTCGCCGCCAACTCGCCGCTCGGGCCCGCGTGGGAGCGGCTCTGGCAGACGCCCCTCTCGCTCTCCTTCGGGGAGGGCTTCGCTCTCTCGCTACCGCTCGTCGCGTGGGTGAACGACGCGCTGATGGGCGTGTTCTTCTTCGTGATCGGGCTCGAGATCAAGCGCGAGGTGCTGGCGGGCGAGCTGTCCTCGCTGCGTCGTGCCCTCTTCCCCGTAGCGGGCGCGCTGGGCGGGATGCTGGTGCCCGCGGCGGTCTACGCGGCGTTCCACCAGGGAGAGCCGACGATCCGCGGCTTCGGCATTCCGATGGCCACCGACATCGCCTTCGCGGTCGGCGCGCTGGCGCTGCTCGGCTCGCGGGTCCCCGGTGCGCTGCGTGTCTTCCTGCTCGCCCTCGCCATTGCCGACGACCTGGGCGCCGTGACGGTGATCGCGGTCTTCTACACCGAGACGATCCACCTCGACTCGCTGGGGCTCGCGGCGCTCGGCCTCGCGGCCTGCTGGGCGCTGAACCGCGCGGGGGTGCGCTCGCTGCTTGTCTACCTCGCGGTCGGCGCCTTCGTCTGGTTCGAGACGCACCACTCCGGCGTCCACGCCACCATGGCCGGCGTGGCGCTCGGCTTCCTCACGCCGTCGGGTCGCGACGACGACGACCACGAGACGCTCGTCGAGCGCGGTCGCGATGCGCTGGAGCGCCTCGGGCGCGTGCTGCGCGGCGAGGACGACGACCACGGCGACGACCTGCACGGCCACGCGCGCCACGAGGCGCTGCGCGAGCTGCGCACGATCGGCCGCGAGGCGCTCTCGCCCCTCGACTACCTGACCAACGAGCTGGCGCGCTGGGTCGCGTTCGTGATCATGCCGGTCTTCGCGCTCGCCAACGCCGGCGTCGCCATCGGCGTGGAGATGCTGTCGGACCCGGTCGCCTCGCGGGTCGGGCTCGCGGTGGCCCTCGGCCTGCTGGTCGGCAAGCCGCTCGGCATCACGGTGCTGAGCTGGCTCGCGGTGAAGGCCGGGGTCGCGGCGCTTCCGGCGGGCGTCTCCTGGGGAGCGATCGCCGCGACCGGCCTGCTCGCGGGGATCGGCTTCACGGTGTCGCTCTTCGTCACGTCGCTCGCCTTCGACGATCCGCTGCTGGTGGCCGGCGCCAAGCTCGGCACCCTCGGCGGCTCGCTGCTCGCGGGCGTGCTCGGGCTGGCGGTGCTCTCGCGGGTGCTTCCGCCCCGCGCCTCCGCGTGAGCTGGGTCGACGAGCTCCGCTCGGGAGCGGGCGTCCGGCGCGCGCCTGACGTCTCGCTGAGCGCGCCCCGCCTGCTGCTCGGGAGCTTCGCCGCGCTGATCACGGTCGGCACCCTGGGGCTGCTCTTGCTGCCGCGCGTCTACGAGGGAGAGCCGCTCGGCGTCGTCGACGCGCTCTTCACCATCACCAGCGCGGTTTGCGTCACGGGGCTCACGGTGGTGGACACGGGCACCACCTTCAGCGCGCTCGGCGAGGCCTGGGTGCTGCTGATGATCCAGCTCGGCGGCCTCGGCATCCTCACCTTCGCGGCCCTCGCCGCCGCGGCCCTCGCGGGCCGCTCGAGCCTGGCGATCGAGGAGGCCGCCGCCGGCCCCGCGTCGGTGCTCCCGGCGGGCGGGCCGACGGCGCTGGTGCGGGTGATCGTAGTGGGCACCCTCACGGTGGAGGCCGCCGGCGCGCTGCTGCTGTTCGCGCTCTTCCTGCCGCGCTTCGGACCGGAAGGCGCGGCCTGGATGGCGGTGTTCCACGCGGTGTCGGCCTTCTGCAACGCAGGCTTCGCGCTGCTCGGCGACAACCTCGTCAGCTTCCGCGAATCGCCGGGAGTGCTGCTCGTCGTGGGGGGGCTGATCGCGATCGGCGGCATCGGCTTCCCGGTGATCGAGGACCTCCGCCACCGCCTGCGCGGCCGCCGCCGGCGCCTCACCACCCACACCCGGTTGACCCTCCAGACGACGGGCGTGCTGGTGGTGCTGGCGACGCTGCTGTTCCTCGCCTTCGAGCGCCAAGAGACCCTGGAGGGCCTGGGCTTCGGCCACCAGCTCGTCAACGCCCTGTTCATGGCGGTGACTCCGCGCACGGCCGGATTCAACACCGTCGACTACAACGGCATCGCGAACCCCTCGCTGCTGCTGACCATCGGCCTGATGTGGATCGGCGGCTCGCCGGGCTCGACGGCGGGCGGCGTCAAGACGACGACCGTGGCGCTGCTCGGGCTGCTGCTGCTCGCGCGGCTGCGCGGCGAGCGGGCGGTCTCGAGCGGCGGGCGCACGATTCCCGACGAGACGCTCCAGCGCGCCGTCGGCCTCGCGGTGGGCTCGGTGCTGCTGCTCGCCTCGTTCGTGTTCGCGCTGATCCTGACGGAGCTGCCCGGCCAGGTCGTCGCCGACGACCGTGCGCACTTCATCCGCCTGGTCTTCGAGGCGCAGAGCGCGCTCGGCACCGTCGGGCTCTCGATGGGCGTCACGCCGGAGCTCTCGTCCGGCGGCAAGCTGCTGGTCGTGGCCTTGATGTTCCTCGGACGCGTGGGCCCGCTGGCGGTGCTCGGCGCCATGGCCATCCGCGGCCAGCGGCGGGTCGCCATGCGCTATGCCCACGAGGACGTCCTGGTCGGCTGAGCGCGCGCTTCGGCGCGGGAGGGAAGATGCGTCGCATCGTCGTCGTCGGACTCGGCAACTTCGGGGTCTGGGTCAGCCGCACGCTCGTCGAGCTCGGCCACGAGGTGATCGCGATCGAGCGCGACGGCGCGCTGGTGGATCGCTTCGCCGAGTGGACCACCCGCGCGGTGCAGGGCGACGCCACGGACTCGGCCGTGCTGACGCGCGCCGGCGCCCGCGGTGCGGATGCGGCGGTGGTGGCGACGGGCGAGGACCTGGCCTCGACCATTCTCGCCACGCTGGCGCTCCGGGACCTCGGGATCCGCGAGATCTACACCAAGGTCTCGAGCGTGAACGAGGCCCGCGCCCTCGAGGCGCTCGACGTCACCGACGAAGTCTTCCCCGAGCGCGAGGCCGCCATCGCGCTCGCGCACCGCCTCACGTCGAGCGGCGTGCTCGGCTACCTGCAGCTCGCGCCCGGCTCCTCCATCCAGGAGATGGCGATCCCGCCCGACTGGATCGGCAAGTCGCTGCTCGAGATCGCGCCGCGCGAGAAGCTGGGCATCCAGGTCGTCGGGGTCCGCTGCGCGCTCTCGGACACCGTGACCGTCCCTCCCGATCCCACGGCGCCCCTCAAGGACTCCGACGCCGCCATCGTCGCCGGCCCCGACGACAAGCTCCGGCGCCTGCACGGGAAGCGCGAACAATGATCGAATTGACTGGGTCAAGGCCGTATATTGTATATCTATAATGTCAATATTGTCTGGATTGACGGGGCATTGACCCCGTCCTAGCCTTCGATCCATGGCTACCGCCAGCCCGCAGTCCGACCCGCTCTACCAGCAGATCGCCGAGCGCCTGCGCGCCGACATCGCCGCCGGCAGCCTGGCGGCGGGCTCGCGGCTGCCGACGATCCGCGCGCTGGCGGCGCAGCTCGGCGTGAACCGCGACACCGTCGCCCTCGCCTACGACGCCCTAGCCCGCGAGGGGCTGGTCGAGGCGACGGTCGGGCGCGGGACGTTCGTGCGCGCGGATGCCCCGGCGCCCGCGGCCTTCGAGCCGAAGCTCTCGGCCGGCGTCGAGCGGCTGCTCGAGCTGGAGCGGGGCCGCGTGCGCTACGCCGCGCCCGCCGGTGTCGTCCCGCTCCACTCGCTGGTGCCGGATCCCTCGCTCTACCCCGTCGACGAGTTCCGGCGCGCGCTGAACCGCGTGCTCGCGCGGGGCGGCCGCGAGCTGCTGAGCTACGCCGGCCCCCAGGGCCACGCGGGCCTGCGCCAGGTGCTCGCCGAGCGCCTGCAGGCGACCGGCATGGACGTGGCGCCCGGGGGACTCGCGCTGACCCAGGGCGCGAGCGAAGGCATCGCCCTCGCGCTGCGCCTGTTCGCGAGCCCGGGCGAGACCATCGCCGTCGAGGAGCCCACCTACCACAACGTGCTCGCGGTGCTGGTTTCGCTCGGCCTGCGCGCTGCGCCGGTGCCGATGCGCGACGGAGCGGCGGACCTCGCCGCCCTCGAGCGGGCGCTGGAGCGGCCCGAGGTGAAGGCGTTCTACACGATGCCCACCTTCCACAACCCGCTCGGCACCAGCACGCCCCTGGCGCACCGGCGCGCGCTGCTCGCTGCGGCGGCGCGGGCGGGCAAGCCCGTGATCGAGGACGCCTACGAGATGGACCTCCGCTTCGCAGGCCGGCCGCTGGCGCCGCTCGCGGCCCTGGACGGGGCGGGGCTGGTGGTGCAGCTCACCTCGTTCTCGAAGTCGCTGTTCCCCGGCGCCCGGGTGGGCGCCATCGCGACGCGCGGGCGCGCCCTCGACGGGATCGTGGCGCTGAAGCACGCCAGCGACCTCGGCGGCGCGCTGGTGCTCCAGGCGGCCCTCGCGGAGTTCGTCGGCACCGGCGGCTACGACCGCCACCTCGCCAGGATCCGCCGGGCGCTGCGCGAGCGTCGCGACGCGCTGCTGGAGGCGCTCGCCGCCGAGATGCCCGAGGGCACGAGCTGGACCCAGCCGGAAGGCGGCCTCCAGCTCTGGGTCGACCTGCCGGGCGGCGTCGACACCGCCGCGCTGCTGCCCGAGGCGCTGCGCGAGGGCGTGCTGTTCGCCCCGGGCTTCCAGTTCCGCCACGACCACCGGCCCTCGAGCGGGCTGCGCCTCTCCTACGCCCAGGCCGACGCGGCGGCGCTGCGGCGCGGCGTCGCCAGCCTGGCGCGCGCGCTGCGCGAGCGCCTGCGCGGCGGCCGCGCGGCCGAGCGCGAGCCCCTGGCCTTCGTATGAGCCCGCGCGAGCGCGTGCGGCTGCAGTGAACCCGGCGTCGCCCCGCGCGACGCCTCGAGGAGAAGCGAGATGAGCAAGCAGCAGAAGGGCAACGGGAACGGCGCCGGGCGCACCGGCGCCGACGCCTACGAGCTCAAGGTGGGGCTCGCCGAGATGCTGAAGGGCGGCGTGATCATGGACGTCACCACGCCCGACCAGGCGAAGATCGCCGAGGACGCCGGCGCCTGCGCGGTGATGGCCCTGGAGCGCGTGCCCGCCGACATCCGCAAGGAAGGCGGCGTGGCGCGCATGTGTTCGATCGCGGTGATCGAGGGCATCCAGCGCACGGTGTCGATCCCGGTGATGGCCAAGGTCCGCATCGGCCACTTCGTGGAGGCGCGCGTGCTCGA
>Ga0105107_10000182_pt1 | contig 36170 bp, 23 predicted proteins | sample PPLLaktember2015_6_FD_79335 | JGI IMG/M metagenome (GOLD analysis project Ga0105107, IMG submission 79335) | Freshwater sediment microbial communities from Prairie Pothole Lake near Jamestown, North Dakota, USA - PPLs Lake P8 Core (1) Depth... | ecosystem: Environmental > Aquatic > Freshwater >...
ACCGGCACGGGAACATGAGCGGCGGGCAGGCGGGCCGCGCGTGCACTTCGCGCGCTCCCGCTTCCCAGAGCTTCTTCACGGTGAAGTTCTTGAGCTGCGTTCCCCGGACGATCGAGTCCTCGCATATCACGATGCGCTGCCCCTTGATGATATCCGCGTTGGGAATGAGCTTCATCTTCGCGACGAGGTCGCGCGTCTCCTGAGAGGGAGGCGTGTAGCTCCTCCCGTAGCCGGGCGTGTACTTGACGAGCGGGCGCCGGAAGGGCTTTCGAGATTCCATCGAGTAGCCGAGCGCGTGCCCGATCCCCGAGTCGGGGATGCCCGCCACGAGATCAACCTCGATGTCGCGGTCCCGCCGCGCGAGGCACTGGCCGCAGCGCTCGCGCACGGTCTCGACGTTGATCCCCTCGAAGCTCGACGTCGGAAAGCCCGTATAAATCCACAGAAACGAGCAGATATGATTCGCGCTCTCTCCGGCGCGCGCCTGTCGCATTCCGTTCTCGTCGATCACGACGATCTCTCCCGGATCGAGGTACTTCACGATCTCGAAACCGAGGTTCGCGAAAGCGCTCGTTTCGGAGGCCACGGCCCAATCTCCGTTGCGCCGCCCGACTGCGAGGCTCGAGTATCCCATGCGGTCCCGCGCCGCGTAGATCCCGTCGGCGTGGAGGAGGAGAAGCGAGCACGAGCCGTCGATCGACTCGAACATGTGCTCGATGCCGTCGACGAGACTCGTCCCCCGCGTGATGAGCTTCGCGGCGAGCTCGGTGAGATTGACGAACCGGTTCCCGCCGACCTCGCTGAAGGAAGCGCCCTCCCGGAGGAGCTCATCGGTGAGCTCCCGCGCGTTATCGATGAAACCGTCCGTCGCGATACAGTACGGGCCGAAGCGTGAATTCAGGTAGATCGGCTGCTCGTCGAGGGCGCTGATGACGCCGATGCCCTTTCCCCCCCGCATCCGCGGGCGGTCTTCGAAGAATTTCGATTTGAACTGACTCTGGCTGATATTGTGTATCTGGCGAACAAAAGCGTCTCCGAGCACCGCCACGCCGCCGAATTGCGTTCCCAGATGGGAATGGTAGTCCGTTCCGTAGAAGAGGGTGTCGAAACAATCATTCCTGGAAACGATTCCGAAGAGCCCGCTCACGCCGTACCTCCAATGTGCCGGAGAGTCGATCTGGGTTCGCGATCGCGCGAAGTACGAGGGGATAATATCGATTCGTCCCCCATTTCTCAACGATAAATAATGCTTGTTACGGATAAAAATGAACATTTAGAGTACGGGGGGGCGCCGAGGCCCCTGCCTATGATACGGATGACAAAAGAACCGATTCCGAGCGCGGTCGCCGGGGAAGCCGCCTGCCGGCTCCCTTCGCCCGAGATTCTCCCGAGGCGCACGCTCTACCTCCTGCTCCTCTTCCTCTGTATCGTCCCGTACCGGGGAATCGTTGACAATTGGCTCTTTAACGATGACTTCTCGTGGCTCAAGGCCGCCCGGTTCGACATGGCGCCGGGGAATGTCCTCGGCTTCCAGGTCGTCGAGTTCTTCCGTCCGCTCGTCAATCTCTCCTTTTTCGCGATTGAAAAGGCATCCCCCGGGAACATCCCTCTCCATTATGCAGTGAACATCGGGCTCCATTTTCTATGCACGCTCCTCGTCTATCACCTCGTGAGAAACCTCTTCGGACAGGCAAAGCTCGCCGCCGCGGTGGCCGCCCTTTTCGCGGTGACGAGCGTTCATGCCGCCGCAATCCAATGGATCAGCGCGCGGACGACGCTCCTCTCCGCTTTCTTTCTTCTCGCATCAATGAACCTTCTCGTTTCACGCTCCGGCGCGTATCCCCTGCGCCTCGCGGGGTCGATCGGCCTCTATGTGCTGGCCCTCGCCTCGAAGGAAGAAGCGATTTGCGCCCTGTTTCTCGTTCCGTTCCTCGCGATCGTGAAGGGACGGGATCCCGCCCGCAGGGGCCCCGGCCCCGGCACAACCGCCGCGTTCACGGCCGTATCGGCAGCGTATCTTATTATGAGATATGGCGTTATGGGCGGGTTTCTCAGGGATAACTGGGGGCCCGGCGCGCATGCGGCTCGAAACCTCGGGGGGGGATTCATCTATCAGCTCTATCCATGGCCGATCTTCTCCCTGTTCCACCCGCAGGGGAGCTACCTTCCGGCCCCCGCGAACCCGCTCGCGCCGGAGATCGTTGCGATTCCACTCATCGCCGTGATTCTTGCGGCGGGCTGGGTTGCGAGAAAATCATACGCGGTGAACCTCGCCTCCGGCTGGGCCCTCCTTACGCTCCTGCCGCAGTCTTTTTTCCGGTACCGCTTCTTTTCCACGGAGTCGATCAGCCAGAACAGATACTACTATGTCTCCTCCGTCGGAACGACGCTCCTCATCGTTCTCTTCCTTTCGATACTCTGGAGCGAGAGATCGCGGCTCAGGCAAGCTGTTGCGATTCTCGTCTTTGTAATCCTCTGCGGCGGCTCTCTGGTGAGGGATGTGCGGCTCGAGAGGAAATGGGATGATTTCACGAGAATGTACCGCGGCGCCGTCGCGGCAATCGTCGAGGAGTGCGATAAATTTCCCGGCATCACAAGACTCGCCGTCGAGAATCCTCCCCTCGCGTTTCCCTATCTCGGGGATGCGCTCGCCCTCGAGCGCCCCGCATGGAATGCAATCGAGATCAAGGGCGGAAGACCCGAGGCGGAAAGATACGCCCCCTGCATCTATATATCGTATACGGGAGAAAGCGTTAAGCGCATGCGGCTCGAGATGATCAAAGGCGGGAGCCGAGCTCCCGCGGCCGGCGAGGCAGGCGGAAGATGAAGAGATACACGATCACGGGCGAATGGCAGGGTTCGAGGCTCGACAGGTTCATCCGCGCCTCGATGCCGGGAACGCCGTTCGGCATCACTCAAATCCTCATGCGCAAGGGCCTCATATTCCTCAACGACGAACGGGCCACGGGGAATGTCAGGTTGAACGCAGGCGATATCGTTGCCATCAACATCTCCGAGGTCGATGAAAACGGCCGTTCCGGAGGCCCCGCGCCGCGCAGGACGAAGGTCGCAGGCGTCATCGGCAAGGACATCCCCGTCATCCACGAGGACAATTTCCTGCTCGTCATCAACAAACCGGCGGGGCTCGTCGTCCAGCCGGGAAACAGGAAAGAAAAGGGTTCGCTCCTCGATCTGCTCGAGGATTACCAGCGCAAGCAGGAGGCAGCGCGGCGCCGGAAGATCGCCGGCGAAGAGGAGCATCCGTTTCGCTACACCCCCGTTCACCGTCTCGACCGGCAGACGAGCGGCGTCCTCCTCGTCGCGAAGACACGGAGCGTCGCGCGCGCTCTGAGCCGATCGATCGCGGAGGGACATCTTATCAAAACGTATCTCGCCCTCGTCGAGGGCGTTCCCATGCGCGAGGCGGATATGATAGATACGCCGCTCCTCACGCGGAAGGGGAAGCGGTCGCACTCGACACCCGCATCAGGCGGCAAAGGGGCGGTCACACGATATACGCTCGCCGAAACGCTCCCCGGGGGATACGCGATCCTCAGCGTCACGATACTCACCGGGCGCACGCACCAGATACGGGCCCACCTCGCCTCGATCGGACACCCGATCGTCGGCGACACCGAATACGGCGCGCATGCGAGCGCCCCGGGCGGGAGAATACTGCTCCATGCCTGGAAAATCAGCTTTCGGCACCCGGAAACGAAAGAAGTCACGGAGGCGGTCGCGGCGCCGCCGGAGGAATTCCGGATCAAACCCGAGTAGAGGAGGTCCCATGGACAAGGAACTGATGAAGGCTTCCCTGATCGCACTCAAGGATTGCCTCAAACTGCAGAAGGGCGAATCGCTTCTCATCGTGACCGACACGAAGCTCCGCACGATTGGCGAGTCCCTGCGTGCGGCGGCGATCGAGCTCGGAAACGACCCCGTGCTCATGAAGATGGAGGTGAGGAGCCGCGACGGCGAGGAGCCGCCGGAATCCGTCACCCACGCGATGATGCACAGCGCGGTCGTCATCGCGCCGACGGCGAGATCGCTCACGCATACGGCGGCCCGGCGGGAGGCATGCAAGGCAGGCGCCCGCGTGGCGACGATGCCGGGCATCCTCCGCGAGACGATGATTCGATGTCTCAACGCCGATTACTACGCGATCGCCGAGAGGACGAAGCGCGCGACTGCGGTGCTCACCGGGGGCTCCGTCCTCCACGTAACCTCGAAAGCGGGAACTGACATCACACTGCCCATCCGGGGGATAAAGGCGATCGCCTCGACGGGGCTCATCCACGAACCCGGCTCGTTCGGCAATCTCCCTTCGGGGGAGGCCTACCTCATGCCCGTCGAAGGCGCCTCGGAGGGAGTTTTTGTCGTCGACGGGTCGATGTCGGGTATCGGGAACCTCGCCGGAAAGACCCCGATCACGATCCGCGTGAAAAAGGGCGCCGCGGTCGAGATCACGGGCGGCGCCGCGGCGAAGAAGCTCCGCGCGAAGCTCGAGCCCCTCGGCCCGAAAGCGTTCAACATCGCCGAGTTCGGCATCGGAACGAACGACGCCGCGCGCATCACGGGCTCCATTCTCGAGGACGAGAAGATCATGGGAACGATCCACATCGCCCTCGGCAACAACATGTCGATGGGAGGCACGGTCGATGTGCCCGTTCATCTCGACGGGATCGTAAAGAGCCCCACGGTGGAGCTCGACGGAAAGAAGATCATGGATCGCGGGAAGCTGCTCCTCGCGTAGCGGAAAGGGACCGGCCGCGGACCGGCATGAGAGAGGCGGCCAGCCCTCGCGGACCGGGATCCGAAAAGGAGCCGCCCCCCGCGGACCTACATAAGAAAAAGGGGCCGCCCCGTGGGGCGGCCCCTCGCATTGACATTCGCGCGCGTTCCCTATCGCATCGCCCTGAGCCGCGCGATACGGTCTTGAATCGGCGGGTGCGTGCTGAAGAGCCCGCTCACGCGCTTCTCGAACGGTTTGATCGGATTGACGATATAGAGGTGCTGCGTGGCGCGGTTCGCCACCTCGAGCACTTCCCGGTCGCCGGATATCTTCTCGAGCGCCGAGGCGAGGCCTTCGGGATACCGCGTGAGCCGCGCGGCGGAAGCGTCGGCGAGATACTCCCGCTGCCGCGACACCGCGAGCTGGAGGAGCTTCGCGGCGATCGGCGCGAGAATCGCGAGCACGATCGCGAGGATCACGAGAATCGCCCCCGCGCCTCCTCCCTCATCGTTATTGCGGCGGCGGCTCCTCCCCCCGCCCCAGAAGAAGCTCCTCAGGAAGAAGTCGCTCATCATCGCGATCGATCCGACGAGGATCCCCACCATCGTTGCATAGAGAATATCGCGGTTTCCCACGTGCGAAAGCTCGTGCGCCATGACGCCCTGGAGCTCGTCGCGTTTCAGCTTCTGCATGAGCCCCGTCGTGATGGCGACGGAGGCGTGCTTCGGATCCCGGCCTGTCGCGAATGCGTTCGGCGCGGTGTCATCGATCACGTAGACCGCGGGCATCGGGAGCCCGCCCGCAATCGAGAGCTCCTCGATGACGTTGAAGAGCTGCGGATAGTCCTTCTTTTCAATGCGTTTCGCGCGGCTGATCGCGAGCACCATCTTGTCGCCGCTGAAATACGCGACGAGCGACATGACGAGGGCGAGCAGAAAAGCGATTGCGACGCCCACGTAGCCGGACCCCCAGTAGTTCCCGAGCAGGTAGCCGAGCGTGACGAAAAACGCCGTGATCAACACGGTGAGAAAGAAGGAGTTCCGCTTGTTCTCCGCCGTTGATGTGTACAGATTGCCCATGATAATCTCCTGACGGCACCCCCTCGCGCGCCGCTGGCGGGGTTCCGCGGCCGTCGTTCATCCGGCGGCCGGCACGACCCGATCGTCTTACGTGAAGCTCACCTTCGGCGCCTTCTTCTCGGCCACATCCTCGAGCTCGAAGAAATCGCGCGGCTTGAAGTTGAAGGCGGTGGCGAAGATGTTCGCCGGAACCTGCGCGATCCGCGTGTTGTAATCGAGGGCGACGTCGTTGTAATTCTGGCGCGCGAAGGAAATCTTGTTCTCCGTCGAGGCGAGCTCTTCCTGGAGCGCGAGCATGTTCTGGTTCGCCTTGAGGTCGGGGTAGTTTTCGGCGACGGCGAAGAGGGTGCGCAGCGTGCTCGTGAGCATGTTTTCCGCCTTCGCCTGTTCCTTGACGCCGGTGACATCGATCGCCTGCTGCCGCGCCTTCGTCACGTTCTCGAGCACTTCGCGCTCGTGCTTGAGGTATCCCTTCGCCGTCTCGACGAGATTCGGAATGAGGTCGTACCGCCGCTTGAGCTGCACATCGATCTGCGCCCAGCTGCTGTCGCACCGCTTCCTGAGAAGCACGAGATTGTTGAAGATGCCTATCGCGATGAGCGCGAGGACGACGACCACTATCAACAGTATCAGCAAACCGCCCATTTCCAAGCCTCCATTCGAATGCGCTCCCTTTCCGGCATGCATCGAGACCGGAGAACATCGGCTCTCCGGCCCCTTTCCCTAGCATACTTCCGTACGAGAGGCGCCGTTTGCTGCAAATACTAATAGAAACCAGGGGGAGACGCAAGGTCAACCGGACGTCGGGAGGTCCCCTGGCGCCGCTTTCCGCGCGGCTCGCCCGCATGGCCGCGCGTGCGTGAAAGCGACATTCGCGAAGCGCGGGAGCGCTCTTGCGCAACAGGCATCCCTCAAGAGGGACCCGGAAACGCAAGTCTCCTATCTATGGCATAATGAGAATGCCCCCGCCTCGATCGAGCAGCCGGAATCAGGCATACCCGAACTGTATTGGATTAACATACAACGAGTTATATCCGGCGCCATGGGGGGGAACCCTCATGGCACATAGTATGCTGAAAGACCTGCACAGAGGGGACAGCAGGATTTGAAACATGGAAAGGCAAAGGAGGTCCTGAGATGAGGAAGGTTTTCGCGCTTTGTATGGGGCTCATCCTTCTCTCGATGCTCGCAGCTTGCTCGAGCGATGATACCCCGACGCCGCCGAAGCCGCACCCGAGTGATCTCGAGATCACGACGGCGGCGGTCCCGGCCGGCTGCACATGCACTCCCTACAATACGATGCTCGCGGCGTTGGGCGGCACCGCGCCCTACACGTGGAGCCTCGCCGCCGGCAGCGATCCGCTCCCGGCAGGCGTCACGCTCTCGGCCGAAGGCAGACTGCTCGGCATCGTCGACGACATCGGCAGCTACAGCTTCAGCGTTCGCGTGACCGACAGCTCGGCCGAGCCGAAATGGGTCGAGAAAGACTTCACGATGGATGTCACCGTGCCCGTGAACCCGTCGATCGCCATCTTCTTCGACGGCAGCGCGAGCGTGTGCAGCACAAGCACCTCGTCCTTCACGCCGGTCGACTGCTACATGTTCATCATGCTCGACAACAGCGACCTGGCGTGCGCGCAGGCGACCGAGTTCAAGCTTCGCCTGACCGACATCAACGGCGCCGATCTCGAAGCGGGCGTGCAGTACGGACTCTGGGGCGCGCCTGTGTTCCCGGACTTCGTCGTGGCGACAATCGGCGAAATGTTCAACGGCATCGCGATGAGCTTCAACCGGCCGGTATTCGGCCCCGATCCCATCCTCATCGCTTCGTTCAAGATTACGCTGTTCGAAGATATCGACAATCTCGCCTTCAAGTTCGAGGCGAACCAGGGCGGCTACCTCGCGGTCGTTTCGTGCGTCGAGGGCTTCCCGATCGTCGAGGTCGGTGGACGCCAGTCCGCCGTCAACTACTAAGATTGACGAAGCCTGATAGACTCTGATGAGATTCGGCCCCCCTGGGAAAGCGCGAAGGCGCTTCCCGGGGGGCCTCTGTTTTCAGTGCCGCATGCGCGGGTGCTGCCGCGGCGCGGGAATCCGCGAGCCGGCGTCGGCCGGTGACGGTCTACCGCAAGATCTTGTTCCTGAGCCCCTCCAACAGCTTGTCCTGAACTTTGCCCCTCGCCTTCGAGAGATCGAGCGACGTGGATGGATGCTGCGTGGTGCCGCCGAGCTTGATATCGAGAACGAGATTCCCCGACGTGTCCCTCAGAAGATCGAAAATGCCCTTATATTTGTCGATATCCTTCATCTGCTGCTGCACCTCGGGGGGAATGACGAGGTGCACGACATAATCGAGCGTCCCGTCGAAGCCGAACGATCCTTTGATCGTCCAGTCCCCCCGCGATGACTTGATCTTCCAGTCGTCCGTGACGAACCGCCCGTTCTTCACCGAGAAATGCCCTGTCCAGTCGCTGAAATTGAACTTCTTGAAGGGCGTCACGTCGAATCCCTGTATCTTCGTGAGAGGTTCGATGAACTTCTCGATGCTCAGCGTGCCGTTCGTCGAGAGAGCGTTTCCCGCGGCCGTGAGGGCCATGAGGGAATTGATGCCGGCGCCCGTTACGGTGGAGGCATTCGATTTGAGGGTGAATGTCCCCTGAACGAGGCTCCCGAATGAATGGATCCTCGAGAGCGCCTGATCCGCCTCCACACCGTTGGCGGAAAAATCGAAATCCGTCGATATGCGCTTGCTCGATCGGAGATCGGAGCTCACGACCGCTGCGCCCCTGCCCCCGGCGTAAGCGAAGGTCGCGGGTTCCACTCTGATGCGGCCGTCGCGAATCGTGCCCTTCGCCTCGAGCTTCGTGATGACCGCCTCGCGCGAGATGACGGAGTCGAGCTTGGCTGTAAATGAGGTGTTCTTGAGAAAGAGAACGGCGCCCGAGGCGCCCCCTCCCGCAGCGCTTCCCGCCGCGGCAGGCTGCGCCCCTGCCGCGCCCGCGGGGGCTTGCGCCTTCCCTTCGCCCTTCGCGCCGAAGAGTGGTTTCTGGAAGGGCCGAGCGTCGAAAGTACGTCCCGCGATCTCGAGCCGGACGACGGGGACGTTCACCATCCGGTCGAGAATCGGCCCGAGATCGGGAGGGGTCGTCTGCCCCGACGCCTGGAGAGCGCGCGCGATGAGGAGGAGCTCGGCCGAGGCGGGCATGATATTCAGCAGTGATCCGTCAAATTCATATGGGCTCGACCCGATCATGAACTCTCCCGAGAGCTTCGTGACATCCGGCCCGGAGAGTCTCGCCTTCGCTTTGAGCGCGGAAACGCGTATCGGCGCCGCGGCCGCTTGAGCGGCGCTTCCGGCGGCTTCCGCGGCATCCTCGGCTGCTCCCTCAGCGGCCCCGGCGAGCGCCGTATTGCTCCGCACGAGGAATTCGCCCCCCTCGATCTCAAATTCGCCTTCGAGTTTCACTGCGCGCCAGGCGACGCCTATCTCCGCCGGCGTCACCGGCTTCGACGAGCTCGGGAAGAGACCCTGCCAGGCGAGCACGGGACCCTGCCCCTTGAAATCCCCCTTCGCCTTGGCGATTGATGCGGTCTCCCCCGCCTCCACGGCGAGATCCTTGACCGTGCATTCAAACGATACGCCCATCGCGAGGGGCTCCCGAACGAGACCCTCGATCGTGGCGTTGAATGCGAATGTCCCCTGCGATATCTCGGGGCGCGCCGCAGGTGCAGCGCTCTTTGTCGGACGAACCTTCTTGGGCGAGAGCTCGTCGAGCTTGAATTCCCTCGCCTTCGCGAGAACCGGCGCGAGCGGCCTTTCATCCCCCTCGATCGACAAGGTGAATCGCGGCGCCGTCTTCATGTTGACCACTTCACCCTTGATCTTCGCCGTGACGAGGTCCGCCCAGGCCACCTCTGCGTCCTCGACGGCGAGCCGCGTGAATTCCGCGTCGGTCTCCAACCGGCCGTCAAAGGCGATGCTTTCGAGAGCGATCGCGGGCGGGCGTCCGTACGCCGAGACGAGGAGGGAATCGACGAGCACCTTCGCGTTCCCGGCGAATCCCGCCGCCGTGGGATTCATCCTCCCGTGCGCCTCGATCCCGCGGAGCCTCACCTCGCGCCCTTTTTTGAGACCGAGGATGGTCACCACCCCTCCCTGTATATCGGCCGCGGTGATCTCGGGCTTCCGCTTGATGAGGGAAACGAGCGACGCCTTCGCCGTTACCTTCTCGGACGTGAATGTGAGGGCGCTCGTATCGGGGAGCGTCTTCTCGAACGAGAGCGCCTCGATATCGACGCCGAAACCGAATGGAAAATTGATTCCGATGTCTCCGATCGTCACCCGGGCGTCGATCGCCTTCTCGATCCGCGGAATGATCATCGCCAGCAGCTTCTCCCTCGTGAAGAAGATCCGCACGGCGAGAGCGAGGACAACAATGAGCGCAACGATCACACCGAGTGTGATGATGAGAACGCGTCCCTTGCGAGCCATAGCCACCATCCTGTCACAACGGTTATTTCCTTGATGCCGGCAGTCGATCCCGGGCGCCCCGCGAGCCTGAGGCCCGCTTCGGCAGCCGCAACCGACTCTATCGCATCGGAAGCGGGGCTTTCAACTTGAAATGCCCCTCCCCCTCAATTAATATATTCCGGCGCTGCAAGCGCATACAAGAATCAAAGAGAAAGGATCCCGATGAAACATTTCGTCCTTGCCTGCGCGGCGGTCGTAGCGCTCGCCGCCGCGCCCCCGGGCGCTCGCGCGATCGAAGGCCGCCTCATGCGGAATCCCGACATCCACGGCGACAGAATCGTATTCACCTATGAAGACGATCTCTGGTCCGTCCCCGCGGCGGGAGGCGTCGCCGCGCGGCTCACGACGCATCCCGGCATCGAGATCTTCGCTTCGTATTCTCCCGACGGCGCATCGATCGCCTTCACCGGGAGCTACGATGGGGGAAGCGACGTGTATCTCATCCCGGCGAAGGGAGGCGAGCCGGCGCGGCTCACCTACCATCCGGCCCACGACCGTGTCGTCGGATGGACTCCCGACGGCGAATACGTTCTCTTCGTGTCGCTCCGCGGCGTCAATCCCGAGCTCTTCGGCGTCCCGCCGGGCGGGGGGCTCGAGAAGAGATACTCCCTCGACCAGGTGGCCTACGCATCCTTTTCGGAGGATGGAAAATCGGTCGCGCTCAACCGCTGGAACACCGACCGCATGAACTGGAAGGGCTACCGGGGCGGGGCGCAGCAGGATATCTTCGTTGCGGACGCGGCGGGCATCGGGTGGAAGAAGATCACCGACTGGCCCGGCTATGACAATTTTCCGATGTGGCACGGCGGACAGATCTATTTCAACTCCGACCGCGAGGATGGGCGGATGAATATCTACGCGTACGACCTCGCGAGCGGACGGACAACGCGCTGCACGAAGCACGAGGACTGGGACGTCGAGTTCCCCTCGATCGGGGGGGACCGAATCGTTTACGGCTGCCGGGGATACCTCCATGTATACGACATTGCGAAGGGGAAGGACGAGCGGCTCTCCATCGAGATCCCCTCCGACCGGTGGCAGATGCGCGACCTCTATGTGAATCCCGGCGGCTACGTGCAGGAGATCGGTCTCGGCGCGGACGGCGCCCGATGCGTTGTCCAGGCGCGCGGCGACATCTACCTCCTCGACACCGAAAAGGAGCGCGCGGCGAACCTCACGCGCACCCTCGCCTCGCGGGAGCTCATGCCGGCGCTCGCCCCGAAAAGCGACAGCGTCGCCTTTTTCTCGGACCGGACGGGAGAGTACGAGCTCTACATCGCGCCGGCGAAGCCCGGCGCGGAGTGGACGCAGATCACGAAGAAGAGCGAGACCTACTACTATCGCTGCCTCTGGTCCCCCGACGGGACGAAGCTCCTCTTCGGCGACAAGGACTATACGATCTACGTCGCGGACATCGCCTCGAAGAAGGTCGAACGGATCGACCGCTGCCTCTACCAGAAGGACAACGAGATATTCTGGGAGGTGAGCGATTACCAATGGTCCCCCGATGGCCGCTGGATCGTCTATTCGAAGGTCGACGAGAACATGAACAGCAGCATCTACGTCTACGGCCTCGAGGAGAAGAAGATCCGCCGCCTCACCGACGACCGTTTCGACGACTCGTATCCCTGCTTCGATCCCGAGGGAAAGCGCATCTACTTCCTCTCGCTCAGGAACTTCACGCCGGCGCTCGATCCCTTCATGGATAACAACGTGAACCTCGACATGTCGTACGTCTACGTCATCCAGCTCCGCGCCGGCGAGAAACCGCCGTTCGACGAGACGGGGGACGTCGAGGATTCGAAGGGCGAGGCGCGGGAGGACACAGCGAAAACCGATGTGCCGAATCCCGCCGCCATCGACTTCGAGGGTATCGAGAACCGAATTTTCCAGGTGCCTATCCCGCCCGGAACCTACAAGGCGCTCTCCGCATACGAGGGACACCTCGCGTATCTCTCGCGCAAGGGCTTCGGCTTCCCGGGCCTCGACGAGTTCTTCAATCCGAAGAGCGTCACCTCCTACGACCTCCACATCTTCGATATCGAAGAGAAGGAGGATAAGGTCGTGATCGCGGGTATCGGTTACTACGCGCTCTCGGGGGACGGAGCCAAGGCCGCCTACCTGAGCGGATTTGCCGCCGGCGTGGTGAAGACCGGAGAGTCGGCCGCGGCGGGCGACGGGGCGCTCAAATGGGGCGGCCTCGATCAGAAGATCGACGTCTTTCAGGAATATCCGCAGATCTACCGCGACGTCTGGCGGCAGATCCGCGACTTCTTCTACGATCCGAATCTCCACGGCAAGAAGTGGGATGCCGTCTACAAGAAATACGAGGAGCTCGTCCCCTTCGTCGCGACGCGCTCCGACATGAACTACATCATCGGCCACATGATAGGCGAGCTCACCGCCTCCCATGAGTACATCGTCGGGAGCGGCGGACCTTCGAGAACCTTCTACATGCGCGTGAACGTGGGGCTTCTCGGCGCCGATCTCGAGCCCGACGCAAAGGCCGGCCGCTACCGCTTCGCGCACATCATCGAGGGCGCGAACTGGAGCGAAGAGCTCCGAAGCCCGCTCCGCGCGCCGCACATAGACGTCAAGGAAGGGGATTACCTCATCTCGCTCGACGGGGATGATATAAGAACGAGCGAGAGCTGGCTGAAGCACCTTGAGAACAAGGCGGCAACGGAGATCGAGATCGGCGTGAGCTCGACTCCCGATGCGAAGGACGCGCGGACCTACCGGATCAAGCCGCTCTACGACGAGGGCGCGCTCCGCTATCATGAATGGGTCGAGAAAAATTACCGCGCCGTTCGCGAGGCGACGGGGGGCCGCGTCGGCTACATGCATCTCGCCGACATGGACGAGCTCGGGATCAGGCAGTTCGAGCAGGCCTTCCGGGCGGAACGCTACCGCGACGGGCTCATCATCGACGCGCGCGATAACGGCGGCGGATTCGTCTCGTGGTTCCTCATCGACAAGCTCGAGCGCAATCTCGAGTACCTCACCGTGACGCGCGACTTCAAACCGATGCGCTACCCGCACGGCGCGCACGCGGGGCCGATCGTGCTCCTCTGCAACGAGGGAACGGGGAGCGACGGCGAGGTGTTCACGCAGCACTTCAAGGATCTGGGGCTCGGCACCGTGATCGGGACGCCGACGTGGGGAGGCCTCATCGGCATCATCAACATGATTCCGCTCACGGACGGCGGAATGGTGACGCAGTCGAACGTCGGCTTCGCAAACCTCAAGGGGGAATGGATCGTCGAGAACCGCGGCGCGATCCCCGACATCATCGTCGAGAACGAGCCGGCCGAGTGCGTGAAGGGACGGGACCAGCAGCTCGAGAGGGCGATCGAGGTCATCACGCGGCAGCTCCGGGATACGCCTCCCCCCTCGCTCGCGCCACCGCCCTTTCCCGTGAAGTAGGATGGCAATGCGATATCTGGAACCGGTGTACCGGCCGCCGAGTGAAGCCGCCTCCCTCATTCTCCAGGTGACGGAGGGCTGCTCCCACAACGGCTGCCTCTTCTGCTACATGTACCGCGATAAAGAGTTTCGCGTGAAGCCATGGGAGCGGGTCAAAGAAGAGATCGATGAGGCGGCATCTCTCGTTCCCCACGTGCGGCGTGTCTTTCTCGCCGACGGGGATGCATTCGTCCTACCGGCCAAGTCGCTCGAACGGATTCTCGCGCACCTCTACGCGTCATTCCCCCGGCTCCAGCGCGTGACGGCGTACGCGACGCCGGGGAACCTTCTCAAGAAATCAGTGGACGAGATGCGGCTCCTCGCCGAGAAGGGGCTCAAGATCCTCTACTACGGGGTCGAGACGGGGGACCCCGAGCTTCTCGCGAAGATCGGCAAAGGCGCCACCCCCGACGAGATGGCGGAAGGGTGCCGCCGCGCGACCGAAGCGGGGCTCAAGCTCTCGATCACGGTCATTCTCGGCATCGGCGGAAAGGCGCTGAGCATGCAGCATGCGCGGAACACGGCGAAGCTCCTGAATCGGATTCAGCCCCGGTACCTCTCCGCCCTCACCCTCATGCTCGGACCGTACGAGAGCGAATATGTAGCCGCAATGGGTGCCGGTTTCGCGCTCAACTCCCCTGTCGACGACGTCGTCGAGCTCCGCGAGCTCGTGGCGGGGCTCGAAACGGACCGCTGTATCTTCAGAAGCAACCACGCATCGAACTATCTCGCGCTCGCGGGGACGCTCCTCGACGACAAGGCGCGACTGCTGGCCGAGATCGATCGTGCCCTCGAGGATCCCGAGTCGCGCCTGCGCGACGAGTGGATGCGGGGGCTCTGAGCATAATGCTCGCGCCAACAGCCGCGCCCGCGCCGAGAGGTTCACCCCCCTCGAGGCATCCCCACTCTGCCGATTATCCCCGTTGCCGCCCGCGCGATTCCTGATTATCTTATTGCTGTGGGGCAAGCGGAGGGACGAATGACATGAAAACCGTCTCAAATTTCAGCCGAGTCGGCCTTTCTGGGCTGCTCGCGGGCCTCGTCGCGATTTCAATCCTCATCATCCCCGCGTGCGATAATGAAAGCACCGAGGCTCCCGATTACGATCCGAACGGGATTCTCGTCCATTACTCCGAATGCAAGCAGTTCAAGAGCCTCGCCGCCACCGAGACGCCGCCGACCCGCGACTGCGTCGAGTACCGCTACCTCGAGCCGGGGCTCCTCATCCTCACCCACGTGAACGCCGGCTTCAACTGCTGCCCGGGGCAGATCTTCGCGGACATAACGATCCGCAACGACACGATCACGATCGTCGAGCGCGAGAGAGAGTCGGCCTGCCGCTGCCTCTGTCTCTACGATCTCGAGTATCGTTTCCCGGAGATGCCCGCCGGAACCTACACGATCAAGATTGCGGAACCGTACATCGATGCGGAGGACGTGCCCATCAATTTCACCGTCGATCTCGTCCGCTACGCCGCGGGGAGCTTCTGCGCGACGAGGGATCACTATCCGTGGGAGACGGGCGGCGGCTCGGAGGAGCCGTTCTCCTACTTCATCAGCTACCGGGGATGCGTCGCCGGGCAGTACATCCCAGCGCTGGAAACGGTGCCCCCCGATCTCGACTGCGTCGAGTATCGGGGAACGGGAACCGGCACGCTCCTCCTGAATCATTTCAACGCGGCCTTCAACTGCTGCGCGGGGCTGATCGGCGCGGCCATTACGATCTCGAACGACACGATCACGGTCGCGGAGCAGGAGGAATCGTCGCCGTGCGATTGCCAGTGCCTCTTCGAGCTCCAGTGCCGGATCATGCAGCTCGATTCGCGCCGGTACACGGTCAAGATCACCGAGCCATACGTTCGCCCGGGGGACGAGCAGCTCGTTTTCGGCGTCGATCCCGCCGACGCTCCGCTCAACTTCCGCGCCGCCTACCGGGATCGTTACCCCTGGCACTACGCGGGTTCATTCGAGCAGGACACAACGGCGATCGAGAAAATGCGCCGGTCGATCAGACAGTACGCCGCCTGGTACAACCACTGCAGCAGCGAGGGCGAATGCCGGTACATCGCATTCGGCGCGAAGCCGTGCGGGGGGCCCAGAGAGTACATCATCTATTCCACAGCTTACATGGACGTAGACTACTTCAGGCGCTCCGTCTGCAGATTCAACGAGATCGAGTACGCATTCAACCGCCGGTACGGTATCGCGTCTCCATGCGACGTTCCCCCCCTGCCGAATCCGGGGTGCATCGAAGGGGCGTGCGCCGACCTGAACGGGGATTAGAGCCTCTCGTCCCATCGCGTTAACCGCAAAGTGCGCAACACATTGCATCGCCGCGAGCCCCGTAGATTTGTCCTTTTTCAGTGGACAGGCAGCGGCGAATTTCATATCAATTAGGGTACTGTCGCGCAATGCTCTTGTGATCGTTTTGCTTTCATTAAAAGAACCAGGGAGGTCACGTTGGCAATCATCATCGAGGGAACCGGGCTCACGCTCGAGAAGCTCGTGCAGATCGCGCGCCACGGCGAGAAGGTGGAGATAGCCCCCGCGGCGATCGAGCGCATGAAGGCGTGCCGCGCCATGCTCGAGAAGAAGGTAAAGGCGCATGAGATCATGTACGGCGTGAACACCGGAATCGGCGAGTTCTCCGAGGTCGTCCTGAACGACGATCAGATCAAGGATTTCCAGAGATACCTCATATATAACCACGCCGCCGGCATCGGCGATCCGGCGCCGATCGAGTACGTGCGCGGCGCAATGGTCTCCCGCATCAACGTCCTCTCGAAGGGGCGCTCGGGGAACCGCCCCGAGATCGCCTTCACCTACGCCGAGATGCTGAACAAGGGCCTCACGCCTTTCGTCTGTCAGAAAGGCTCCGTCGGCGCCTCCGGCGACCTCGCCCCGATGTCCCAGATAGCCCTCCTTCTCCTCGGCGAGGGTAAGGCGTATTACCAGGGAGAGCTCCTCGAAGGGGCGGAGGCGATGCGGCGCGCCGGCATTCAGATTCCGGGCCTCGAGGCGCGCGACGGGCTGGCCGCCATCAACGGCTCGAACCTTCTCACCGCGATGAGCGCCCTCATGCTGTACGACACGAATCGCTGGCTCAAGCAGGCGGAGATCGCCGCGGCGATGACGCTCGAAGCGCTCATCGCGAATATGAAGCCCTACACGCCACTCCTCCACGAGGTCCGGGGCTTTCCGGGCGCGGTTCGATCGGCGAAGGCCATCCAGAAGCTTGTCGCGGGCGGAGACGTCGTCGAGGGCAGGGCGAAGACCAAGGTCCAGGACGCCTACTCGATGCGCTCGACGCCTCAGGTGATAGGCGCCGCTCATGACGCGGTCGCCTGGGCGCGCTCGCAGGTTGAGATCGAGCTCAACGGCGTCGGCGACAATCCGATATTCATCGCCGAGAAAAACCTCACGCTCTCCGGCGCGAATTTCCAGGGCACTCCCGTGAGTCTCCCGATGGATATGATCAGCGCGGCCGTCACGATGGTGAGCGTCATGTCGGAGCGCCGGATGAACCGGCTCAACAACCCCGCCCTGAGCGTCGGGCTCCCCGCTTTCCTCACAAAGGGCGCCGGGATGTTCTCAGGGCTCATGCTGAGCCAGTACACCGCCGACATGCAGATTGTCGAGCAGCGCATCCTCTCTATGCCGGCCTCGATCCAGTCGATCCCCGCAGCCGCCGACCAGGAGGATTTCGTCTCGATGGGGATGAACACGGCGATCAAGAACTTCCAGATCCTCGACAACGCCTTCGGCGTCCTCGGAATCGAGTTCATGGCGGCCGCGCAGGCACTCGATTTCAGGGAGTTCAAGCTCGGCCGCGGCACGGCAAAGGGGAAAGAGGTCGTGCGGCGGCACGTCAAATTCCTCGACATCGACCGGCCCCTCTACCCGGATCACACCCGCATGAAAGAGCTCGTGAAATCGTGCGAGATCCTCGAAGAGGTCGAGAAAGAGGTCGGGAGCCTCGGCTGAGCGCCGCAAGGCCACTGGCGGGGCGCCCGGCCGACGGCACGCCGCCCGGCTCGATCGTGACGCCGCATGGCCCGTGGCTGAGCGCCGCGCAACCTTCGCGGGGGGCATAATTTTGAAACTTTCCGCCCTCTATTTCGGTACTATATCTAAGAAGTAGGTACCGCATGGGCGTCCGCATGAGCCCAAAGTCACCCGAACCGTTCTCCGGAAAGGAGCCACCGATGGGCACGAGGGGGTTTTTCGCCTTTTTGCTGCTTCTGGTATTCGTCGCCGGGCCGCTGCAGGCGGCGCCCGAGGGGCGTCTCATGCGTTACCCCGATATCAGCGGGGAGAGAATCGTTTTCACGTATGGAGGGGATCTCTGGGTCGTGCCGGCCGGCGGGGGCATGGCGAGCCGTCTCACGACGCACCCGGGCTTTGAAATCATGGCGAAATTCTCGCCCGATGGCAGGCGGATCGCCTTTACGGGCGCCTACGACGGCAACAGCGACGCATTCGTCATGCCGGCTGAAGGCGGAGAGCCGGTTCGTCTGACCTATGACCCGAGCTCCGATTACATCGTCGACTGGCACCCGACGGGCGAAAAGGTGCTCTTCCGCTCGAATATGCTGAGCAAGACGAACCCCGGCCCCCGGTACAATCGGCTCTTCCTTATCGACGCCAAGGGGGGCTTCCCCGAAGTGCTTCCCCTTTTCGAGGGCGGGCTCACGTCGTACTCCCCCGACGGAAAGAAAATCGCATACAACAGAATGGAAACCGAGAACAGAACGTGGAAACGCTATGAAGGCGGCATGCAGCAGGATGTCTGGCTCTACGATTTCGAGAAGAGCAAATCTGAGCGGCTGACCGATTTCAACGGCTTCGACGGCTTCCCGATGTGGTACAAGGACGCCGTCTACTTCATTTCGGACCGCGAGCATACGATGAATATCTTCTGTCTCGACCTCGCGACGAAGAAGCTCCGCAGGGTTACGAATCACGACGAATTCGATGTGAAGTGGCCGAGTCTCGGAGGCGATGCGATCGTCTATGAGAACGGCGGCTGGCTCTACGTGCTCGACCTCAAAACCGAGAAGACGAGGAAAATCGACATAGAGATATCGAGCGATCTCCTCCTCGCGCGGCCGTCCTTCAAGAAGGTCGGCGCATCGATCGGCGACTTCGCGATATCACGCACCGGCAAGCGCGCGGTCGTCGAAGCGCGCGGCGATATATTCACGATCCCGGCCGAAAAAGGGGAGTGGCGGAACATCACGAAAACGCAGGGCATCAGGGAACGCGCCCCCGTTTGGTCCCCCGACGGCAAATGGATCGCTTACCTTTCCGATCGGAGCGGCGAATACGAGATCTACCTGCGGGATCCCGAGGGAAAGGACGAAGAGGTTCAGGTGACGAAGGGCTACAAGGGCTGGCCGTGGCGTCTTCTGTGGTCCCCCGATAGCAAGAAGATCGCCTTCGCCGACCAGACATGGACGCTCTACTACATCGACATCGAGAAGAAGGACCTCACCAAGATCGACAAGAGCGAGATAAACGATATCGACTATTTCTCCTGGTCCCCCGATAGCAAGTGGATCGCTTACTCGAAAATCGGCGAGAACTATTTCGGCTCGCTCTACCTCTACTCTCTCGGAGGGGATAAGATCAATCGAGCCACGAGCGGTTTCAGCGACGACTACAATCCGGTCTTCGATCCCGACGGGAAATACCTCTACTTCAACTCGAACCGGAGCTGGCATCTGCAGTTCAGCCGGTTCGAGGATAACTTCACGTATGTCCTCGCTTCCGACGTTTGCGTCGCGACGCTCGAGGCCGACACCCCTTCCCCGTTAGCTCCCGAGAGCGACGAGGAGGAAATCGTGAAGGAGGACGAAAAGAAGGACAAAGACGCTGCGAAGGACGACAAGAAGGACAAGAAAGACAAAGACGACAAGAAGAAGGAAGACAAGGCCGACAAGGACAAGGATGCGGAGGATGAGGACGGCGACAAGCCGAAGGACGTGAAGATCGACCTCGAGGGATTCGAAAACCGCATCGTTGCCCTCCCGATAGAGCCGGGGAACTACTTCGGCTTGAGCGCGGCCTCGGGCAAGATCTTCTATGTCAAGATACCCGAGCTCCCCGTTCTCGGCGGCGGCGGCGAGGAAGACGGCCCCTCCCAGGCAACGCTCATGACGTTCGATCTGAAGGATCGCGAGGCGAAAGAGGTCATGGCCGGCATCGACGGCTACGACCTTTCCGCCGACGGAAAAAAGATCCTCTACCGGGCCAAACAGACCTTCGGGATCATTGATGCAGCGGCGGGCAAGAAGATCGGCGACGACAAGATCGAAACAGGCGATCTCGAGATGAAGGTCGACCCCGCCGGGGAATGGGCGCAGGAGTATAACGAGGCGTGGCGTCTCCAGCGCGATTTCTTCTACGATCCCAACATGCACGGCGTCGACTGGGCGGCGATGAAGACCCGCTACGCGCCGCTCTTGAAGCACATATCCCACCGCGAGGATCTGAACTACATCATCGGCGAGCTCATCGGAGAGCTCAACGCCGGGCATACCTACATCGGCGGCGGAGATCAGCCTCAGTTCAGCAGGATCAACGTCGGCCTCCTCGGCTGCGACTACGAGCTGAACCAGGCCGCAGGCCGTTACCGGATATCGAAGATCTTCACGGGCCGCAACTGGGACGAGAAATGTAAGGCCCCCCTCGCGCAGCCCGGCATTGTAGTAAAGGAAGGGGACTACCTCATCGCGGTGAACGGCGTCGAGCTCAAACACCCCACCTCTCCCTATGCCCTTTTCGAGAACACATCGGGCAAACAAATCGTGATCAAGGTTGCCAAGGACCCCTCCGGCAAGGATGCCAAGGAATATACGGTTGAGCCGGTCGGAAGCGAGTACTGGCTCCGCTACAACGACTGGGTCGAGAGCAACAGGAAGAAGGTCGCGGACGCAACGGGAGACAGGGTAGGCTACCTGCACGTGCCCGATACATCCATCAACGGCTTCAACGAGTTCGTCCGGGGCTTCTACTCCCAGTTCAACAAGGAAGGCCTCGTTATCGACGCCCGCTACAACAGCGGCGGCTCGATTCCTTCTCCCATGATCGAGCGTCTCTCGCGCCAAGTGCTGAACCTCTGGGGGCGCAGGGAGGGAAAGAGCTGGGTGACGCCTCAGACGGCCCCCCGCGGCCCCATGGTGTGCCTCATCAACGGCTACTCCGGCTCGGGCGGGGACGCATTCCCGTACTACTTCCGAGAGACGGGCTGCGGCCCCCTCATCGGAACGACGACCTGGGGCGGCCTCATCGGCTTCAGCCGCGGCATCCCGCTTATGGACGGCGGCTTCATCTCGATGCCCGACTTCGGATTCTACAACCTCAAGGGGGAATGGGATGTCGAGCGCATCGGCGTGAAGCCCGACATCGAAATCGACAACCTTCCCGAGGAAGCGGCGAAGGGTCGAGACCAGCAGCTCGAGAAGGGGATCGAGATCGTGCTGGAGAGGATGAAAGAGAATCCGACAAGGCTCCCGGAGAAACCGAAATATCCGGTTAAGAAGTAACCGATCGCCCCAGATGCGCGGGCGCTCAACGCGCCCGCTCCCTTAGAGCCCCGCGGTGAAGGCCCCTCGTTTCGCGAGGGGCCTTCTTATTGGCAGAGCCGCGGGCCTGGAGTCGCTCTCACCCGGCCTGCCTCGCGGATCGTGGATGCCCGATGCTTCTACCCCGCCAGCTTCTTCGCGATCATCGCGACGTGTCTACCCTGAAAGCGGGCGATCGCGAGCTCGTTCTCGGAGGGATTGCGGCTCCCGTCGGGTCCCGCTATCGTCGAGGCGCCATAGGGAGAGCCGCCGCTTATCTCGCGGACCTCCATCAGGCCAGGTTCCGAATAGGGAACACCGACGATGACCATACCCTGATGGAGAAGCGTCGTATGGAAATTGAGAATCGTCGATTCCTGCCCGCCGTGCTGTGTGGCGGAGGAAGTGAAGACGCTTCCGACCTTGCCGACGAGCGCGTTACTCGCCCAGAGCTGGCCCGTCCGGTCGAGAAATGCCCGCATCTGGGCGGTCATCATGCCGAAACGGGTTGGAGCGCCGAAGATGACGGCGTCCGCCTCGGAGAGTTGCGTCATATCCGCGACCGGAACATGCGCGAACGTCTTTTTCGCCTCGGCGGCGCCCATCTTCGCGATGACTTCAGCGGAGAATGTCTCGGGAACTTGGTAGAGAGAAACCTCGGCGCCGTCAACCTCGCGCGCCCCCTCCGCGATCGCCTCGGCGAGCTGGTAGGTGTGCCCATACACGCTATGGAAAATGATATTGACCTTCATCGTTCTCACCCCTTATCGAAAGCCGACATGACTGCCGAACTAAGTCCCTCCGTGCGCTATTTAGCTCTTACGATAATCTCCTCAATCTATTATAATTAAACAGACGGACAGAATAAAAACAAGCTAGAACCTTAACGTGTTGTCAAACAAATAAATACGTGAATTAAGAAAGAGCACGGCAGCACTGAGGAGGCACTCGTGAAGATCATTCGAATCCTGCTAAGCGCATCCCTCTTCCTGCTCACCATCTATGGCTCGGTCTCCGCCGACAGCGGCAAGCTCAACCCTTCGCTGAGATATCTCAAACACGTGAGAAGCGCGGCGGCCGCCGGGATGAGAGGTGCAACGGCAGCCGGAGTGAAGCACGAACGCCCCGGGCTCGCCGAAGCGCAAGCCGATAGGGTTACCGTAACGATCAAATTCGATCATGTCCTCTCCCCCGCGGAGCGGGCAACGCTCGAGCGGGGCGGCGCAGGTTTCTTCTCGGTCGGAGACGCCGTTTCCCGCACGGGCGCCATATACCCGATCACGCTTCCCTGGAATCTCGTCGATGAGCTCGCCGGCCGAGGAGACGTGCTGAAGATCGATTCCGCGTGGCGACCCGCGGTCCTCCCTCTCCTCGACGTGAGCGCGCATGAGATCGAGGCCGATTCGACCTGGCGGCAGCAAGATCCCCTGGGCTTTCCGCTCACGGGCAAAGGAATGCGCATCGCCGATTTCGACACGGGGATCGACGTATTTCACCCGTCCTTTTTCTACGCGGACGGCGACACTTTCAATTGGATCGACGTCGACGGATTCGGCACCTTCACCCCCGGCCTCGACTGCGTCGACCTCAACCGGAACGCCGTCGCAGACGCGAACGAGACCATCGCGTATTTCGACGGCTGGATATACGATCCCGCCTTCGTCTGGGGCGGCGGCTACCCGAGCAATGCGGGAAACGACTACCAGACCTACTGGGACTGGCTCTATAACGACGCCAACAACAACGGCAGCCGGAATTACGGGCCGGGCGCGGGTTACACCGAGAGCAGTCCCACCTTCGGCGAACAAATACTCATTGCGCTCGATAGCAACGACAACGGCGTGCTCAATTTCGGGGAGAAGCTCGTCGCGCTCAAGACCTCGAAGATCTATGCGACGTACACGATGGGCCAAGTCGAGCGCGTGCGCGGCGTAGACCTCATCATGAACGAGGCTGACGCGAATGGCCACGGAACCTCCGTCTCCGGCATTCTCGCGGGAGGCACCCCCGGGAGGCACATCTTCACCGGTATCGCGCCCGACGCCGAGATTCTCATGGGGTACTTCTTCTCGAATATCCCCATCTCCGCGCTCATCCCCTGGGCGCGTTCGCGCGGCGCCGACGCAATGCTCTACGAGTTCGGCAGCTTCGTGTGGGATTACCTCGACGGCTCGTCGCTCGACGAGGAGCTCATCACGGCCGAGAACGACTCGATCATTCAGATAACGCCCTCGGGCAACCTCGCGCGGGGAAGAAAACATGCGATCGCGACGGCGGCGGCTCACGATTCGATATCCTTCGGAATTACCGTTCCGGCGCTCGCCGCCCCCGGCATCGGATACATGTACAGCACGGCGCTCTGGCGAACGGAAGCGGACGATCTCGTCTTCCGCCTGAGAAGTCCGCTCGGGGGGACGGCGACTCTCTCGACCGGCAATGACGCGAATCTCGACGGTTATTACATCTATTTCGAGAGATCGACGAGCCCCCGCGGCACGTGCGCGTTCAATATCTATATCGACTGCAACGAGAATGTGAACCTCAACGGCGCCTGGACGCTGAAGGCAGTCAATGGCACGGCAGGCGCGATCGAGATCATCTGCAACGTCTCTGACAACATGACCTCCTGGGCGGGCGGCGCCGAATTCAGCAACTACTACACGAACGACAGAAACGTCACCTGGCCCGCGACCGCCGACGACGCATTCGTGAACGGCTCGTACTCGACGCGGGGCTTCGAGGGCTACGGCGGCGTCGGAAGCGGATCGATTTCCCCCGGCGAGATAAGCGCCTTCAGCGGGAGAGGCGCGCGCATAGACGGCTTGCATCTCCTCGACGTCTGCTCCCCCGGAAACTACGACGTCTATTCGACGCGGTCGTCGCAGGACGGCTCGGGCTATGGCGTCGGCTGCTACCGGCAATTCAGCGGAACGAGCGCCGCGGGCCCGCACGTGGCCGCGGCTGCCGCCCTCGTCCAGCAGGCGTTCCCCGAGGCGACCATGGAAGACGTGGCGTATCTTCTTACGACACACGCCGCGGCCGACGCCAACACGGGCGCCGTCTACAACGACACATGGGGTTGGGGAAAGCTCAGGATTCTCGGCGCCGTGGGGGTCGCAACGGGCGTCGAGGCGATACTTTTCGGCGATGGGCCGCCGCGGGTCTTGCTCGATCAGAACTACCCGAATCCCTTCAACCCCTCGACGTGGATCCCCTTCTACCTGCCCGGGGACGGTCTCGCGAGCGTGAAGATCTACGATATCCGGGGCGGTCTCGTGAAGGTGCTGAAGGACGGATGGATGACGATGGGCGCGCACAGCGTTCGTTGGGAAGGGGACGGGGGCGCGGGCGAACAGGCGGCATCGGGCATCTATTTCTGCGTTCTTCGATTCGGCGGCGTGACGGAGACTCGAAAACTCGTTCTTCTCCGATGACGCGCCTCCTGGAAAGCTTGGGGGCGATGGGGGCGTTTGGAGCCCTGGAGCCGCGGGGCCGCCCGATTTATATCTAATGCAGCGGCGGATTCCAGAAGCGCCCGATGTCGCTCCGCGAACCGTCGCGATCGATGATAAGGGGGTTCCCCGCGTCGATGAGCGGCGAGCCTGGCGTGAGCTTGAAATCCCCCTCCGCGGATATCCCCGGATCGATCGAGACGTTTCCATTCACGCCCGTGAGATCATCGACTCCGGCGTAGCCCCCCGCTTCGTTCCCCCAGATGTCGTTGTATGAGATCTCGAAGCGATCGTTCTTCGATTCGACGTACATGCCGACGCACGGGCAGACCCACTCCTTGCGCCACCCGTTTCGAGCCACAATATTGTTCGTGAACCGGCCGGTGCAGGTGCCGCTCCAGACGGCGAGACCGCAGTTGCCGTTGTGCAGGACGACGTTTCCGGCGGCCTCGAGGTACGATGCGCCGGTCGCGATGATCCCCCAGCCGAGGTTGTCGAACACGATGTTGTCGTAGACATTCACGCGGCTTTCCCCGAAGGCCCCGATCCCTTTCCAGTAGCCCGATATCCGGTTCCCCCGGACAACTGCGCTCGCATCCCACGTGATGCCGACTCCCGCGCCGCGCCCCTCCGCGATGACGTTGTTCTCGATAATGGCACTGGCCCCGCGGTAGAGCGCCACGCCGTCCCAGCCGTTGTTGCGTATCTCGTTATTGGTGATGAAGAGGCGAGACCCCTCGCGCCCGAAGATGCCTCCGATTCCGACGACGATAGAGTCGACTCGCGCCGTATTGCCCTCGATAAAGCACCGGTTCACGGTGACGTTGCTTCGCCGCGCGACGACCGCCGCATCCGTCGCCCTCCCGTCGGGATCGCGCACCCCCTTCGTTATCATGATTTCCTGAAGGAACGAGCGATAGCTCCGGTCGAAGTAAACGCCGTACCCCGCCCCCGTCTCGAGAACGGTGCCTCTGCCCGTCCCGATGATCACGAGGCCCTTGCCGCTCACGACGAAACCGGCCGTGGCATTCACGGGAGTCCGATGCTCCTCGCAGTTGCCGCACAGTGAATCGATGAATGCCCGGGGCGCGGCCCGGAAGATCCCCCCGCCGAGGAGAATCGTATCTCCATCCCCGGCGCGATCGATGAATTCCTGGAGCCCGGCCTCCGTGCCGTCGCCCGAAGCGGGGACATGCCAAACAATCGCGGAGAGCGATGCAGGAAATCCCAGGCAAAGAAGAGACATGCTCGCCCCGGCAAGCAGGACCGAAAGGAATCGCATGAGCATCTTGTATCGCATCGATCGCCCCCCCAAGTTGTCCGGCAGCCTGGAAACGACAAAAGAGCAGCTGAACTGATAAAGGCCCATGATAAAGGTCAAAACTCATTGCATCATAATCGATTACGTTGTATCATTATAGGAAATGAAGCGTTCCGTTTCCATCATTTAATTCGTGCCGGGGGAATATGCAGCGCTCACAAACCCGCTTTCCTTCAATAATCGCCGCGGCGTGCGCCCTGTTCCTCATTCCCGCCGCATCGCGCACAGCGACAGTGCGCCTCACCTATCATTTCGCCGAGCCTGCGGTCGAGTCCCTCCCGGGAGGATTCTCGCGGCTTATCTTTCCCGCGACGATGCAGGCGGGAAGGCGCGGGGAACCGAGCTATCCCTTTCGAGGAGTTCGAGCGCTCCTGCCGCCCGGGGAATCGATCGCCCGGGTGAATATCAAGAAGAGCGACTGGAGGATCATCGGAGGCGCGCACCGGCTGTATCCCGCCCAGGCGCCCGTGCCCGGCACGGAGATCGATTCCGCGGAGAAGCGATTCTCATACAACGCGGTCGCGTATGAGACCGACGCATGGATCCATCCGCCGAACGGCGAACTCCGAACACACTACCTGAGAGGGCATGCGATCGCGACGGGCGCCCTGAGCCCCGTCGGATTCCGCCCCGCATCGCGTGAAGTCGGCTACTACGGCACGATCGAGGTTGCCATCGAAACCGCCGCGAGCGCTGATGCGGCCGAGGCGCTCACGCTCCTGCGCACCGATTCCGAAACCGCCGAACGCGTGTCCCTGCTCGTCGATAATCCCGCCTCCCTCGCGGAATACGAAGACCTCGCCGGGCACGCGCAAAGTCCCCCGACCGATTTTGAATACCTCATCATCACCTCGGACGAGTTCGACCCGCACTTCCAGCCGCTCGCGGATTTCTACACGCGCCGCGGCATGCGCGCGAAGATCATCACCGTCGAGCAGATTGCTATGGAGTACACCGGTATCGACGACGCGGAGCGGATTCGGAAGGCGATCATCGACCGGTACATCACAAACGGCATCACGCACGTGCTGCTGGCGGGGGACTGGGATGGCGGCGCCGGCTCCCGGATCGTGCCGTACCGGGGCTTCTCGGGGGAGGTGCATTCCGGTGCGCTCATCACCGATACGAATCTCCCCGCCGATCTCTACTTCGCCGCGCTCGACGGCACCTGGAACGCCGACGGCGACGCCCTGTGGGGCGAACCCGGCGAGGACGATCCCTATTCGGAGATCGCCGTGGGGCGGCTGCCGGCCGACACGCCCGAGGAGATCGCGGTCTTCATCAATAAGACGACGATGTACCAGGACCGGCCCGTCGCCGGCCAGACGCGGAGCGCATTGCTCCTCGGCGAGCTCCTCACCACGGCGCCGTTGACGTACGGGGACGACGACGTCGAGCTCCTCGTCGGCACGCACACCGATAACGGCTTCACGACGACGGGAATCCCCGACGATTTCGCGATCGTGCGGAAGTACGATCAGCTCGCCGTATGGAACAAGACGGCCGTTTTCGCCGAGGTGAATGCGGGCACGAACTGGGTCGCCCATGAGGGGCACGCGAACACGGACTACGTCATGCGGATGCACCGGAGCGAAGCAACGGACGCGGCATTCGCCAATGACGGCGTCACCGCGAACTTTCCGATCCTGTGCTCGGCCGGCTGCTACAACGGCTCGTTCGACAACCGGACCACCTCGGGCTCCTTTGAGTCGGCCGACTGCATCTCCGAGCTCATGATCTCGATGAGCCACTGCGCGGCGGCCTTCGTCTGCAACTCGCGCTACGGCTGGTTCACCGAAGGCACGACCAACGGACCTTCGATCCATCTCATGCGCGAGTTCTTCGACGCCGTGTTCACCGAAGGCTACACGACGCTCGGTGAGGCGAACCAGCGCTCGAAGGATGAGACGGTTCCCTTCCTCGACCTGCCCGACGAATGGGAGCCGGGGGCGGTGCGCTGGTGCTTCTACGAGGTAAACGTCCTCGGCGACCCCGCGCTCGATGGATGGACGGATACGCCCGAATCGCTCGCGGCCGCGCATCCCGGCTCAATCGGACGCTACGATTCGGAGCTCGCGATCGAGACGGCGTCGCCCGGCGCGGTGGCCTGCCTCTACCATGACGGCGTCGCCTACGCGCGGGGCGTCGCCGACGAGACGGGGCATATCGATCTCATCCGTTACCGGATGTTCCCCGATTCCCTGTCCTCGATCGAGCTCGATATCAAGGCGCACAACCGCTACGTCCATCGCGATACCCTTGCAATCGTCGAAACCACGGAGTCGGAGGGCCCCGAAGCGCTCGCGAAGCTCGATCAGAACTTCCCGAATCCGTTCAACCCATCGACCGTTATCCGTTTCACCGTTGCCCGCGACGGCCCCGTCGACCTGCGCGTATACGACACGGCGGGACGGGAAGCGGCCTGCTTGATGCGCGGCCGCGCGTCCCGGGGCGCCCACAGCATCATCTGGTCCCCGAAGGATCTCGCGTGCGGTGTCTACTTCTATGTGTTGAGAGCGGGAGATGCGGCGATCACCCGCAAGGCGGTGCTTCTCCGGTGATCGCCGGCTACCGGTCGAGCGCGGCGACGACGCGCGGGATGAGTATCTCTTCGAGAACGGCCTGCTCCGAGAAGCTCCTCACGTAGGCGAAGGCGTCCCGCCGCATCGAATCGTACAACATCGGATCGGCCGAGAGCCTCTCGACCGCTTCCCTGATCCCCCGGGGCGATCTGACCTCGACGAGGAACCCCCGGACGCCGTCCTCTACAATTTCCGAAAGCGAGAGCCATTTCGTCGCGATGACCGGTATCCCGCCCGCGAATGCCTCCAGTATAACCGCCGGGTAGCCCTCGCTCAGGTGATAGGTCGGGAGCAGCAAGACGTCGTACCGCGCCGCCGCTCTGCTCACCGTGCCGGGCTCGGCGAGCCCCCGGTACGCGAGGTTCGCGTGCCGGGAGACCGCCCCGAGGAATTCTTCCCGGTCGCGGTCGAGGAGCGGGCCATAGAAATCGCACCGCAGATGGGGCGCGCCGCCTACCGCTTCAATGATATCGAAGACTCCCTTTTCCCTCTTGATCTGGCCGAAAAATACGCATGACCCGGAAAACCGCTTCGGCGCGAGCTCTCCGCCGAAGGAACCCTCGGGCAGGAAATTGGGAAGGAAGAGCACCTGCGCGGGGGAGAACCCCGCATCCTCGACGAGCTCGCGGACGAGGGTGCGCGTCTCCGGCAGGAGATACGTGGCTCTTCGGAGCACGCCGGTTGCGACCCTGCGCCACGGCGCGGGGGCGCGCCTTATTCTCTGACCGAGAAAGCCACCGAAGGGTTTGACGAAAATCGGTTTCCCCATGAGCCGCGCGTAGGAGATGAGCCCGAGCCCCTCGGTGAGGATGAAACGGCCGTTCGCCCAGAGGAGAACCGCCCCGCACCGCGGAAGCTTCGCGGCGAGCTCGCGGAACACCCTGCCGCCGCGCGCGATATCCTTCACTCCGAGCCTCTCGTCGGGCACACGCACACGGTCTCCGGGGGATGTGTCGATGCGCTCGATCTCGATGCCGTGCCGGTTCCAGCACTGGCTCTTCGAAAGGTTGAGGGTGAGAACGGTATCTCCCCCGATGGGGGGAGGAAACGGGCCGATGAGGAGCACGCGTTTTATACCCATGATTGCGTTGCTATACTGACATAGAGAACTGCGCCGTACCACAAGTAAAAACGTCCATACGGCTGCGGTCGCTCTGAGACGCTACGCCCCGCCTCGTGTCCGCCCCGGGTGATATGGACAAAAAGAGAGCCGGGCGCTCGGTGAGCGCCCGGCTCAAGCGAATGCGTTACCTCACCCGTTTCTAGAAGAGGCTCTTTATGGCGCCCCAGCTCTTATCCTGGGTGGCGACCATATCCGGGCAAAGAATCGAGGTAAAGCCATGGAACGGGAGCAGGTAATTCTCCGGCCAGCATGAATACTGCAGCGCTCCGCTATCGATTGTCGGCACGATCGATATCGGTGCATCGATCAAGGTGCCGCCGCTCGAATAGCACCAAACCGGCGCGAAGAAATTGATCTCCGCGAGCAGGTTGTAACCGGGATTCCATCCGTCCATCGGGGGCCAGTAGGTGATGGACAGACCAGGGTTTATAATATCGCCCAGCATCAGCGATCCCGCGGGAACTGTAACGCTCTGAATGACAATACCCGCCGGAACGGTTACCCGGAACTCGGCAGCGTCGAGATAGCAGTTGGCTCCAAACGCGTACACATAGCCCTTGAATTGCTCGAAAGGCATCGGGCTATAGTGCATCTGCGAGGGGATGAAAGTGAAATAAACACCAATTGACGCGGCGCACAGAGCGCCCGGGAGGAGAAGAATCAACATTGCAATTATGGCGGCCCTCATGACTACTCCTTTCAACGGGACTCTCGAAGCTCAGCACAGTGCCCAACAAAAGTTGCCGACATTGATGCAAGGTGTTTAACCTTGTACCTCTATCTTCAACTATCACCTCCCTTCACTGCACCCTAACCGCTAATGATACATTCGTTCATCAAACCAAAAACTCCAAGTACCTGCTGTTGGATATTGTAGCATAGCCGCGGAATGAATTCAATGATTTTATTCTATTATGTTGCCGCAGAGCGAATTAGTCCCCAGCTCACCCCCTGAGCGTGCCGGCGGGATTCCGCCCTCTCACCCCCGGCCGGGTCGCGGGGAGCTCTGCCCACGACGCAGGGCTGTTCAGGAAACGGACGCCGTGTGGCCGCGAGCCCCCTCCGGAACATCCGGGAGGACCCAATTAGTCGGCATTTCTTACACTTTTGGATTTGGGGAAAATCGCTCAATATCCCATGGCTGTAACATATTGATATATAACGAGTTCAAATTTTGCCCCCTTAGGCACGCCCGATGCAATCACCTAGGCCAGAGGTTGCTAAATGGTAGAGAAGTATAATGGAAACCGACGCAGCGCAAAGGAGAGGATCATGAAGAGACTTGTTTCAATTAGCGTTACAGCTCTTGCCATCGCCGTTCTCGCGGGTTCCGCGTTCGCCGTGCCGAGACTTCAGACGTATATAGTCGGCTCGGACTACTACGATTTTTATGGAAACGAGCACGATTCCTGGATTACGCACAACAGTAATTTCGATCTGAAGGTCGTCGGTTACTGGAAGCCCTCCATAGGCGGAGGCGCATCATCGCTCGGCTGCAAGGGCGGCCCCCGCTTGAGCTACGATTACATGGACTGCTATCTCATGCTCAGCGCCCCGACGGACCAGGCCGGCACCGTTTGGATCAATGGCATCGAGTTGACCGGCTTCGGGGCATACAATACAACGGTTCCCTCCGATGTCCACGCAAACCCGAGCCTTCGGTATCATATGCCGGCGGGCATTGGAGCCAACAATTTCGCGAGCATCGGCCGCATTGACAACAATCAGATCAATGCCTATGAATACTCGCACGGCGTCATCGGCAACCCCGGCTGGGGAGACGAGCTGCTCGTCAATGTCGTCACGAGCGGCTATAGCTGGGTACACTTCGATGCGGTGGGCGTTGACTCGCGCGGTCAAACCTTCGTGAACCCCTACTCGCACGACGCATCGTATTACGGCAACCCGGTTCCTGAGCCGGGAACTCTGAGTCTGCTCGGCCTCGGGCTCCTCGGGATGATCCCGATTCTGCGGAAGAAGAGAGACTAGGCACCTCCTCCTCCACGATGCGTCGGAACTTGAGCGGGCGCCCTCCGGGGTGCCCGCTCTCTTTTTGGACGCTTCACCTTTTTCCCCCTGGCCGCTCCGCCCCCGCACCCGCCGCCCTGCGCCGCGGGGGATGGCATCGCCCTTGCTATTCAAATGTCTTGTCTTCGGAGACTCGAAGTAATAGAAATAGGGGCAAGGAAGGAGGATCCGCGTGAGTGACAGCGCATTGCCCGGCACGTACGTCGGCAGCGGTCGGAGCCGCCTGTTCCCGGGCATTGCCGCGGCGCTCTTCCTTCTCCTCTACCTTCCCGTGCTGCTGCCACTGGCGAAACAATGGATCTACGACTCAAACTACCAGCACGGGATCGCCGTGCCTCTTGTATCGGCGTTCATCTTCTGGCGCAGACGCGCGGTTCTGGCGGCGGCCGCGGAAGGCTCATCCGCCCGCGCGGGGTGGATGCTCATCATTCTCGCCTCCCTTCTCCTCATCGGAGGGACGGCAGCCGCGGAGCTCTTTGCGGCTCGCCTCTCCCTGCCCCTCATGCTCATCGGCATGCTCCTCGTCCTCCGGGGAAGGGAGTTCGTCGGCCGGGCGGCATTCCCGCTCCTCTTTCTCTTCATGATGATCCCGATTCCCTATATCCTCTATTACAATCTCACCTTCCCCATGCAGCTCATGAGCGCGAAGCTGAGCGCGGCCTCTCTCCGCGCGATCGGGGTGGACGTCGTGCGGCGGGGTAACATTCTCTCGCTCCCCAATTATACGCTCGAGGTCGTCGCCGCCTGCAGCGGCCTGAGATCGCTCATGACGATGATCACGCTCTCGCTCATCCTCTGCGCGTTCACGGAAATGAGCTTTCGGCGCAAACTGATCCTCGCCGCGAGCTCCGTTCCCATCGCGATCGTCGCCAACACGATTCGCCTCGTCGTCATGGCGGTCGGCGCATACGCGGTGAGCCCGGCATTCGTCGACGGCATACTCCATGAGATATCCGGCCTCATCGTATTCGCGGCCGGCTTTGTGATGCTCCTCATCGTCCGGGGATTGTTGAAATGGCACAGAACATAAGATCCGCCTCTATCGCCGTGAGCATCCTGCTGGCGGCGTTAATCGTTTACACGTTCGCGCTTCGCTACCGCGAGCGCGAGGTTCCCCGTGCGCCGGATCTCGATCTGATACCGGCGGCGGCGGGAGGCTACGTGAGCGCCGACGAAAGGCAGGATGCGAACGATCTCGAGATGCTCGGCGCGGATAAGACACTCTTCCGGACCTACCGGCGCGGCTGGGATAACCCCGTCTGGCTCTTCATCGGCTACTTCGGGTCGCAGCGGGAGAATTCCCAGATTCATTCGCCGAAGAACTGCTATCCCGGCGGGGGGTGGAACATCCTCGAAGAGGGACGGACCACGATTTCTATCGCGGGCGTCGACACGGCCGTCATGCACCTCATCATCTCGGATGGCGCCGAAAGGCAGTTTGTCCTATACTGGTTCGCGAGCGCCGATGGAATCATCCCGAATGAGTTTGCGCTCAAATGGAACCAGATGAAAAACGTTCTCCTGGGGAGGCCGCAGATGAGCGCGTTCGTGCGGTTTTCGACCATCCTTCCCGGAGGCAATGCGGATATCGAGGCGAGGAGGGCCCTCGCCTCTCTCGCGGAGATTCTCGCCCCGCAGATCGACTTTGCGCTCAAGGGTCGCGGCGAGGCGCCGGCACAGCGGGAAAGGACGCAATGAAGCGAATCGCGAGAGCGCTCGGGATCTTCAAACCGGCAATGGAGTCGCTCCGACACGGCGCGACGGTCGTCCCGCTCCTTCTCTACTTTATCCTCAAGCTCGCGCTCATCCTGCTCTACGCGTCGAGCTACACGAAACCTCTGAGCACGTACTGGGCGCTCCTCGTTCCGAACACGAACGCCGAAGCGCTGACGCACTATCCCGGGCATCTGCTCCTTATGCCGAGAATACTCGGGAGGCTCGATCTTATCCTGGAGATCGTTCTCCTCGTCGTCGTGCAGGCGGCGACCGTACTCCTCTTCGCGGCCGTCGCGAGGAGAGAGCGCGTCCGCGTCGGAACAAGCATGAGGGCCGCGGGAAGAAGATATCTCCACCTCGCGCTCGCGGCGGCGATCGCCTCCGCCGTGCTCTTCATCATGTTCGAGTATGCCGTCCCGGCTCTCGCCGGTTCTGCCGGCATGCCGCGCGGGCTCGAGGCGACGGCGGGCACGCTGATCGGCCTCGTCATACAGGCCTTCTTTCTCTTCACGCTGCCGTTCATTCTCTTCGATGGATACGCGGCGTTCAAGGCGATCGGCGCGAGCTTCCGGTTCGCGGGACGCCATTTCCCCGAATCATTCACTATCGTGCTCATACCCTTCATTCTCACCATGCCGACGCTGCTCCTGAGCCTCAACCCCGGGGCAATCGCTTTCCAGCTTTCTCCGGAGTTCCTCATCCAAGCTCAAATCGCCGGGGAGTTCATGGAGTTCATAGCGACCTACCTTCTCCTAGGCGCCCTCACGCTCTACTTCCTCGAGACTCGAATCAGAGAGGAGACACGGTGATGTTTCCAATGCGCACCCGGTCGCTGCTCGTGCGGCGTGGATGCCTCGTATCGATCGCGGTTTCATGCGCGGTGATTCTATTCATCTCGGCGTGCGGTTCGGAGCGGGGAAACCCGCGCTACGCCGCGGAGCGGAAGCTCTTCAAGGCGCGGAAGCTGAAGGAGGATGTCGCAAAGGGAGGCATGAAACCCGAGTTCCTCTCGAAGGCGGTCGACGGATACCGCCGGATCGTCGCGGATTACGGCGAGGCGGCCTCGCAGGATCCGGATATCGAGCTCCTCGTCCTTTCTGCGCAGATGGAGCTCGCGGAGCTCGAGTTCCGCGCCAACCTGCTCACCGAATCGCGAGCCGATTTCGAGCGGGCTTACGATCTCGCGAAGAACGTGCCTCCCGCGCGCGCCAACGCCCTCTATTCCATCGGCGTCATCGCGGAGGAGCTCGGGGAAAGCGCCGCGGCACTGCGCTCGTATGAACGCTTCTCGGAGGAATTTCTCGCTGCCGACTCTCTCGCCGGCACCGTGCGGATGAATCCGCGGTACCTCGTCACTCCGCTCAAGCTTGCCGAGCTCGCCGGCCGCCTTGATGCGCCGGAGAAATCCGCGCGGTATCTCGCCGAAGCGGAGCGGATCTACCGGCACCTGCTCGCGCACGAGAGCGACTCGGCACTCCTCAAGGAAACACAATTCAACCTCCTCACGACCCACCTGCAGCAGAAGAGATGGAACGACGGGCTCGCGCTCGTCAGTGAGCTCAGGAAACGCTACGACGAACCCGGCGACCGCTCCTCCCTGCTCTACATCGAGGCGAAGATCCATCAGGACGGCATGGGCGACCTCCCGAAGGCTCTCGCGCTCTACCAGTCGCTTGTCGAGAAGTATCCGGAAGCGCAGGAGGCGCCCAATGCGATCCTCGCCGCCGCCGGAATCCACCGGGAGTCCGGAAGGCTCGATGAGGCGATGAAACTCTATGATACCGTCAGGGGAACCTATAAGGACAGGGTCGCCGCAGTGGTGGAGGCCGAGTGGCAGATCGCGCGAATCCTCGAGCTCAAGGGGGATGCGGAGGGTGCTTCCCTCCAGTACCGGTCGATCTATACGGAATTCTCCGAGACCCTGCAGGGATTTGAAGCGCCGCTCCGGATTGCGCGGAACTACCAGCTCAAGGGCCAAAAGGACGCGGCGCACGCGGCGCGCAACCAGGCGCTCGAGCACTACGAGAAGCTCGCCGCGGGCCAGCGCGCCATGGGCACGAAGATCATGGCCGAAGAGTATATCATCCGGACGCTTTCCGAGGACACCCGATGGCGCGAAGCCGCCGAGAAACTCCTCTCGCTCCCCGGCCGCTATCCCGAGTACACACCCTTCCGGGAGAACTACCTCCGGGCGGCATCCATTTACGAGAGAGAGCTCAAGGATAAGAGCGGCGCGATCGAGACGCTCGAGCGGTGCGTCGAGAAGTACCCGGGAACGGAGCTCGCCCAGGCCGCGCAGAAGGAGCTCGCGCGGCTCACGAAGTAGGGAGCCATGTACCTTGCCGCGTTCGTAACATCGGTTTCACTCCTCGTCCTCGGGGCGGTCGTTGCCGTCCAATTGGCGAAGAGGGATGCCAAGCCGCAGAAGGTCCTCCTCATTCTCTCGGCGCTCATACTCGCCGCCGCCCAGACATCGCTCCTCCTCACCGTGCTCTCACGCGACCCGCTGCGGGTGCTCAACCATTTTCACTCCCTGCTCATCCCTTTCATCTTCTTCCCCGTGCTCGCCGTTCCAT